>R03__coassemble_151_pt1 | contig 44706 bp, 36 predicted proteins | sample R03__metabat2_high_PE_038 | metagenome-assembled genome bin R03 | reverse complement strand
ACGGCATTTTTTTTACCATTTTTTTTCCTGTATCAAGAAAAAGTTGTACTTTTGCAGTCGTTAAAACTGTGTATTTACACAAAAATAATTACTTAATATGGAGCGGATCAATCGCGATAAGTATCTGAATGAGTTGATAGAAAGTTGCGGCAACGGCATGATCAAGGTGGTGACCGGTATGCGCCGGTGTGGCAAGTCATTCCTGGTGTTCACCCTCTTCAAAGACTATCTTCTGGGGCACGGCATCCCTGCCGACCATATCATTGAGGTGGACTTGGAGAACCGCCTCAACAAGCTGTTACGCGACCCCGATGCACTCCTGCACCACATATACGACCGCCTCACCGACGAGGGTCATTATTATGTGCTGCTCGACGAGGTGCAGCTGGTCCCAGAGTTCGAGGATGTGCTCAACTCGTTCCTCAAGTTGCAGCATGTGGATGTCTTCGTCACTGGCTCCAATGCCCGTTTCCTGTCGAAGGATGTCATCACCGAATTCCGTGGCCGTGGCGACGAAATCCGCATCCACCCGCTTACCTTCCGCGAGTTCTCTCTCTTCCGAGGCAGCAACTCCGAGACCATCGTACGCGAGTATATGCTCTATGGCGGTCTTCCCCAGGTGGTGCTGGAACCCAACACTCAGAAGAAGGAGAACTACCTCCGTCAGCAGATGGAACGGACCTACCTGCGCGACATCAAGGAACGTCACGGCATCCAGCAGGACGACGACCTGCGCGAACTGGTCACCATCATGGCCTCCTGCGTTGGGAGCCTCACCAATCCGCCGAAGATTGCCGACACCTTCCGCTCGGTCAAGCACCATAGCCTCTCGGTCGATACCATCCGTCAGTACCTGGTATATATGGAGGACGCCTTTGTGCTCGAACGCTCCATCCGCTACGACATCAAAGGTCGCCGCTACATCGACTCACCTTATAAATACTATTTCGAGGACCTCGGACTCCGCAATGCCCGACTGGGATTCCGCCAGACCGAGGAGACTCATCTGATGGAGAACCTCATCTATAACGAACTCCGTGCTTGCGGCTTCTCCGTCGATGTGGGACAGATCTACACCGAACACCGGACTGAGGATGGTCTCCGTCAGCGGCAGACCCTAGAGGTCGATTTCGTATGCAACCGCGGCTACCAGCGTGTCTATATCCAGTCCGCCTTTGCCATGTCCACCGATGCCAAGCAGAATCAGGAACTCGCTTCGCTGCGCAAACTGCGTGACGGATTCCGCCGCATCGTCATCACCGCCGGCCTCCAGCCCACCCACATGAACGACGACGGTATCTTCATCGTCAACCTGCAGGATTTCCTCGCTACCCCCGAACGCTTTATCGATGCCTAACTAGCCTCTCCCATATCCTCCCTGGCCTCTCATTGCGAGAGAAAGTCTTAGCCCAAGTGACTATGCTGGAGACAGCCCGAACCAGCCAGCAAATTGGCAGATAGACGGAACCCATGACATCCAAACCGGTTTGTATTGATTGCATTGTAAAGTTCGTGAGATAAAATCCTGACGATATCAATCCCCGACACACCCTTCCGCGCTGTGCCGGGGATTACTCAACAACGGCTCATTGGCTGGTAAGAAGGTGGCGCTTCGCCTGAAATGGCACTATGAACCATGTTACAAACAGGCACCCTCGCGAAAAGAGAGTGCTTTTTTTTGATAATGTCAAAAATTTTTTGTAACTTTGTATCCCAAATGAATAAAATAGGTTTTGACAACGAGAAATATCTCCGCATACAACCGGAGCATATCAAGGAGCGTATAGCGTCGTTTGGCAACAAACTGTATATGGAGTTTGGCGGCAAACTGGCTGATGACTTCCATGCAAGCCGTGTGCTGCCGGGTTTTGAACCCGACAGCAAGCTGAAGATGCTGATGCAGCTGCGCGATGAGTCGGAAATCATAATAGTGATCAACGCCCAGGACATAGAGCGCAGCAAGACCCGCAGCGACCTGGGTATCACCTATGATGTCGATCTGCTGAGGCAGAGGGACGAATTCATGGCAAAGGGTTTCCTGGTGAGTTCGGTGGTCATCACCCACTACAATGGTCAGGCCAGTGCGGATTCCTACCGCCACTATCTGGAGCGCCTCGGTATCAAGGTATATTACCACCGCATCATAGAGGGTTACCCTACGAATGTGGACCTCATATGCAGCAAGGACGGATTTGGCCGCGACGACTATGTGGAGACCACACGGCCGCTGATACTTGTCACGGCTCCGGGACCGGGGAGCGGCAAGATGGCAGTATGTCTCAGCCAGCTCTATCAGGAAGGTCAGCGCGGAGTGAAGGCAGGATATGCCAAGTTTGAGACATTCCCTATCTGGAACCTGCCACTCAAACACCCTGTAAACCTGGCCTACGAAGCAGCCACGGCCGACCTCAACGACGTGAATATGATAGACCCGTTCCACCTCGATGCCTATGGCAAGATGGCTACGAACTACAACCGCGACGTGGAGATATTCCCTGTGCTCAATGCCATTTTCGAGGGCATATATGGCGAGAATCCATACAAATCGCCTACGGATATGGGTGTGAATATGGTGGGCTTCTGCATATCGGACGACGATGTGTGTCAGGAGGCCTCGAAGGCAGAGATTATACGGCGCTACTATACTTCGCTATGCCGACTGGCTGAAGGAAAGTCGGAGGAAGAGGAGGTGAGCAAGATTGCACTGCTGATGAAGCAGGCCAAGATAAAGAAGGAAGACCGCAAGGCCGTGGTGGCAGCCAAGGAAAGGGAGAGGGAAGATGGTGTGCCATGTGCTGCCATAGAACTGCAGGACGGTACCACCATTGCAGCCAAGACCAGCGACCTGCTCGGGCCGAGTGCGGCACTGCTGCTCAACACAGGCAAACACCTGGGGGGTGTGGACCACAACATAAAACTCATTCCGCAGCGCATGATAGAACCTATCCAGGACACCAAGGTGGGACTCCTGGGAGGCCGGAACCCACGACTGCATACCGATGAGGTGCTGGTGGTGCTCTCGGTGCTCAGTCTGTTCGACGATAACTGCAAGGATGCCCTCGAAGGACTGAAACGCCTCAAGGGCTGTCAGGTGCACTCCACGGTGATGCTCAGCGAGGTGGACCAGAAGATATTCAAGAAACTCGGTGTTGACCTCACCTGCGACCCAGTGAAGAAATCGCGGTAGAAGGCAGCAACCCTCTTAACTCACTTACCAATATGTTATTCATCGAAGGCGAAAAAGTGCGACGCGGTCGTGTGGAAGTAATATGCGGATCGATGTTCTCGGGCAAGACCGAAGAACTGATCCGGCGTATGAAACGTGCAAAATTTGCCCATCAGAAGGTGGCTATCTTCAAACCATCGATCGATGTGCGCTATTCCGAGGAAGATGTCGTTACCCACGAAGGACAGGCCATCGCTTCAACCCCTGTGGACAACTCCAGCAGCATACTGCTCCTGGGCACGGACTGCGATGTGATAGGCATCGACGAAGCACAGTTTTTCGATGAGAACCTTGCGGCGGTGTGCAACACTCTGGCATCGAAGGGCATACGTGTCATTGCTGCCGGACTGGATATGGACTTCAAGGGAGTGCCGTTTGGTCCTATGCCAGCCTTGATGGCCATTGCCGACGACGTGACCAAGGTACATGCCATATGTGTGCGTTGCGGTGCCCAGGCCTATGTGTCGCATCGATTGGTAGCCAACGAAAAAAGGGTCCTGCTCGGCGAAACCGGCGAGTACGAACCCCTTTGTCGTGAGTGTTATATGGAGGCTAACAAGGCCGCTCAGTCGGCAGGTGGAACTCCTGCTGAATAGCCGTCATAGCCTCGTCGGTCATTCCTTCGGGTTCGAAACCCATGTTCTTGGCACACATATATATGTTTGCCGCCTTGTTCAGCACGTCTATCTGGTCGAAGGCATCCATGATGTCGAGTCCTACGGCCGTAACTCCGTGCTTTTCCCACATCACCACGTCGTAGTGCTTTATCTGCTCCAGCGTGGCATCGGCCAGTTCGGTGCTTCCAGGCATCTTGTAAGGCACAATGCCCAGTCCCAGTGGGGCAAAGGCCAGTGTTTCGGGTATCATGCTCCAGAGAGTCCTGGTCATCACTCCCGGTTCGAGGAAGCGAGGATTGTGGCTCATGGCCACGAGTTCGATTGGGTGGGTGTGGAGTGTGGCCTTATAGCGGCTGCCGGTCTGGAGCAGATAGTTCTGCATGGCCAGGTGTGAAGGCAGTTCGCTGGTAGGCATCACCACCTCGTCGCCAATGATGTCGTAGCTCTGGCAGTCGTCGGCAATACGGATGATACACCCATTTTTCATAGGCCAGCGAGCCAGGTCGCGCATACGTTTGCCTGTACCTTTGGCATAGAAGTAGGTGCCTTTGAGGGCTGAGAGCTGAGAGCTGAGAGACGAGAGGGATACTGTCTTCAGCGATGGCAGTGTGGCCCATGACGGATCGGCATATTCGGTGATATTCACGGTGATATTGCCACCATTACGTTCTGCCCAGCCTTTCTGCCAAAGATACCCAGTGACCTCAGCAACTTCATCGATAACGGCCTGAAGTTCAGGCTTTCCTTCCAATAAACTTTTCATAAACCTATAAACCTATAAACTTATAAACCTCGGCGAAGCCGACTAAAAACTATATCTTTCTCTGGTAATCTGTTCAAGAGACTTGCCTCGGGTATTCGGGGCTCCGATGACACCGATGACGAGCGAGATGAGCAACAGGGCTATCATGCAGTAGGCAGCAAGGGTGAATCCTTCGCCGTTTTCGCCGTAGATGTAGGTGAATACCAATCCCCAAACGGCCGAAAGACCGCGGACGATGAAGAACATCAGTCCCTGGGCCCCGGCACGGAACTTGGCAGGGAAGAGTTCACTGCCCCACAGGGCATAGAATATCTGTACCGACATACCTCCGTTGACACCCCACAGTATCACGAAAGCCCAGAGCATTGGCAGGTTGTTGACACCGGTGGTAACCACCAGTACCCATGTGGCCAGTGCCGCTGCAAGACCGAGGATGTAGATGAGTCTGTGGCTTACACGGTCGATGATGCGCGAAATGCACAGGGTGATGACCACCACCGTAGCCCACTGAATGCAGTTCATCCAGTTGGAGTACTCGTTGGTTACTCCTCCTGCCGTTTCGCAGATATGAGGCGAGAAAAATCCCATGACCGAAGCCACGAGGTTCCAGGTGAGGTAGATGCCTGCAAGGAAGCAAACGGTTTTCACTGCTACCTTGTTTGTGAACAACACTCCGAAAGCATGGATAAGTCCTGTATCCTCACCCTTTGCCTTGGCTGCGGCCTTACTCTCTTTCCACTCGTTAGACTCTTCCAGACCACGCTGCAGGTTCCATGCTATGAAGGCCACGATGAAGAGCGAGAAGAATACCACTCTGGAACTGAATACTTCGAGAGCAGGGAGCTGAGAGCTGAGAGCTGAGAGATCGGAGGCTGGGGTGAAGAAGTTGTAGAGGGCTTCTACCCAACTGAACAGATATCCTCCCGGGGCAAAAAGCATGCCCAGTAGCAGGATGAACATAGGTCCGCAACCCCACGACATCTGGGAGATGCATATATTGCGGCCACGGTTGCCCACCTCACTGCTTTCGGAGATATAGGTCCACGATGCCGGAACACCGATGCCTACCGAGATTCCGGTGATGAGGAATCCCGTGAGAAGCATAGGGAAATTCACGCTCAGCATCACCAACAGCACTCCCACCATATATACCAAAAGGTTGTAGGTATAGATGAATTTCCTGCCGTATTTGTCGGCCAGCAGACCACCGATGATGGCACCTATTGCAGCACCAAGACAGTTGGCACTGATGAAATTCAGCCACCCGAGGTGTATTTCACTCAGTCCCAGGTAGTTCTGCCACAGGGTCAGTCCACTTGCTCCTGCCACTATGGCTCCTGCGTCAAGATAATTGGTCAGAGACACCGCAATGGTGCTCTTAAGACTTCCTTTTGCCATAATCTTTTGTCTTTCGTCTTTTGTCTTTCGTCTCTATACTTCCTTAATGAAGCTGTCGCCAACAGGCACGTTGTTCCTCAAGCAGAACTCGTCATACACAGCCTGCCAAGGCATGGCTTTCTGTTCTTCGAGCAGGGCCAGTACCTCAAAGCCCTTGCCTTCGAGTTCGTACTTGCTGATGAGGTTCTTTGGTTCGAGCATTGCACGCAGCATGCATTTCTGTGCAGCACGCGATCCTATAACATAGGCCCCTATGCGGTTTATGCTGCCGTCGAAATAGTCGAGTCCGTAGTGCACACGGTCCAAAGCTCCGGCCCTGACAATCTCGAAGAAGAGTTCCTGAGTAGGGTCGTCCATGATGGTTACGTGGTCCGAATCCCAACGTACAGGACGACTCACGTGGAGCATCAGTTCGGGTACAAACTGCAGTACGGCACTCACCTTGTCGGCAGGACTCTCGGTTGGGTGGTAGTGACCTGTGTCGATGGTCAGCATCACGTTGTTCTTGGCTGCATAGGCTGTGTAGAAATCGTGCGACCCCACGGTGAAACTCTCAAGTCCGATGCCAAATACCTTACCCTCGATACAGTCCTTCATCATTGGCTGTTTCTTGGCCAGTATCTCGTCAAGACTCTTCTTGAGCAGGTTTCTGTACAGATAGTGGTTCACTGCCACATCCTTGCATCCATCGTGTACCCAGATGTTCATTATACAAGGATCTCCCTGTGCCTCACCCATGGCATTGGCAATCTCGCGGCAACGCTTGGTGTGCTCCACCCAGAACCCACGGATACCCTCATCAGGATTGGAGAGAGACAGATTTCCGCTCTTTGGGTGGGAGAAACTCGTGGAATTGAAATCAAGCTTGGTGTTGTTGTCCTTTGCCCAGTCTATCCAACTCTGGAAATACTCCACTGTCACTTCGTCGCGGTCAACCACCTTGCCTTTGAAGTCGCCATAGATTTCGTGCAGGTTGAGGCGATGGGTTCCTGGGATGAGACTTTTTGCTTTCAGGATATCCCTGCGCAGTTCATCGATGTTTTGTGCAGCTCCGGGGAAGTTACCAGTACTCTGGATACCGCCACTCAGGCTGCCTCCCTGTACTTCAAACCCCTTTACGTCATCAGCCTGCCAGCAGTGCATGCTCAAGTGGAAATCCTGAAGCTGGCTGAGTACTTTCTCTGTGTCGATGCCTATCTCTGCGTAGCGCTCATTGGCTATCGCATAGGCCTGTTTTACTAATTCTTCCTTCATAGTATGTTTGGTTTATATGTTTTTGTTTCTACCGAATTGGCAATAATCTGCCTCATCTGCCAGATGGCTGTTGGCTGTTGGCTGTTGGCTGTTGACTGTTGGCTCTTTATTTGCATCATGATATTGCCCAGTGCTGTGCATTCCGCAGGACCTGCAACCACCTCCACTCCCAGGGCATCGGCTGTCATCTGGTTCATGTATTCGTTCATGCTGCCTCCGCCAATGATGTGCAGGGTCTTGATGTCGAACTGCGCAAATTCCTGGAGGTATTCGAATATCTCCTTGTAGCGATGTACCAGCGAGTCGAAGATACAACGGCAGATTTGTGCATAGCCCTCAGGAACAGGTTGGCCGGTGTTGCGGCAATAGGTCTGTATGGCTTCTACCATGCTCTCCGGATTGGCAAACATTGGGTCATCGGGATTGATAATACTCTTGTTTGCCGGTTCCTTCATCGCCTCTTGCTGAAGTTTGATATGTTCCTTTGGTGCATCGGTCCATTCAGCCCGGCAGCGCTCGTAGAGCCACATTCCGCAGATATTCTTCAGGAACCTCGTTGTTCCCTCCACACCGCCTTCGTTGGTGAAATTGAGTTCATAGCTTCTGTCGTTTATTATCGGCTCTTTGGTTTCTATGCCCATCAAACTCCATGTACCTGAGCTCAGATAGGCAAATTTCTCGTTTTTTGCCGGAACGGCAGCAACGGCACTGGCTGTGTCGTGACCTGCAACTGCCACCACTGGTACAGGTCCAAGACCAGTGAGGCGCTGTACCTCTGGGGTGAGGGTTCCTATCACAGTTCCTGGCATCACCATCTCGCCGAACATGTCGCGGGTGAGTCCCACGCTCTCCAAGAGTTCTTCGTCAAGGTCCTTGGTACGAGGATTGAGCAACTGTGATGTCGAGGCAATGGTATATTCACACACTGCCCTTCCTGTGAGCATATAGCTGAGGCAATCGGGCATAAACAGAATCTTCTTCGCTGCCTCCAGAGCCGAGTTACCATCACGCCTCATGGCATAGAGTTGGAACAGAGAGTTGAAGTCCATAAATTGAATGCCAGTCTTGTCATATATGGTTGAAGGGGAGTTGAAGGGGAGTTGAAGGGGAGTTGAAAGGGAGTTGAAGGGACGAATGTCTGAACTCTCAGAACTCTTAAACTTCTTGAACTCCTCAAAATATTCGTTCTGAATGTTTTGAGTGTGCGGATCGCGGTAGGAGAACGGATTTCTCAGTGGCATGCCATCCTGGCCTATGCACACAAAGTCCACCCCCCAGGTATCGATGCCAATGCTCTCGGGGGTGATGCCCTCGCTGGCACAAATCTGAAGACCTTTGATGATTTCGGCAAACAGATGGTAGATATCCCAAAAACAGTGTCCTCTGGTACGGATAATAGGATTCTCAAACCTGGTCAGTTCCCTCTGTTCAATCCTTGAACTCTTGAACCCTTGAACTTCTTGAACCTCTTGAACTTCTTGAACCCTTGAACCCTTTGGACTCTCGGAATCCTCAAGAATTCCGAGTATTGTCCTGCCACTCGTAGCACCTAAATCTACAGCAAAAAAATGTTTCATATCACAAATATAGCATTTTTTTATGACAATGCCAAATTTTTTACAACAAAAAAAAGAATGCTTCCCGTGTAGGAAACTGGCTCACTTGCAAAAAGCTGTGTTTGGATAAAAAGTAAAAGAAAATGGCTGCGCGGTGATTATTTTTTCGCAAAGCGAATTTTCTTTTCTGTTTTAAAACACTGATTTGCTAACACACCGGTTTTACTGGTGAGCACAGAGTTTGTGGGTGTGATAATAGATTTTTTCGGGGGTACACACAATAATCTGCAAGATTATTCGTTAATAGGGATAGATGGCGCTGCGAGGCAGCGCAGGGAGGAGGTAGCAGGTAGCAGTTATGCAAAAATATAGATTTAGAGTATTATGGTTTTGGGGAATGGCGTTGGCCATTGGGTTGATGCTGGGGGATGCTTTGTGTGGGTGTACCAACACGAAGAACACCGCCATGACTCGCAGAATCCAGGCTCTGAAGGCTAACTACAATACTTACTTTAATGGTCACGAGGCTTATCTGGAGGGTGTGAAAGCCCAACGGGACGGGAACAAGGACAACTATCTGGAACCGCTGCCATTGCTCATCACTGGTAACAAGGCCACGGTGAACATAGGCAAGAGCAATTTCGACCGAGCCATAGAGAAAAGCCAGAAGGCCATAAAACAGCATTCGATAACGAAACGGCCTCAATGGAACAGCAACAAGCCTAAGACCCAGAAGGACCGTGAGTGGCTCTCGCAGAGGGAGTATAATCCTTTTCTGTACAAGGCATGGTTCCTGATGGCCGATGCACAGTTCAGGAAGGGAGAATACATGGAAGCCGCCTCGACGTACTCATATATACAGAGACTGTATTTCAACAAGCCAAACCTGGTGGCACAGGCCAGGGTGATGGAGGCAAAGTGTTTTGTGGAACAAAACTGGATGTTCGAAGCCGAAGACATCATAGCCAGGGCCCAGAGAGACAGTTTTCCGGAGAAACTGAACAGTGCCAAGGCATTGGTGCTGGCTGACTGTGCATTGAGGGACAAGAAATACGGCGATGCCATTCCGCTGGTGAAGGAGGTGGCAAAGAAACAGCATAACAACTATGAGAAGGCCCGACTGTATTATCTGCTGGGACAGCTGTATCACAAGACTGGGGAGGACAAATTGGCATATAAGTATTTCGGCAAGATATTTGCCCTGAACCCACCATACGAGCTCGCTTTCAATGCAAGGATACAGCAAACCGAAGTGCTGTCGAAAGATCAGAGCAAGAAGATGATAGGCAAGCTCCGCCGCATGGCCAAGAGCAGCAAGAACCTGAATTATCTTGACCAGGTGTATTATGCCATAGGTAACATATACATGGCCCGCGAAGACACCATGGCGGCCATAGCGGCATATAAGGAAGGAGTGGAGAAGAGTGTGAGAAACGGTGTGGAGAAGGGTATTGTGCAGTTGCGCCTGGGACAGGTGTACTGGGATAAGGAGATGTTTGCCGAGGCCAAGGAATGCTATTCGAGTGTGATAGGACTGCTCGACAAGGAGCGCGAAGACTACAAGGACATAGACGAGAGGTCGAAGATTCTGGATGAGCTGTATCCATCGTATTCGGTGGTGGAACTGCAAGACTCACTGATAAGGTTGGCCGAGATGGACTCGGTGAGCCGAATGAAGGTGATAGACCAGATTATAAAGGACCTGAAGAAGAAAGAGAAAGAAGAAGCCGCCAGGGCCGATGCCGCCAAGACCCAGGCCGACAGGAAATCTGCCGCCGATGCCAGCAGACAAGCCGCTGACCAGAGAAACAACAGGCAGAGCGAGGGACTGTGGTATTTCTATAACCTGACATCGGTAAATGCCGGAAAGGCAGAATTCAAGAAGCGCTGGGGCGAAAGAAAACTCACTGACCACTGGCGAAGGAAGAACATAACCGTGTTGGCCGAAGAGAGCGATACCACTGCCATGGATTCCACTCAGATGGATTCACTTGGAAACGTTGGAAACGTTGGAAACGCAGAAAACGCAGGAAACATTGGAAACGCAGGAAACGTTGGAAACTTAGAGATGGCCGATTCAACAGAAGTTGATACTGCCCTTTCGAAGGCCGAAAGGAGGAGACTTGAAAAACTTGCTGAGTACGAAGCCGATCCTCACCGACCGGAATATTACCTGAAGGACATACCGCTCACCGAAGAGCAGATGGAGACCTCGAAGGCCGCGCTGGTGGAGGGATTGTATGGTTCGGCTGTGATAGTGAAAGACCGCATGGGCAACTATCCACTGGCCGAGAGGCTGTATTTCAGGGTTCTCAACGGATGGCCGGAATACGAGCACAGGGATGACATATACTACAATCTGTTCCTGCTCTATGCCCGTCAGGGCGATATGGACAAAGCCGAGATATACAAGCAGAGGCTGCAAGACGAGTTCCCGGAGGACAAGAACCTGCCGAAGATTACAGACCCTAACTTTATGTTCAAGGCCAAGTATGGCGTGGCGATAGAAGATTCGATATATCAGAAGACCTACACGGACTATGTGGAGGGCAGGTACGACTCTGTGGTGAGCAATGCCACGTTTGCCATAAGGGAATATCCCGAGGGAGCCAACAGAGCCAGGTTTATGTTCCTCAACACTATGAGTCGACTCAATATGGGCGACAAGAACCAGTTTATGGCCGGGATGAAAGAGATTGTGGAGACCTATCCTCAGAGCACCGTGAGCGAGTTGGCGGGCCTCTTTGTGAAGGGCTTGCAAGAAGGTAGGTTGCTGGCCAGCGGTGTGATGAACAACGGTTCGATATGGGACCGCCGCAGCGGAATGCTCACCGGCAGCGACAGCATATCGGCCGACACCACATTCAGCGACGAGAAGATAACCGACTTCGTGTATGTCATTGCCTACGAACACGACAGCATAGACTCTAACATACTGCTCTTCGAGATGGCGAACTACAACTTTTCGAGGTTCAACATCCGCAATTTCGACATTAATATAATAAAAGGTGATGGCATAGACATGTGCCAGGTGAGTGGATTTGCAAGTTTCGACGAGGCATTCATATATTATCACCAGATACGCAACGATGCCCATATGGCAGAGTTGTTGGAGGGACTGAAGATATTTATCATATCGAAGGAGAATCTGGACAGGATAGGCCGTGTGAAGAGCTATGCTGACTATTTCGACTACTACGAAGAGACCTTCGGCGACACGGGAGAACCAGCGACGGATGAGAACTATCTGGATGAACCTTCGGAATTCCCTAATGCTGAGGATATTCCTGATGAGGAGCTGAATGGTGAGGAAGAGGAAGAATACGATCCGGAACTTGACGAGGATAATTTTATATTCTAAGGGGTTATGAAGTTTTTAAGAAGATATCCGTTGTCAGTGGTGGTGACACTGGTGATACTGGGGTTGTCGCTGTTTCCGATACCAGAGGTGAAACCGCTTGAGGGAGTGCCGTTTATTGACAAATGGACCCACATGGTGATGTATGCGGTGTTTGCAATGACGATGGTTATGGAATGGAGAAGGGGAGCTGAAGGGGAGTTCAAAGGGAGTTCAAGGGGAGTTCAAGGGACGAATGTGGGGCAATATTTTGTGGGAATTGCTATCGCCATGGGTATTGCCATAGCCATGGGAGGGGGGATAGAACTGATACAGCCGTTGGTGCACAGAAGTTGTGAACTGATGGACTTCTGGGCCGATTGTGTAGGGGCTGTGATAGGTGTTATTGCAGGCCTAGTTGCGGCCAGAGTTTATAAGGCTGGCGCATGAGGTGTGAGTTGTAGTATTTGCGGTCTCCTGTAACTTCTTTGCCCAACCAATCAGGACGCTGGTATTCCTCGTCTTCGCTGCCGAGTTCTATTTCGGCTATGATGAGCCCCTCGTTCTCTCCGAAGAATTCATCGACCTCGATGGTGTGGCGACCGTTGTGGACAAGATAGCGGTCTTTCTCTATTCGTCCCGGAAGGCAAATCTTCATAAGGTCCTGAGCCTCGGCGAGTGTGATTTCCTTCTCGAACTCATAGCGTGCCAGTCCAGATGCATCGGAAGGTCCTTTGATGGTGAGGTAGCCCTTCTGGTCACGAATACGAACACGCACAGTCCTGCCATTGCCGCTGGCAATATATCCCTGCTCTATATGGCTGCAGGCATAGGCCTTGTCGCGAAACTCGCCTGAGACAAGGAATTTACGTTCAATTTCCAGAGCCATGGAATTCCATTAAATAAGATTTTATAAAATCGTCCAGATCGCCATCCATCACCCCACCTACATCAGAGGTTTGGTAGCCGGTACGATGGTCTTTCACACGTCTGTCGTCAAACACATAGCTGCGAATCTGGCTCCCCCATTCTATTTTCTTTTTTCCGGCCTCGATTTTCTGTTGTTCTGCCATCTTTTTCTGCAGGGCACGGTCGTAGAGTTGAGACCGAAGGAGTCGCATGGCGTTTTCGCGGTTTTCGAGTTGTTTGCGCGACTCTGTGTTTTCGATGAGTATTTCCTCCTCCTCACCAGTGTCAGGGTCTATGTACTGATAGCGAAGACGCACACCAGTTTCCACCTTGTTCACGTTCTGTCCTCCAGCACCACCGGAACGGAAGAGGTCCCACGTGATGCGGCTTTTGTCTATGACCACTTCGATGGTGTCATCGACGAGCGGCGACACGAATACGCTGGCAAAACTGGTCATGCGTTTGCCCTGGGCATTGTAGGGTGAAACACGCACAAGTCGGTGAACCCCATTTTCGCCCTTAAGGTAGCCATAGGCCGAATCGCCCTCAAACTCCATGGTTACGGTCTTGATGCCGGCCTCGTCGCCATCCTGGTAGTTAGATATGCGGACCTTATATTTATGAGCCTCGGCCCATCGCTGATACATGCGCATGAGCATCTGGGCCCAGTCCTGGCTTTCGGTACCACCGGCACCGGAGTTTATTTTCAGCACACACGACATGCCATCGGCTTCTTCGCGGAGCATATTGCGGAGTTCCAGGTCCTCGATGATTTTCAGGGCTTGACGGTAGTCAGAGTCCACTTCTTCTTCCGTGACCATCTCGTCCTTGTAGAATTCAAACGCCAGTTCCACCTCGTCGGCAGCAGCTTTGGCCTCTTTGTATCCCTCTATCCATTTTTGCAGGTCCTTCACCTTCTTCATCTGAGTCTCAGCCGCCTTGGTATCGTCCCAGAATCCAGGAGCCTGTGTGCGCAGTTGTTCCTCCTCGAGTTCTATCTTTTTGGCATCGATATTGAGATAGTGGTTGAGAGCCTCTACACGGTCTTTAATGTCTTTTAGTTGTTCGAATGTTATCATGTTGGTATGTACAATTTGGTCATGTACAATGTACAATTTGGTTATTTACTGATTATCTTACCCATGCTTCGGGGTTGAGGCGGGTGCTTTCCTGGCGGAGTTGGAAGCGGAGAACGGTGTGGCCCTCGCTGTTGCGGCCTACACGACCCAGAGTCTGGCGTGTGGTGACCTTCTGTTTGGCACTCACGGTGACAGAGGAAAGTCCGGTATAGACAGAGATATATGTGCCATGTCGCAGCATCACGGTGTATTCGGAACCATATTGGAACACCTTGGATACCACACCATCGAACACAGCCAGTGCCATGGCTCCCTCCTGTCCGCGGATGTCGATACCCTTGTTGTCGAGAGTCACATCGCGCAGACCCTCAACCTTGTGCACACCATAGTGGCCTGTGATGATATAGTTGCCAGTGATAGGCATTGGGAGTCGGCCCTTATTGGCTGTGAAACTCGACGAGAGTTGGGTATCGCTGTCGCTGCTCTTCCAGGCATCGATGCGCTGTCGTACCTGTTGTTCTTCGGTCTCGGCGTTTTTGAGTTCTGCTTCCGCCTTCTTGACATCAGCCTCTGCCTTTTTGATATCAGCTTTGGCTGTCTTTTTATCGGCCCGACTCTTAGCTGCCTCCCGCGCTGCCTGAGCCTCAGCCAGACGGCGTTCCTGTTCACGTTTTGCAGCCTCGGCAGCAGCCTTCTTTTCTGCAGCAGCCTTACGAGCGGCCTCTTCGCGTGCCTTGCGTTCTTCCTCTGCCTTGCGAGCCGCCTCTATTTCGGCCTGTACGGCAGCCTCTATGCGGTCGTTGAGAGCATTTTCCTTGTCCTGGTACTGCTTAATCTGATTCTGTACCACAGCCAGGTGTTGGTTGAGATATTCTATTTTGCGTTGGCAAGCCTCTTTGGTTTGTTGCAGACTTTCTTTGCGTTTTGCCAGAGCCGCCTTCTTCAGTACAAGCCGTGTTTTCTCGTTGAGCATTTCGTTGTGCTTGGCCTGTATTTCGCGCTGCTGTCGTTTGATGATTTTGCCCTGTGCCTTTTGGTAGGCCGAGTATTCGCGTACATATCGTGCACGCCGAACCATCTGCGAGAAGTTGTCGGCTGAGAGAATGAACATCAGTTTGCTCTGTGCACTGCGGTTGCGCTGCAGATAGCGCATGGATTTGGCATATTTGTCGCGTTTGTCGTTGAGAGAGTTTTTCAGGGTACGGAGTTCGTTGATGAGGGTATCGAGATTGGCCGAAAGTCTGTCGATTTCGTGGCTCATGGAGTCGATGGCATGTTGTTCGCGGATGATTTCCGCATTGAGCAGTATCACGCTGTCGAGGTTGCTCTGAATGGTTTTCTGCAGCCGCAGCGCCTCCTGCTGCGAGCGTACACGCTGCTGTTTGGTTTTGTTTTGTTCGTTTTTCAGTTTGGTACTCTCGAGCACAGGTGTCTTGGCCTTGGTGTTGGTTTTAGCTTTGGTGTTGGTTTTGGTCTTCGAGGTGGCAGTGGTCTTCGACTTGGCAGTGGTCTTCGACTTCGACACTGCCGTGGTAGTTTGTTTTTTCTGGGTAGTGGTTTTGCGAGTCTGGGCATAGCCACAGTGGGATGCCATTGCTATGATGGCAACCATGAACGCAAGACGATATATGATAAACGATTTTTTCATAACTACTTAACCAATGATTTAAACAGAAGTTCAGGATTAGCTTTTCGGTAGCCGTTTGGGATGGAGGTACGAGTCTGCCAATCCGAGGAGTTTTTTGTTTGCGACAGAGTGAGAGCCAGCGAAGCCGATTGGGTATCGGTGTTGAAATGCATGGCCAGTTGAGACGGAAATGGTTTGCCGGCGAACTGGGAGAAATTGTCGTAGGTGAAGTTGAAAGCATATTGATAGTCCACGCGGTCTGTAACCTCGAGGCGGTTGATGCGGCCCGATGAGGCTTCGGTGACGAAACGGTAGGAAAGGAGGTCATCGCGGTAGTTGATGCTGATGGTTGATGGTGTGGAGTCAGTGGAATCGGTGGTGCAGGTAAATGCCAGTGGGTCCACATCGCGTTGACCAGGTTGGAAGAGGCGGTTCCAGAACAGGCTTTGCAGAGTGTTGAAATCGATATTGGCCCGCTTGAGGAAGTCTACCTGCGAGTATGGCACCTTCACATACTCCTTGTTCACACGCACAAGCAGCAGCACAGTGTCGCGGGTGAATTCCATCTTGCCCAGTTCTATGGCCCCCAGAAACGGATCGACGAGAGAGATTTGTATCACGTCATCCTTTTTCATGCGCAGTGTGCCGTTGGTAGAGAGTGATTTCCCATCGACAGAGAGTTCGGCACGGATACGCGCCACGAGGTATGAAGCCTGCGATTCGTTGGCTTGTATGTTGGCGAAGATTTCTGGATTTCTGGAATTTTGGAATTCGGGATTTCCGGAACTCTGGATTTCTTGATTTTGGGTTTCAGACCCCTGTGTGCGTGATCCCTTGCCACATCCCGAGAGAGAGAGGATGAGCACGAAGACACAGGCGAAGAGCCCATAGCTGTTAGTCCATAGTCTATTTTGTGACATATCGTTTCTTTTTAATTTTCTTTTGTATTATGGCCTGGTTTTCCGAATCGAGGTTAAGGGCCTGCTGCCAATATGCCAAGGCCTCGGCAGTGAGTTGGCATTTGCTGTAGATGTCGCCGGCATGTTCAATCACATTGGCATCGTGAGCCGTGAGCGAGTCCTGCATCAGGATGGCTATGGCCTTGTCGATGGTGGTTTTGGCATCAGTGTATCGGTTTTGCTGGAAGAGAATCCAGGCATATGTGTCGATGTAGGTAGCATTGAGGCTGTCGTTTTTCATTGACAGCAGACTCATTTCAGCCGCACGGTCCAGATTCTGTCGGCGGAGAGACAGGTAGTAGGCATAGTTGTTGAGCACGGAAGGTTCCTCAGGCCTGTAGAGCAGGCATGTATCGTAGGCAAGGAAGGCATTGCGGTCGTCACCCAGTTGGTGGTAGATATCGCCTATGATGGAATAGCTGTCTACGATCATATCCATGCGAGTGTCCCGTTTCTGATGAGCCAGCAGTCCCTGGAACGCAGCCAGTGCATCAGGGTAATTGTGGCGTTGGTAGAGCACCAGTCCCTTGTAGTAGTAGAACACCGGTTCGTGTACCTCGTGGTCTATGGCATCCTGGCACGTGTTGAAGATGGCCGTGGTGTCGACATCCTTCACAGCATCGGCGAGTTTGTGCATCCGTGAATCCCGCATCAAGCGCAGTTTCTGTGCCGAGAGTTGGTCGTTCTCACCCTCATGCAGTTCTATGGCATCCAGAATTCGAAGTGCGTTGTCGTAGTCGTCGATGCTGCTATATAGGCTTCCCAGCATTGGCAGCACGTCAGTTTTTTTCGGGAATTTCTCGTGGATCTCCTCCAGCACACGTATGGCCTCCTGAGTTTTACCCTGTTTCATATAGAGAGCAGCCAGAGTTTCGCGATACCAATAGTTGTCAGGAGCCAGGGCGATGGCTTTGGAGAGGTATTTATGAGTGATGGAATCGTTGCTGGTATAGTACAGGTTGCCGATGGCCAGGTTATAGAGTGTGGCAGGCGATTCAGGTTTGGCCTCCAGGCTTTTTTGGTAGTAGAGGTATGCAGAGTCCATACGGCCATAGAGTTCGTGGCGTTTAGCTTCATAGAAAAGGCTATCACCCAGGTCAGCCTTCAGGTCAGCCTTGAAATCCTGGGCAATACAAACAAAAGTCTGTACGACGACGACAACGAAAACTAAAAATTTTTTCATACTTTTTTCTAAGGGGAGTTTAAGGGGAGTTCAAGTGGAGTTCAAGGGACGATAGTCTGCCACCTGCTCCTTGCTCCCTGCGAGCAACGCTCGCCCTTGCTCCCTGCGAGCAACGCTCGCCTAGCTGTTGCCAGTGTGTCCAAATCCACCTGTGCCGCGTTCGGTTTCGTCGAGCGATGCGACAGGGGTCCACTCCACGGTTTCGTGATGTGCGATAACCATTTGTGCGATACGTTCCCCATCGTTCACCACGAAAGGTTCGTCAGAGAGGTTCACCAGAATCACACTGATTTCGCCCCTGTAGTCAGCATCTATGGTGCCAGGAGTATTGAGAACGGTGATACCATGTTTCAGAGCCAGCCCGCTGCGAGGACGCACCTGAGCCTCATATCCCTCAGGCAGAGCGATGAAAAGTCCGGTTTTGATAAGAGCCCGCCCCAGCGGAGCCAGAGTCACCGGACTGTCGAGATTAGCCCTCAGATCCATGCCAGCCGAAAGCCGTGTTGCATAGTGAGGCAAATCGTGATGTGAAGAGTTTATTATTTTTATTTCCATAATCCAGTGCAAATATACAAAAAAAAAATTAATTTACGAAATGTGCACACAATTTTTTAACTTATTTTACGTTTATACCAATATGCAGATGTTTGACAGAATACGTAATATAAAGCGAACTCTTATCGCCATAGCCATAGCCATAGCGATAGCTTCGCTGCTGGCTTCGAACTACCTGATTCAGGACCTGAAACAGGAGGAGGCTAACAATATGGATGTGTGGGCGGAAGCAATGCACTCACTGAATAACGCAAACGAGACGACCGACCTGAACCTGGTGCTGAAGGTGATGGATGGCAATAAGTATATTCCGGTAATTGTGCTTGACAAGGCGGGAAATGTGCAAACATCAAGAAACCTGGGGAGACATTTCCGTGAGGACGAAGATTCCATCCCGGAAATAAAAGCAATGGCGCAGGCCATGGCGCAGGCTGGCAAGTCGCTCAGGATTTACGACGACAACCACCAGGACTATACGGAAGTATGCTACGACGACTCACTGATGCTGAAACGCCTTACGGTGTATCCATACGTGCAACTGGGAGTAGTGGTGATATTTGTGATGCTGGCCTTGTTTGCCTTGTTCTCGTCGATGAAAGCCGAGCAAAACAAAGTGTGGGTGGGGCTTTCAAAAGAGACGGCCCATCAGTTGGGGACTCCGATATCCTCGCTCACGGCATGGACAGAAGTGCTCCGCGAGAACTATCCCGACGACGAGATGCTGCCTGAGATGCAGAAGGACGTGAAACGTCTGGAACGCATAGCAGAACGATTTTCGAAGATAGGATCCATTCCAGAACCAAAGACGGCAGACATAAAGGAGGTGGTGAACCGCGTGGTGGAGTATATGAACAAGCGTGTGTCGAATAAGGTGAAGATAGGGGTTGAGGTTAGAGGGGAGAGGTTAGAGGTTAGAGATGAGAGTCGAGAGTCGAGAGTCGAGAGGGGAGAGTGGAGAGTGGAGATGGTGGCTTCGCTGTTTGAGTGGGTGCTGGAAAACCTGTGCAAGAATGCCGTGGATGCCATGGACGGCAAGGGAAGGATAGACATCAGTCTGCAGAGGGTGCAGAACCAGATAGTGATAGAGGTAAGTGACACTGGCAAGGGTATGCCGAAGAGTAACTTCAAGAATGTATTCAAGCCAGGGTTCACTACCAAGACCCGCGGATGGGGACTGGGGCTCTCGCTGGCCAAGCGCATAGTAGAGGAATATCACAAGGGGCACATCTTTGTCAAGTCGTCGGAACTCGGCAAAGGCACAACTTTCAGGATAGAACTACCTACAGGCACCAGTACATCATTATAAACACCAGTGCCAGTACGAGCAGAGCGAGTGCGATGTTGCCCCACATAAACTGGCGGTTAGTCTTTTCGTATCTACGTTTTTTCATTGTTTGTTAAAAAGCGAAAAATCAATTCCGACTGCAAAGATACGACTTTTTTTGCAGAAAAACAAATTTTTGTGGTTCTTCCGTTTTTTTCTTCTCGAACAATTTTTCTAAGCGCTTTGCGCTACGCTGCTCCTTCGGTTCGAGGGCGAAGCCCGATCCATCTAAAGAATGCCTTCCCTAAAGCGAGGAACCGAAGGTGCAGCGAGCGGAGAACCAAGCTTGTTTGAGTTATCCCGAGTCGCGTCTGAGGAAGACCGAAGGTCAAATCGAGCGCATTTTCAGTAAAATTTTAAGTGGAGATTTTAAAATCAATAACAAAAATCTGACCCAAAATGCGCAACAGTGCGTTGCTTTTGGGGGAGAATTTAAAGAACGATCGCCCTACGGGCTCGAAATATTGCTGAAAATCTTTAGAAAAATCATTGCTTAAAGGGAAATCTAGCGTAAATCTGTGATAAAGGGTAAGTTTTTTAGTGTTTGAGGGTGATTCGGAATTTTGTGATGAGGAGGATGAGGATGGTTACGAGGGCTATGAGGGCGGCGAGGCTGTAGAGATGGCGGAGGGTGAGGAGGAGTCCTTCGTAGGGGGTGAGGGCCATGAGGGAGCGCTCGAAGAGGGCATCGCCGATGGGGCCTCCTACTCCGGTGCGGATGAAGCCTAGGAGGCAGATCATCTCGAAATAGTAGGTGAAATTGGCATTGGCCTGGACATAGACGGTGAGCACTATGAACACCATGACGTGGCCCACTCCGCAAAGGATGAGCGGGAGGAAGAGGGAAGAGGTGGGGGTGGTAGGTGCCACGAGGTGGTACATGAGCAGGGTGTAGGAGAGGACGAAGACGAAAGCCAGGATGACGAGGAAGCGAGTAGGCCAGTGCCACTTGGTGAGTGCCACATAGCACAGGAGTGCTCCGAGGCCTTGACCGATGAAATCGAACCACTTGAGGTCGGAAAGGGCGAGGAAGTCCATGTGCATGATGGCCGTGCAAAGGGTGTTTTGGAGGACAGTCTGGGTGGCGAGCAGGATGTCGAGAATGAGGAATATGGCCAGGAACATGGAGAAATGGCGCAAGGAGAAAGCCTCTTTGTGGATGAACGGATGGCGCAGATGGAACATAGCCCAAAGGCCATAGGCAAGAGAAAAGAGGGAGACACCAAGGGCGATGCGTATGCGAGGCGAGGCGAACCAATCCAGTTGGTTGCCATAGCAGAAGATGTAGATGAGCGAGAGGATGAAGAGGCTCCAGAGGACGAGTCCCAGCCAGTTGATGCCATAGAGAGGGCGAGGCTGGACAGAGCGCAGTGTCTTCATGAAGACGAGAGCCAGGATGATGATGGAGAGCAGGTAGGTGATGGCCGCCGTGTGCATGGCAGTCCACCCGAAGGTATCGATGATGCGAATCTGAACCCAGTCGAAGACATTGATGCACCCCAGGACGATGAAGAACACCACGGAGAGGAATACCCCATAGTTGAAAGACGGAGTGATGACACCGAGGAGGTTGGAGAAGCACTCGAAGGTGCCATAGAGGCGGCAGAAGCCACCTATGTAGCACACCAAGAGTCGGGCTGGCATGGACGAGAGATGAGGGAAGACGAGGTTGCACACGATGAGGACAGAAGCCGCAGCGATGAAATTCCACTTGTTAGGAAAGCGGAACTTGAGCCGGAAGGCCAGAGGGAAATAGAAGCTGAGGCCGATGAGTACGGTCTGTCCCATCATAGACACATCGCCGCCACTGAGAGAAAGGCCGCCCTTCATCTGTTCGAAGGCAGTGAAGTACATGCCATTGGTGAACTGGAAGCCTACGAGGAAGACGGAATAGAGCACGATGCGCATCCACTCCGGAACCCAGTCGCGGAAATTAGGCAGAGGAGCCCTGCCGCCACCACCATCCCAAGCCATCAGTCGTGAGTGACTTTACATTCCACACTCATGCCAGAAGCCAGAAGACGGAGGCTGTCGGCATCGTCGAACTCGATTTTGACAGGTATTTTCTGTGCCACCTTGACATAGTTGCCCGTAGAGTTGTCGGGAGCCATGGCAGAGAATGCAGCCCCAGTGCCAGCAGCGATGGCGCTGACACGGCCAGAGAACTCCTTGCCATCGAGAGCATCGACCTTGACAGATACCCTGTCGCCAAGGGCGATGTGGGTGAGTTGGCTTTCGCGGTAGTTGGCGATGACCCAAGGTTTGGCATCGGAGACAACGGCCACGAGCGGAGTGCCAGGATTGACAAGTTGGCCAATCTGGATGAACTTGTCGGATACATAGCCATCGCAAGGAGCCGTGATGACAGTGTAGGAAAGGTTGATCCGGGCAAGTTCGAGAGCTGCCTGGCAGATTTCGATTCCCCCATCGCTCTGGCCGAGACGCTGCTGTTGTTCGGTCTTGACGAGAGCAGTGGTACGTTTTTGAGCCATCATGGTTTGCATCTTGGCCCGAAGGGCATCGTACTGAGTCTTGACCCCATCGAACTGTTGGCGCGTGACAGCCTCCTTGGCATAGAGTTCGCTATAGCGCTTGTATTCACGTTCGGCATTTTCGAACTGAATGCGCACCTCCTCGAGGGCAGCATCAGAGACAGCCAGGTTGTTGGTCGTGGCACTGATGCCAGTATCCATGGCACGTCGGCCCGTACGGGCATTTTCGAGGTCAGCCTCAGCCTGAGCCACATGGAGGCGATATTCAGAATCCTCGATGAGAATCAGTGTGTCGCCCTTAGAGACATGTTGGAACCCCTCGAAACGAATGTCAGAGATGAATCCAGGGACACGAGCAGAGAGAGTCACTATATCGCGGCGAATCTGAGCATTTTCAGTCCAAGCCCCACCGAAATGAACGAAAGAAGATATTATCCAATAGATACCTCCAAGGAGAAGGAGGACGACAATGGTGTTGACAAGGAATTTTTGAGTTGACTTTTTCATGATGTTTTTTTAGAGTGTTGCGCAGATGTACTGCAGTTTATAATATGAAGCGAGGATATCTATTTTGGCATTGATGGCAGCCATTTCGCTCTCGAGTTTGTCGGAAGAAGCATCGAGAAGGTCGGTGATGGTAGCCAAGCCCTCGGAGTAGCGGTCAGAGACCTGCTGGTAGGAAACCTCGGCAAGAGAGAGAGCCTGAGAGGCAATGGAGAGGCGAGTGAAAGCATCGCGGTATTCCGTTTGAGCAGCACTGAGAGCGAGGTTTATCCCCTCGCGTGCAGCATCGAGTTCGGCACGCGACTTATAGAGTGCAGCCTCGCTCTGGCGGATTTTCTTGCTGGACTTGTAGAGATTGTCGAGATCGTAGGAGATGCCAACACCGACGGTAGCAAAATTGAAGTTTTTGTTGAGTAGGCCATAGCCAGCCATTTTGCCAGAGATGAAAGTGGTGACATCAGGACCATTGAAAGTGTCGCCAGCAAAGAGAGCGACATTCGGAAGTCGTTCGCCACGAGTGATTTTGAGTTGAGTCTCGCTGAGGTCCTTGGCAAGACCAGCAGCCCGGATGGCAGGAGCGTTGTCGGCGCTGAAACCAGAGTTTTGGTCAGGCAAGGAGAGGTCCATGAGTGGAGAAACCCTGACATCCTGAGGCAAGCCGATGGCCATAGACAGTTTGGACGTCATGATATCGATGGCACTCTCGAGTTTGGTCTTGGCAAATTCCAGGTTTTTGAGCAGCAGTTCATAGCGCGAGATATCGCTTTTGAGAACTGTGCCCTCGGCATATCGAGTCTGCATCTGACTAAGGACACGCTGAGTGAGGTCGATGTTGGACTGGATGGTGGTGATTTGGTTGTGGAGTTTGGTGATTTCGAGCGAAGTGGCAGCGATGAGATAGCGCACCTCGTTGCGACTTGTGCGAGCCTGGACTTCCGCAAGTTGGGAACCAAGTTCGGCAGCATGGACACCATTTCGGATTTTTCCACCAGCAAACACAACCTGCGAAGCCTGGATGGCGATGTTGTTGCCAAAGGAAGGCAGTTGTTCGTCGAGAGAGTTTGTGAAGTCACGATCCATGCTGTAGCCAAGACCAATCCAGCTGACGTTGGCGCTGGCCTGAATGGAAGGGAGATATGCGTTGCGAGCCACCTCAACTCCAGCACGAGCTTCTTGCAAGCCGAAGTCAGCAGCACGCACGGTGGCATTGAGGCTATCGGCAGCAGAGAACATCTGTTGCAAGGTCATTTGCCTTTGTGCAAAAGACAGCGCATGAATGCACAATATCCCCGAAAGGATAGATAGTTTTTTCATAAAAAGTTAAAGTTTTTTTTAAGGGGAGTCCAAGCGGAGTTCAAAGGGAGTTGAAGGGGAGTTGAAGGGACGAATGTGATGCTGATGGGCATATGTGAAGTGCTGATTGGCATATGTGGAGCGCTGTGACTACTTAAATTACTAAATGTTTTTAAGCTGTCCAATTATACGCTCGGCAGATATCGTTGTTTTTTTTCGCTCGGCTGAGGAAAGCGAGTGCAAAGATAGTGATTTTTTTGCAAAAAAGCAAATTTTTTTGGTTCATTCGTTTTTCTTCTCGAACAATTAAAGGTTTGGGAAATTCATTGCATGAATTCAGTTGCTGTAGTAATTGTATGCTGTAAAGCCAAGGCTTTCTATCATCCATTTCCTCCAGCCACTGCATTTCAGTTGACACTGAAATATCCCAAACAATTATCCGACAATTATAAACAATTTTTCCATACGGATGGTAGTTTATCAGCGTTTTCAACGTGATTGCGGTCATGGTCGCAATTATTGCACATTTTCGCAGCGAGGTGGGTAGTGGTTGCGGAAAGACTCGAACTGGTCGGGGTGGGCTTTGAGGAGTTGGCTGTCGGAGAGGAGAGTCTGTGGAGTGAGGAGAGGGAGGGACGGAAATTCCGGAGAGGACTGATTTTCCGGAGAGGGCGGAGTGTGGGTGAGGTATGTGCGGAGGTGTTGGAGGACCATACGGGTGGCATTATATTTGCCGTTGGCTGAATAGCCAGCGATGTGAGGGGTGGCGATGAGAGCCTTGTGGAGAAGGTCGAGATTGATGCAGGGTTCGTTTTCCCATGTGTCGATAACGGCACCACGTATCAGTCCGTTGTCGAGAGCAGAGAGCAAGGCACTCTCCTTCACCACGCCACCACGACTGGTGTTGATGATGAAAGGACGACAGCGGAGTGATGAGAAGAAATGCTCATCGGCCATGTAGTGAGTGGGGTGAGGTCCATCGTAAGTGAGTGGCACATGGAAAGTGATGATATCGGCAGAGCGGAGGATTTCGTCGTAGTCGTCATAGCCAAGGAAAGGATCGTAGCGAAGGACACGGAAACCATCGTTTTCGGCATTGCGAGCTACGATGCTGCCAACATGGCCAAGGCCGAAGAGGGCTATAGTTAAGGGGAGTTCAAGGGGAGTTGAAGGGGAGTTCAAAGGGAGTTCAAGGGACGAATGTTGGAGGGTGTGCATGGTGTTTTTTATGTAGGTGGCTACGCTGTTGGCATTGCAGCCAGGGCAGTTGTGCCACTCGATGGAGTGGGCAGTGCAGTAGGCTGTGTCGATATGGTCGAAGCCTATGGTTGCAGTGAGAATGAGGCGGACACGGCTGTCGTGGAGAAGGGATTCGTTGCAATGGGTGCGAGTACGTATGATGAGAACATCAGCATCGCGGACATCGTCAGCAGTGATTTCTGTTCCAGGAAGATACACCACCTCGGAGGCGAGTTTTTCTATCTCGCCACGGATGTAAGGAATTTTATCGTCGATGACAGCTTTCATAGGCGGTTAGGCGGTTAGGGGGTTAGATGAGGGTGAGGCTAATGGCCACAACGGCAAGGACGAGTCCGGCTATCTGCAGCCATTTGATGTGTTCCTTGAAGAAGCAGATGCCGATGATGGTGGATAGGATGACTATACCTATATTATATAAAGGATAGTAGATGCTGGTAGGTATTTCGCGCAGGGCATAGAGCATGCCAGTGGTGCAGCACGTGTTGACAAGGCCAAGGCAGAGACCAGCGATTATGGCTGCCTTGCAGCCGTGAGTTGGGGATTTTATGGCTGCCTTGCAGCCGTGAGTTGGTGATTTTGTAATTTGGGGATTTGGGGATTTGGGGATTTTGTGATTTTGCAGCAAGACACGTATGGTCGAGAATACGAATGCGCTGAAGAAGATTATCGTCATGACGAGCGAGAAATCTATAGATGTCTTTGAGGCTGTATGTTCCACCACTTTCAGCGAGAAATCAGAAACCCCATAGAAAAGAAATACCCCCACAAGAGCAATGGCAGCCTTGCGCTTGCGCTCGGCATCAGAGCGAGAGCGGTTGAGACTGGAGTCGTGTTGCTGATTTTGATTAGGCAGAATGATCATAAGCATGGCAGCCAATACGAGGCAGACCTGCAGCCACTCAGGAGAAGGTTGGTCGAGCAAGAGCCAGCTCAGGATGACAGGCAGGATAAGCGAAGCACGAGCAGAGACATTTGTGAGAGCCACGCCATTGCGCCATGTGGAACGGTCCATCACGATGAAGCCAGTCATGAAGAGGGCTCCCTGCAGTAGAGTTGTGATGAATAATGAAGCCTCTCCCCATCCCTCCCCACATGGGAGGGTGTCTAATGTGGACCAATCCACGCTGAAGAGACTGATGATGAACCCCGTAAGGTAATTGTACATAATTACCTTGCCGGTGTCAATCTGCCGTTGCTGGCAAACCTTGAAGACCACAGCAAAGAGAGAGCCGAAGAGTATGGCTATGATTAAGTATAGCATGGGTTAGGGGGTTAGGGGGTTATTCGCTGACATAGACCCGTTGGACACGAGGCGAGATGCCAGTGAGGATTTCGTAAGGGATGGTGCCGAGAGTGTCGCTGAGGACTGTGACAGGGAGGTTGGAGCCGAAGATTTCGACCTGGTCGCCCTCGTGGCAATCGATATCAGTAACATCGATCATGCACACATCCATGCAGATGTTGCCCACATACGGAGCCCGTTGGCCACCAACAAGGCAGTAGCCATGGCCATTGCCAAGACGGCGGTTGAGACCATCGGCATAGCCAATAGGAATGGCAGCGATGCGGCTGTTGCGAGAAAGGAACTGTCGGCGACTGTAGCCCACGCTGTCGCCAGCAGGTACGTCGCGAATCTGCAGGATGGTGGTCTTGAGAGTAGCCACATTGTTGATGATGCTGTTATCGCGAGGGTTTATGCCATAGAGACCAAGTCCGAGACGCACCATATCCATGTGGTAGCGAGGGAAGTGTTCGATGCCCGCCGAATTGCATATGTGGCGCAGGATTTTGTGGTTGTAGGCATGCTGAAGCTGGTTGCTGGCACGGTCGTAGAGTTCGAACTGACGGCGTGAGAAGTCGTCGAATTCGTCGCCATCGCTGCCAACGAAATGGCTGAATACGGAACAAGGTACGAGGGCACTCTGGTGCGAAAGGCGCGAGATGAGTGGGGCCATATCAGTCTCAGGATTGAACCCAAGGCGATGCATGCCAGTGTCGAGTTTGATGTGAACAGGGAAATTGGTGATACCCTCTTTTTCAGCAGCAGAGATAAGAGCCTCAAGAATCTGGAAATTATAGACCTCAGGTTCGAGACGATAGTCAAACAGCATCTTAAACGAGGTGAGTTCCGGATTCATGATCATTATATTGGCCGTGATACCAGCCTTGCGGAGTTCGGCCCCCTCATCAGCCACAGCCACAGCCAGATAGTCAACACCCTGGTCCTGGAGAGTCTTACTTGTTTCGAGAGAGCCCACGCCATAGGCCGAAGCCTTGACCATGCAAACCATCTTGGTATCGGGCTGCATGAAAGAGCGATAGTAGTTGACATTGGCTGTAAGAGCAGTGAGGTTGACCTCGAGGATGGTTTGGTGCACCTTCAGTGTGAGCATATCGGATAGTCGGTCGAACTGGAAACGCCGTGCACCCTTTATAAGTATGAATTCGTTGTGAAGGTTTTGGAACACATCGCTGCGAATCAGTGCGTCGGTGTCAGGGAAGAAATAGTGTTCCATATGGAAATATTCCTCGCATGAACTGATATCAGGGCCCACACCGATGAGAGTGTTGATGCCACGTTTTTCGATCATGTCAGCCACACGGCTATAGAGAGTACGCGGAGACTCACCACTCTGAAGGATGTCGCTGAGAATGAGAGTTGAAGGCTTAGAGACCGGAGCCGAGAGCTTAGAGTTGCGACGCGCCATGAAGTCGAGAGCTATGTCGAGAGAGTTGATGTCGGAGTTGTAGGTATCGTTGATGAGGATACAATCATTGATGCCATCCTTTACCTCGAGACGCATAGCCACAGGTTCGAGTCGAGGAATACGAGCCTTTATGGCCTCCATGTCGATAGGGAGCCAGTCCTTCAGCGCCTCGCACACGGCAAGGCAGGTGGCGATGTTTTGGTTTTCCGGATATTCCGGATACTCCGGGGAAACATGAAATCGGCTGAGGCCAACTGTTTTTTCGCAATTCACCATCAGTTTCAGTTTCTCAGCACGTTTTTGTTCGAGCGAAATGAAATTTTCCTGATGAGCTTCGCCTATGTTGGTCAGCACACCGATGGTAGGTCGGATGATGCGCTCAAGACGCTCCATTTCGCCAGGACGAGAAATGCCAGCCTCGATGATGGCCAGATCGTGGTGCTGGTTTATGAGCCAGAGAGATAGAGGCACACCATATTGAGAGTTGTAGCTGCGAGGCGAGCGGCACACGTTGAAGTCAGGAGACAGCAGTTGGTAGAGCCATTCCTTCACAGTGGTTTTTCCGTTGCTTCCGGTGATGGCAACAACAGGGATGTCGAATTGTTTTCTGTGGTAGGCAGCAAGAGTCTGCAAGGCACGCAGAGTGTCGTCTACGATGAGAAAATTGCAGAGTTTGTAGTTCTCCATTTCGAAAGGAATGTAGGTAACCACAAAATTTCGTACACCACGGCGGTAGAGTTCGTCGATATATTTATGACCATCGTTTTTCTGGGTTTTGATGGCAAAGAAGAGAGTCTCTTCGGGAAAGCAGAGAGAGCGGCTGTCGGTGAGCAGCCAACCAATCTGAGCATCCTGGCATCCACGCCGTTCGGCCGAGATGATGCGTGTGATATCACTTATTAGGTACATGAAGCGATTGTTTGTAGAGTTTTTCGTATTCCAGGGTTTTTGTTTTTGTAGCTGCGGAGAAATAGGTGTCCTGGAAGCGTTGCCAGATATAGTCTATAGCCACGGAAGAAGGATGCATCATGTCGTCGGCATAGAAGCGGTAGTCACGCAGTTCGTCCATCATGATTTCGTAGGCAGGGAAATAGCTGCAGCGATCAGGGAATTTGTGGCAGAGTTCCTCCACAGCCAGCAGAAGGGTAGATTTGCTTATTTGGTTTTCGTGGAATCCGTCTTTTCGGTGGCGAATGGGAGAGACGGTGAAGATGATATGGGGAGCCTCCCCCAACCAATCCTCGAGGAGGGGAGTCCAAGTATTGACAATATCATCGACAGAGAGACGTTCACGCAGGAAAAGACGATCGGGTTGTTTGCGGCAGTTGGCCACAATCATTCCGGTTTCCTTGAGACGGTAGATCCATGCAGTGCCGAAGGTGATGATAAGAAGGGGAGTTGAAGGGGAGTTCAAGGGGAGTTCAAGTGGAGTTGAAGGGACGATAGCAGGGGATGTGTATGCTTTGGAGTGGAGCCATTGACTGAATTCGGGCCAGTTGGTGGGGTGGAGTGCTTCGGCTATGGAAGCAGGGTTGTAGAGAGTGCCAAGCGGATTGACATCAGCATCGAAACCAGCATGGAGAAGTCGTTCTCCGATGTTGTCGGAAAAACAACTGCCCAGCAAGAGAATCTTCTGCGAATGATCTATCTGCCACGGCGATAGAGGAATGTCAACTTCAGTTCTGAAAACCATACTGCAAAAATCACAAAATCCCAAAATCCCAAAATCACTGCTGCGAAGCAGCAATAAAATTCCTATACGGATTGGCATACATGGTAAGGATGCGTTCACGAAGGAAGTCCCAATCAGGGTGGTCAATTGTCATCTTGCCAAGTTGTTGTTCTATATAGGAGTCAGCAATGCCCTTTGCGGCATTCTCGTTGATAGGGTAGATGCGGTAGTTGCGGTGAATTTCCCGATCAATATGTTTTGCCACCAAGTCGAAGAGTTCGACCTTAGGAGTTGAAGGGTCGAGAGAATCGAGCCAATCGTTGATACAAGGTGCAGCCTGATAGTGGATTCGGCCCTTGCGGCCAAGGATGCCAGTCTTCATGTTGTCTAGATCATCCTGCTGGCTCTTTTTGAAGTCGACATTGTCGCGCTTGTGCTGGAATTCCTCAGCCTTGAGATAGTCGCAAGGGTCGTATTCATACGAAATGGTCAGCGGCACAATGTTCAGGTCCTTGAGGGCATCGATAATATTCGACGATGCCGAATATCCCAGGGCCAGCATCTTCAGTACACTATCCTGGGTGCGGTCATCGCTATCCTTTGCACGGCCCTCACGCTGGGCAATCCACACATTGCTTCGTTTGCCCTGAATGACATAGTGGATATATTCAGACATGGTTTTAGAAGCCATCAGCATCTGTCGCATGGTGAGAGCACGCTGTACGATGAACGAGCGGTTGACCCGCACAAGGTCCTTTATCCAAGGATGGATGAGAAGGTTGTCGCCTATGGCGATTTCCACTGTGTCCTGACCAGCGTCGATCAGTTTGTAGCACAGGAAAGCCGAGTCGAGTACGATGTCGCGGTGGTTTGTGATGAAAGTATATCCCTGCCTGAAATCAAGGGCAGAAAAATCGCATGTAAGTCCGTCGCTGGCAGTTTTCACTATTTTGTCGACAAACGGATACACACACCGTTGCTGGAACTCCTGGTTGGTACGGCACGACTTCATCAGCATCACAAACTGCTGGTATGGTATTTCTGGCATGATGGTTTGGATCACGCCACGGAATTTTTCGTCACTTGCCAGCCGGTCAAATGCCTCAGGCAGTTCTTCCGGGAGAAATGGTCTTATGTCAGAATTCATAATTCAAAATTTAGATTCAATCACTTCGTCGAGAATATCGCTCATACTGAGTCCATCGGCAGCAGCTTGCTGAGGGATGAAACTGGTGGTGGTCATTCCTGGTGTGGCATTGATTTCGAGCAAGTTGATGATATCAACCGTGTCGTCCATTCCCACCATCACACCATGTTCCTGTACCGATTTGGTGATGATATAGTCAACCCGCATGATACCCTCGCCGCCGAGAACGGTGTATATCATCTTTGTCAAGGCCTTGATACGCCGAGTGGTATCCTCGCTGAGACGAGCCGGAGTAATCTCCTCAACCTCGCCATTGTATTTGGCATCGAAATCGAAGAACTCGTTCTTAGGCACTACCTCGGTTATAGGCAGTACATAGACCTCGCCGCTCGCCTTGCGGAACACACCGTTGGCCACCTCCACACCCTTCAGTTCAGCCTCTATCATAACGTCGTCGCATTCAGTGCGAGCATATTCTATGGCAGGCTGGATATCCTGCTGCCGAGTCACCTTGGTAACACCGAAGCTGCTTCCGGCCCCGTTGGGTTTGATGAAACAAGGCAGGCCCACTTTGTGCATCACATCCTCATCGCTGATATTCTGTCCCCTGCGCAAGAGAACCGATTCAGCCACCTTCACCCCATAGCGGCGCAGGTATTGGTTGTTGGTAAACTTGTCGAAAGTGATGGCAGCGACCAGTAGGCTGCAACTCGAATAAGGTATGTGCAGAAGGTCGAAATAGCCCTGCAGAATGCCATTTTCGCCAGGAGTGCCATGGATGGTGATATAGGCAAAGTCGGGTTTTATGATTTTGTCTCCATCTTTAAATGTAAAGTCGTGGCGGTTTACAGGAGCCAGAGAACCATCAGGGAGAATGGCATTCCACTCCAGTCCTTTGAGTTCTATGGTGTAGACAATATATTTGTCACGGTCAAGCCACGAACTGATTCCGTCGGCACTCTTCATTGACACATCGTGTTCTGATGAATCACCACCGGCAATGATTGCTATAATTCTTTTTTTCTCCATTTATTTAGTAAGTTTGAAAAATCTTCCGGCCACTGAGAGTCGAACATCATCTCCTTGCCGGTCCTTGGGTGTACGAATCCCAGGGTTTTGGCATGCAGAGCCTGGCGAGGACAGAGTTTGAAGCAGTTTTCCACAAACTGTCGATATTTGCTCGAGGTAGTGCCTTTGAGAATGACATCGCCGCCGTATCGCTCGTCGTTGAAGAGAGTGTGACCTATGTGCTTCATGTGCACACGAATTTGGTGAGTGCGCCCCGTTTCGAGAATGCATTTCACCAGAGTTACATATCCGAAGCGTTCCATCACATACCAGTGAGTCACGGCACTCTTGCCAATCTCGCTCTCTGGAGGGAACACGGCCATCTGCATTCTGTCCCTTGGGTTTCGGGCTATATTACCTTCGATGCGTCCCTCGTCCTGGTCAAAATTGCCCCACACGAGGGCATTGTATTCGCGTTTTGTGGTCTTGTCGAAAAACTGTTTGCCAAGGTTGGTCTTCGCATCGGCAGTCTTGGCCACTACGAGCAGTCCGCTGGTGTCTTTGTCGATGCGGTGTACAAGGCCTATTTCAGGGTTGTTGATATCAAATTCAGGTTGTTCTTTGAGATGCCATGCTATGGCATTGAGCAGTGTGCCGCTCCAGTTGCCGAATCCTGGGTGGACCACCATTCCGGCCCGTTTGTTAACCACAATCAGGTCGTCGTCTTCATATACGATGTCGATAGGGATGTCCTCAGGTTCTATGGTGATTTCCTGATAAGGCCGGTCGAGCATTATCTTCACCACATCGCCTGGTTTCACCTTGTAGCTGCGCTTTGTGGGTTTGTCGTTTACGTGTATGAATCCAGCATCGGCGGCTTTCTGTATGCGATTGCGTGAGATGTTGGCCAAGTGGTCGATAAGAAACTTATCAACACGTTCGAGTTTCTGTCCTCGGTCCACCACCACCCGGTGATGTTCATACAGGGGCTCAAAATCCAGTTCGTCAATCATACCTGCTACCTGCTCCTTGCTACCTGCTACCTTTACTGCACTTCCTGATACACATTGCGCTGTAGGTCGAATGTGTCGGCTGCATAATATTCTTTCTTGAGCATAGTCTGGCTGATGGTATCGTCAAACTCCTCTTCGTCAATGCCCCCACCTGCCACTATGGTCAGCGGTCTTCCTTTGTTCACCATCTCTCCGCTCCTTATGGTGCGGCCCCGTTGTTTCACTGCCAGAACCAAGTCCTTGGGCTGTCCTTCCACAAACATAGGGTCTGTGAGTTTGAATCCCAGAGCTTCCAACTGAGCAGAGGCTTCGCGCAGTGAACTGTTGTTTGCCAGGTCAGGCAGTTTTATCTGAGGTTCGCTATACAGACTTATGGTGAGACTGATAACGTGTGCACTCTTCACTGTCTGCCCAGCTGCAGGATTTTGTTTGAGTACGGTTCCAGGTTTGGCCGACTGCTTGAAGACAGAATCCGTGACCACAGGTTCGAGTCCGGCTTTTTTCAGAATCCGCTCTGCCTCATACCCCTTCTCTCCTACCACCGAAGGTACTTCTATCTTCTCTCCGTGGTGGGTATAGTCACTAAGGGTGAAATAGAAAAATATAGGCACAGCCATAATCACCAGCCCAGCCACCAGCACATTCACCCAAAACAGACATCCTGTCTTTCCTGTAAAATATTGTTTCATCTCTCTGCCCTCATAGGGTTGTTAAGAAAATCTTCATAGCTAAGACGTATTCCGTCTTCCAGCTCGGTTTTGTAGGTCCACCCAAGGCGTGCTGCCTTGCTTACGTCGAGCAGTTTTCTTGGCGTTCCGTTAGGACGGGAGGTGTCCCACTTTATTTCGCCTTCGAATCCTACCACCTTGGCTACCAGTTCGGTCAGGGCCTTGATGGTGAGTTCCTTACCACTTCCTGCATTCACTGTCTCGGCTCCGTCGTAGTTGTTCATGAGGAACACGCACAGATTGGCCAGGTCGTCTACATACAGGAACTCTCTCAATGGACTTCCGTCGCCCCAGCACACCACTTCCTTGGCTCCTGCCTCCTTGGCTTCGTGGAAACGGCGTATAAGTGCAGGAAGCACGTGAGAGTGTTCTGGGTGATAGTTGTCGTTAGGTCCGTAGAGGTTGGTAGGCATCAGGGATATGAATCCAGCCCCATACTGCTTGTTGAGGTACTCGCAGTATTTCAGTCCGCTTATCTTTGCCAAGGCATAACCCTCGTTGGTCTGTTCCAGGGCAGAGGTAAGCAGATAGTCCTCCTTCATTGGCTGTGGGGCCATGCGGGGATAGATGCAACTCGAACCCAGGTACTCAAACTTCTTCACACCTGTTTTCCATGCAGCATGAATCATGTTCAGGGCCATCATCTCATTCTCATAGAGGAATCCCGCCTTGTCGTTCTGGTTGGCTATGATGCCACCCACCTTGCCTGCGGGCATGAAGACATATTCTGGACGTTCCGTCTCGAAGAACTCATTCACGGCAGCCTGGCAGGTGAGGTCGAGTTCCCGGTGGGTACGAGTAATGATATTCTCATACCCCTGTCGCTGCAGTTCGCGAACGATGGCACTCCCCACCATTCCACGATGTCCTGCAACAAAGATTTTACTATTCTTCTCCATCGATGTCGGCTTTTACTTTCAGTTTGCGGACAAACTTCATATCGTGCTTAACCATAATCTTCACAAGGTCCTCGAAACTGGTCTTCTGTGGGTTCCAGCCGAGCAGGGTCCGAGCCTTGGTAGGGTCACCGAGGAGTTGGTCTACTTCCGTAGGACGGAAATACTTAGGATCGACCTCTACGAGAGTCTTGCCTTCAAGACTGCCGCTGTGCTTGTTTGTGCGGTTATCGGCTACGCAGATACCCTTTTCGTCAACACCTTCGCCTTCCCATTTGAGTTCGATGCCCACTTCCTTGAAAGCCAGGGTACAGAACTCGCGCACTGTGTGGTACTGACCCGTAGCAATTACAAAGTCCTCTGGTGTTTCGTGCTGCAGTATGAGCCACATACATTCCACATAGTCCTTGGCATATCCCCAGTCGCGCAGGGAGTTGAGGTTACCCAGGTAGAGCTTGTCCTGCATGTCCTGTGCAATACGTGCTGTGGCGATGGTAATCTTGCGTGTTACGAAAGTCTCACCGCGGCGCTCGCTCTCGTGGTTGAAGAGGATACCGTTAACGGCAAACATGCCATAGGCTTCGCGATAGTTCTTAGTGATCCAGAAGCCATACTGCTTAGCCACACCATATGGACTGCGTGGGTAGAACGGGGTGGTCTCCTTCTGAGGCACTTCCTGCACCAATCCGAAGAGTTCTGAGGTAGAAGCCTGATAGATCTTTGTCTCGTGTTCCATACCGAGGATACGCACTGCCTCAAGAAGGCGCAGTGTACCTACGGCATCAGCCTCGGCAGTGTATTCAGGACAGTCGAACGACACCTTCACATGGCTCTGTGCTGCCAGGTTGTAGATCTCTGTAGGGCGTACCAGCATCAGGATGCGTTCCAGTGAACTGGAATCTGTCATGTCTCCATAGTGCAGCTGCACACGCTTCTGTCCCTTCATGTCGCGTACCCACTCGTCGAGGTATAGGTGCTCGATACGACCGGTATTGAATGACGAACTGCGGCGCATCACACCGTGTACTTCATAACCTTTTTCCAACAAAAACTCAGCCAGAAAACTTCCGTCCTGACCAGTAATACCAGTAATTAATGCAACGTTTCTTTTCATATTACTCATTTTTTTAATTTTTGTGCATTCTCAATTTTTTTCGAACACGCTCTTTAGAGCGGCAATCACATCTTCTATTTTCGGCGTCTCACCTGGCAGTTCCACCAGATTCACCACCCTTTGTCTCACCGATTTCACCCCATGGCTTTCCAGTTTCTCTTTCGATGGGGTGATGGCCTGCTTCATCTCCTGCATATCAACGTTGTAGAGCATTGTGCCATGTACTATGCTGCTGTGAGGCAGTTTGTAGAAGGCATTTCCCGATACTTTTCTGCCGTCAATCAGTATGTCGTTGTGCTCTGTTTTCACAGCGTTGTAACCCAACTCTTTCAATGCCTCGCCCACCATGTCAAGATAGTGTGCAAACACCTGATTTACATCGGTCTCTGGGGTTATATACGATATCATTATATTTCCCCAGTCGGCATACACACATCCGCCTCCGCTTTTCCTCTGCACCACCTTGATGCCCACCTGTTTGCAGTAGTCCAGGTTCACCTCTGCTTCCACATTCTGATTTCTGCCGTATATCACTGTAGGAGCCACTCTCCACAGGAAAAAACAGTCTTCCTTCACATCCGTTGCCACCTGCTCTTCCATGTCGAGATAGAACGTCAGGTCGTGTTCGCAGTCTGAAAAATCCAATTGTTTCATCTTGCAAATATAGCAAATAAAAAAGAAACACGCAAAAATATTTTGTATTGTCTTTAATTTTTATTAATTTTGCACCTCGGAATCACAAACACACTGATATGACCAATTCATTTAATCTAAAATTGCGGCTCGTGGTGATGAATTTCCTCGAGTTTGCCGTGTGGGGGGCTTATCTCACGAGTATGGGAAGTTATCTGGCCAGTGCAGGATTTGGTCCACAGATATGGCTCTTCTATGCCACACAGGGATTTGTAAGTATATTTATGCCAGCCCTGATGGGAATCGTGGCAGACAAATGGATTCCGGCCGAGAAGGTGCTCTCACTCTGTCACCTCATTGCCGGAGCTGCCATGGGTGGGGCAGGATACTACGCCATGACCAATGCAGGGAATGTGGATTTCGGCGTGTTCTACGCACTCTATACCATCAGTGTGGCATTCTTCATGCCAACCATCGCCATCTCCAACTCAGTGGCATTCAATGCACTTGAGTCGGCTGGTATGGACACGGTGAAGAGTTTTCCTCCTATCCGCATCTTCGGCACCATAGGTTTCATCTGCACCATGCTCTGTGTCAACTTCCTGGAAAACGGCAGTGGAGTGCAGTTCCAGCATAGTTATGAGCAGTTTATGGTTTCGGGTGGACTGAGCATTGCCCTCTGCCTTTATGCCCTGACATTGCCTCTGTGTCCTTGTCGCGGAAAGGGTAAATCGACCACCCTGGCCGATGTATTCGGACTGAAGGCATTCACGCTGTTCAAGCAAGGTCATTTTGCCATATTCTTTATCTTCTCAATGCTGCTTGGAGCATCGCTGCAGATTACAAACGGCTATGCCAACACCTTCATCACCCACTTCAGGGAATTGCCTGAATTTATGAATGCCTGGGGAGCAAACAATGCCAATGCACTTATCTCACTCAGTCAGATAAGTGAGACTCTGTGCATCCTGCTCATACCGTTCTTCATGAAGCGGTTCGGCATCAAGACCGTGATGCTCATATCGATGTTTGCGTGGGTATTCCGCTTCGGTTTGTTTGGTGCAGGAAACCCTGGTGAATTGGTTTGGATGTTCATCCTGAGCTGTATAGTATATGGTGTGGCATTCGACTTCTTCAACATTTCCGGAGCACTCTACGTGGACAAGAACACCAACGACGAGATACGCAACTCGGCTCAGGGGCTGTTTATGCTGATGACCAACGGACTTGGTGCCAGTATAGGTACGTGGGTTGCCGGAATGGTGGTGAACCACTATGTATATAATGCCGAAACCCCAGACTGGACCACCGCATGGTACATCTTTGCAGGCTATGCCCTGGTGGTGGCCTTGTTGTTCTGGATACTGTTTAAAGAGAAAAGGGGATGAAATCAAGATTTCAGCTGTTGGCTGGGGGATGAAATCAAGATTTCAGCTTTTAGCTATTAGCTGTTGGCTGTTGGCTGGGAAAAGCCAAAAGCCAAAAGCCAACAGCTTTTTACAAAGTAAAAATTTAAAAATATATGGAAGATATCAAAATTACTTGTCTCCACGAGGAGCATATTGCTCTCGGAGCAAAAATGAGTCCGTTTGCAGGATTCGACATGCCTATTCAGTATAAGGGCATTCGTGAAGAACACTTGGCAGTACGTACCAAGGTGGGTATGTTCGATGTCAGTCACATGGGTGAGGTATTCATCTCTGGCGCTGATGCCGAAAAGTATGTAAACCACATCTTTACCAACGACGTCACTGGTATGGAACCTGGAAAAATTCTATATGGTATGATGTGCTATCCTGACGGTGGTGTGGTCGATGACCTGCTGGTGTATAAGTACGAAGACAAGTTCCTGCTTGTCATCAATGCTGCCAACATCGACAAGGACGTTGCCTGGATGCAGCAGAACGCCGAAGGATTTGATGTAGTTATCGACCACCAGAGCGACCTCTGGGGGCAGATAGCAGTTCAGGGACCAGAAGCTGTGGACGCTTTGCGTCACGTTGTAAACGCTGAAAACGCTGTAAACGCTGAAAACTTGACTTTCTACACATTCTTTGAGGCTGATGGACTCATCATCTCTCGTACTGGCTATACTGGCGAAGACGGATTCGAAATCTATGCCACTCCTGAAAAGACAGTGGAACTCTGGCGTGCATTCCTTGCTGCAGGTGTAGAACCTTGTGGACTTGGTTGCCGCGACACTCTGCGCTTCGAGGCTGGTCTGCCGCTCTATGGCGATGAGCTTTCAGCAGAGATTTCTCCTGTAATGGCCGGACTCAGCATGTTCTGCAAACTCGACAAGGTGGAGTTTATCGGCAAGGATGCCCTCGTTGATCAGAAGACCAATGGCGTGGCAAAGAAGCTGGTAGGCATAGAGATAGAGGACAATGCCATCCCTCGTGCCGGATACCCTGTAGAACTCGAGGACGGTACCGAGGTAGGCGTGGTAACTACAGGCTACCACAGCATCTCACTCGACAAGAGTATCTGTTTCGCCCTGGTTGATTCGGCCTACAGCAAACTCGAAACCCCACTCTGGATCCACATCCGCAAGAAAACCTTCCCAGGAAAAGTGGTCAAAAAACGTTTCTACCAGACAAATTATAAAAAGTAGTTAAGTAGTTGAGTAGTTGAGTAGTTAAGTAGTTAAGTAGTAAGTAGTTGAGTAGAATTGTAAAACGTAAAGTTGTAAATATATGGAAGTAACATATTCTTTTGAGCAAGTTTTAGCTTGGCAAAAAGCTCATCAATTTGTCCTACATGTTTATGCTGCTACAGAGCATTTCCCTAATACAGAGAAATATGCTTTATGTTCACAATTCCAGCGCGCTGCTGTTTCTATCGCTGCAAATATTGCTGAAGGCTATAAGAAAAAAAGTTTAAACGATAAGCTCCGTTTCTATAATATATCACAAGGAAGTATAGAGGAATGTCGCTATTATATTATTTTGTCAAGAGATTTAAAATATATTAATAACAATGAGTTAAGTGTTTTAAAAGACAGTTTGGAAGAAGTAAGTAAGGTATTGAATTCGTATTGCAAAAGCATAGTAAATGTGTAATAGCAGTTCATATACATCACTACTTAACTACTGTCTACTTAACTACTTAACTCCCAAGAAAACAAAACTATGGCAAAGGTAGTAAATGGACTCAAGTACAGTGAGTCACACGAATGGGTTAAGGTAGAAGGTGACGTTGCTGTCATCGGTGTTACAGACTTCGCACAGGCTGAGATGGGCGACATCACTTATGTCGATCTGCCAAGTGTAGACGATGAATTCGCTGCCGAAGAAGAATTTGGCGCTCTCGAAAGCGTAAAGGCTTCCAGCGACCTCTACACTCCGGTTTCTGGCGTAGTCGTTGAAGTAAATTCCGACCTCGAGGACACTCCTGAACTCGTAAACCAGGATGCATTCGAAAACTGGATCATCAAAATCCGCATGAGCAATCCTGCAGAACTCGATTCTCTGCTCGACGCAGCAGCATACGAGGCAATCTGCAAGTAAACCAACACCAACAAAAACACACTATTGCGGTGTGCTTTCAGTTGCATCTCTTGTTGCACGGACAAACCATTGTCTGTGCAACATTTGTTTCTGTTAATAACCCACAAACTCACAAAAACATGAAAAAATTTTGCTGTTACAAATATTATTTGTATATTTGCATTCGGAATATATTTCGGATTAGTGGAATTAGCAAAACAACAAGCATGGGAGTGCAGTCTGCCTCCGTATCTGCAGCACGACCTTGATGCCTATAAGGAGGGACTGGCTCGAGGCAGCAATCTTCTGGATTGCCTTTGGTGCGAACTCTATGGTTCCATCAACGGTGCAGAGATAGACGACCAGGCCATCACACACGAACATGCCGAATATCTGCGCAACAAATATCTATGGCACAAGCAGAACATATAGACTTCACAGGCTGTCCCCGCGTTCCGGGCCGTGCCTACAATGGCGCCAACGGAAAGAAGGTGGCTGTGCAGTACCAGAGCGGGACTTGGATTCTCAAGTTTCCGCCTAATGTTGAGACTCGTCCTAACGACCAGTCCTACTCCAATAGTGCCATATCCGAACATCTCGGCAGTACAGTTTTCCGCTCTTTGGGCATTCCTGCGCAAGAAACCATGCTTGGTACATTCGCTAACGGCAAGACCAAGGTGGTGTGTGCATGCAGGGATTTCACTTCGCCGGGGGTAAGGCTGTTTGATTTCTGCTCGATAAAGAACACGGTGATAGACTCCGAGACAGGCGGCACAGGTACAGAACTCGACGATGTACTCTCTACCATCGACTTGCAGACTTTTGTAGATCCTGTTGAGGTGAGACGGCGCTTTTGGCAGATGTTTGTGGTGGATGCATGGCTGGGCAATTTCGACCGTCACAACGGCAACTGGGGATTCCTGGTCGATGAGCAGAATGGACACAGCGAACTGGCTCCGGTATTCGACTGTGGCAGTTGTCTGCTACCTCAGGCCGACGACTCAATTATGCAGCGATGCCTCAATGATGAAAACGAGATGAATGTCAGGATATTTACGTTCCCTGCATCTATACTGAAGATTAACGGCCGCAAGATAAACTACTGCGACTACCTGCACCAACCATCCCGTCCGGCAGAATTGGAGGAGGCACTGTCTCTTCTGATTCCACGGATACAGGCCTTTGATGTCGATGCACTGGTAGAAAGCACTCCATACATCACCCCACTGCAGAAGCAATTCTATATTGCCTACCTCAATGCCAGAAGACAGAAAATCTACGATTAATTGATAATTGATAATTAATAAACCGCTAACAATGCCGTAACCTATCAACCTATCAACCCATAAACCTATCAACCTTTTTTCGTAAGAAAAAACTATATACAGTTAACATTATTAACCCTTTAAAATTTCAAAGCTTATGAAACAAAATTTGAACGCACTTTGGTGCAAGTTATTAACCCTTGTAGCTGTGATGACATTCAGTCTCAGTGCTATGGCAACTGACTACGAATGGCACAAGATCACATCTGCCATCACTCAGGCAGAACTGGACGCAGCTGCAACAATGGCCTCGGCAGACGCTGCTGCTTTGCTCGCTGCTGCCGACAAGGAAGAAGGAGCATACGTGCTCTATGCAATCCAGGAAGGCGTAAGCGGTGTCTATGATTTCGTTGACAAGGACGGAGGCGTAAACCAGAATGTGAGCATGTCTTTCCTTCCAATGATGGCTGGTATGGGCGCAAACTTCTACTACCTCACCGAAGCAGGTGGCGGTGCAGAAACTACTGACTACACCCTTATCGGCGGCGCAGCTGACCTGGTTGAAGGTGGCAAGTATCTCATCGGTTATGACATTACTGGGACCGGTGACTACGAATTCTTCTATGGTACAAGCGGCGACGTCGGTCAGCACACTGATGCTGTCTCTGTAACTGATTACGTAATTACTGAGGCAGATGTCACAGCCGCTGAAGCCATGCCTCTCACTCTCGTGAAGAACGGTGACTACTGGGCATTCTACACTACAAAAGGCACGTATCTCGGTTGGAAATCAGGAAACAAGCTCTATGAGCTTGAAGAACTTTCTGCCCAGTCTTCGTGGACCATCACATTTGATGAGACTACTCACTCTGTGGCAATTGCAAACGTAAGTGATCCTACTCGTAAGCTTCAGTTTAACGCAAGCAGCCCTCGTTTCTGTTGCTACGCTGGCACACAGAAGGATCCTTTCCTGTTCAAGCAGGGTGAGGTTACAACCAAGCCTGAACCATTCGTAGTTCCTGAATACACTTCTATCGCAGACCTCAAGGCCTATACAGCCCAGACTGCAGTGAAGGTTACAATGGATGCTTGGAAGATTGCAAGCCTCGATGGCAACTATCTCTATCTCACAGACGGCGCTGACACAGTGCTTGTCTATGACTACAACATCCCTACAGACTACGAAGTTGGTGGCAAGCTCACCGGTACTCTCGAAGCTGACTGGGCTTACTATGCTACAGGCGACGTATGGGAACTCAAGAGCGTGAAGGACTGGACAGTCATCACTTACCAGGCTCCTGTTATTGTATGGCAGACCGACCCTGAATTCGCTACTTTAGCCGATGACGGCGAGACAGTTCAGTATCTCTACAACGTAGATGCTGGTGCATTCCTGCTCGGTGCTAACGACTGGAACACTCGCGCTTCCGTAAGCGGAGCTAAGGGTTATCAGTTCAAGCCAAAGAACAACGGCGACGGCACTTGGACTCTCAACGACTATGTTGAGAATCAGAGCGCATGGAAGGCTATGTTTGCCGACAACTCCAGCTCAATCTGGGTTGACAACCTCAGCGGTGCCAACGTAAATGGTTGGGTACTCACTGCTATCGAGGACGGCAAGTACGAAATCACCAACCCAGGTGCTGACGCAACTGGCAAGCTCGGTGTTGAAGGCGCAATGCTCAACACTCGCCTCTTCCTCTCAGCCGACGAGTCATACCTCACCGACTGGGCATTCGTAAGCGCTGAATCTTATGCAGCATGGATTGGCAGCGTTGATGGCAATCTGGTTGTAGCTGGTAAGAAACTCGGCCGCACAATCGCACAGGCTGAAGCTGAATGCGAAGGCATCGACCTCGCTGACGAAAAGGCAGTATATGACAATGCTGAAGCAACAGCCGAAGAACTCGGTACAGCAACTGACGGTATCGAAGCAAAGGTACTCCAGTGGAAGAAGGATCACACAGTGGTTAACCCAGGTGACGACGTAACAGACCTCTATATCATCAACGGCGACTACCTCCAGGGTACCAAGGGCTGGACAACCGACTTCAGTGCAGGTACATACACAGGTTCTGAATTCGGTGCTCTCGAAGCATACGCAGGATGGGATGCACTTACCCTTACTTCTTACAAGGTATCTCAGACCATCACCCTTCCTAAGGGCTACTATCGTCTCGAGTCTCAGGCATTCTATCGTCAGGGCGAGGCTTACAACACGGACCCTGCTACAAGCCAGGGCTACATCTTCGTAGGCACTGACAGCACTCTCGTTCCTACTCTCGGTAGCATTACTCTCGACAGCTACGCAAACTCTATGGCAGAGGCTTACACTACATTTGCTGCAGGCAACTACCAGATGAAGGCCGAATTCTATGTTCCAGAAGGTGGTGCAGAAGTAGAAATCGGTTATCAGGGTGTATTCGACGTAATGCGCTCATGGTTCATCGCTGGTCCTTGGAAACTGACTTATGTTCGCGCTGAGGAAGAACCAGCTCTCGAAGATCTCTTCGTTACAGAGGTTGGTGAAGAACTGACTGAAATGTTCACTGCAAACGCAAAGCAGTGGTACCTGGTAAAGCAGAACCGTAACGGTGAATCTCCAATGTACGACACAGGCGTTGGCAACACTCTCAAGCGTACTGCCGTAGGTACTGACGTAACTGTAGGCAATGCAGTTAAGGACGTTAAGGATATGCTCGTTCGCTTCGTGGCTTCTGCAAACTATCCTGAGGCTGAAAACGTATTCAACGTAGAATTCGCTACAGGCAACTTCGTAGGTTCTGACCTTACGTCTTCAGAGACTCCAGGCGACTTCATCTTCTACCCTGCTACTCAGTCAACCAGCAACTGGACAGGCCACTTCGCATGGAACGTAACCAGCGATGGTACTACTCTCGGCCAGATTGTTGACAACAACGGTGCCAGCAGCACTCTCGCATTCTGGGGTTCAGGTGCAGTGACAAGCGGTGCAAACAATGTTTGGGCTCTCTATCCTGTAACTCTCGGCGACCAGCCTTCTATCGAATATGCTCTCGAAATCCTCGGCGACCCTACAGGCGAAGCCACAGTGACTATCGATGGTGTAAACGGTGTATATCAGAATGGTGACGTATTCCAGATCCCTGCAATCAGCGCTGATGCAGTTCACGCTACAGAGGTTGAAGACTATGACTATAGTGTAAAGGTAGGTGAGGGCACAATCACTGTTTCTTACTTCGTAACCAGCGCTGACGCATTCGTGAACGGCGATGCATTCTATGCTAGCACCACCCGTGGATTCATGTATGCAAACGCAGATACACTGTACTCTCCATACGCTGTAGCATTCGCAGGCGAAGATGTTGACAAGCAGTTTGCTGTCATCACATCTGAAGCAGGTAACAGCTATCTCTACAGCATCGGCGAGCAGAAGTTTGCTTACTACGACTACGCTGATGGAAACTATCTCGTGAAGCTTGCTGACAAGCCACAGGCTGAAGGAGTGGTTACATTCGGTGAATCTACAAGCAGCACTTACAACTGGCTCTTCAAGATCAACGAGCACATGATCAACGTAACTGCTACAGGCGGTACAGGTATCTATGTTGGTTGGGAAATTGAAGACCCAGGCAACCAGTGGCAGTTCATGTATGCTGGTTCATACGACCTCTCAGCCGCTGTTGCAGCAGTTGAGGAGTTCGAGAACCCAACAGAAG
>R03__coassemble_141_pt1 | contig 46370 bp, 27 predicted proteins | sample R03__metabat2_high_PE_038 | metagenome-assembled genome bin R03 | reverse complement strand
TCTCGATGGAATCCACCCCAACCAGGACGGGCACAGGATGATTTATGAATTCTCACACCATTCCCCCACCATTCTCCCACCATTCCCCCACACTTCTCCCATTTCGATTGGGACTTAAGTGGGACTTAAATGGGACTTGAGTGGGACTTAAGTGGGACTTAAGTGGAACTTAACTGGGACTTAGACCATTTATGCAGCAGCGAAGAAACGCACATGCAAAAACTAAATTTTTGGCATATAGGTCAAATTTTTTTGAACAATGTCTTTATCCGCTGCTTTTAAGGGTTATAAATATCATTCTGACATCTTCTCATCACAACGTACGATGGTGAAGTTTTCCGAGAGTTTGAATTCTGTGTGGAGGTCTCCGCTCTCAATGGTGTAGCGTTCTCCTACCTTGAGACTTGGCATGGAGAGCAGGCTCGAACTGTTGTTGAACGAGAATGGGGCCGGGGTTGACCATAATGTCTTTCCCTGACTATCTTTAAGCACAACTGAAACGTCTTTCCTTACAGTAAGTCCAGTGAAGAGCAAAGTTGGCTGCTTGGCCGTGGTTTGGGTTGGTGTAGATGGCATATTGCCCATTCCTGCTCCGATGGAGAATACCACGCCTCCGCTCACTCCGATAGGACTGAAATCGCTGTCAATACCCTCCTCGGGTGCTCCTACCCACGAATAGGCATATACCTCACCTGCTGTGATATTCACCAGCGACTCCTGTGTTTTCGGCTCTCCTTCATAATCCTCGCCTCCCATAGGACCTCCGAAAGGACCTGGGAAGAATCCCATCTCGGGATTGGCATCGATGGCATCGTTGCCACGACTCAGGGCTATGGTCTTGCCGCCATTGAAACAAATTTTGCCTGTGGCATTGATGGCATCGTCCTGGGCATTAATATCTACCACTCCGCTGTTAATCGTCACACCTTGCTTGCCTTCAATACCTTCAGCACCTGCCGAAGCAGTATAGACTGTGATTTGGCCCGAATTGATGGTGATGGTACCAGTAGATTTAATGCCTTTGCACGAGAGTATATATTTCTGCTTGGCACCGCCGCCGTCAACTCTCTCTGGTCCTTCTCCTGCTGGAGGTCCTGCAAAACCACCACCAAAGCCCATACCTTCTGGTGGGCCAAAATGCTCAAAATCAATACTGTCTGGCGGCCCAAACTGGCTGAAGTCCATACCTTCTGGCGGTCCAAACTGGCTGAAATCCATACCTTCTGGCGGTCCAAACTGGCTGAAATCCATGTCCTCCATATCTTCTGGTGGTGGTCCGAAACCTCCAAATGGTTTCACACCAAGGTTGTTGCCTGTGGTCTTGACGTCAAGTACAAGATCGTCTATTGTAATATTGTCTTTTGCGTATATACCTCTGCATCCATCTCCGCTGGCAAGCAATTGGAGTTGTCCTTTGCCGGATAGATGGAGTTTGTCTTTGCTGTATATCACAGCCGATTTATGATTGGCCGTGTCCTGACAAGCCGTGATAGCGAGGGTGTTCTGTGTATCATCCACAACCACTACTGTTGCTTTTTTCTTGGTCTTCAGGCACAATGGTGCTCCTTCTGTCGAAGTGAGCCAGAGTCCATCCAAAATCACCTTTGCCTTGCCTGGTGAATGCAGTTCAAACGTTCCGTCATCGCTCTTTCCTGTGAGTTTTACAACTATCTTACGTCCTTCAAACTCACTTTTCACATCCACGTGCGAACCATCGACTGTGACCTTGATACTGTCCTTTGTCGTTTGGTCTATGGTTGCTTTCCCATTGTTCCAATTCACCACTACATCTTGGGCAAAGACTTTGCCAAAGCAAGATGTAAAGATTAAAATATGTAAATATGTAAATATTATTTTTTTCATACTACTCATCTGTTAACTCCACATTCCTTGTAATGCTGGTTGGATCCAGAACTGTGTCTATGCTAACATTCCTCATTCGAATCTTCTTCGCAGGAAGTCTTTCGTCACCAATCATTCTGTATCTTATTCCGGCTTGTTTGCAGGAGACATCACTCATCTGCAGGTTTTCGATCTTGGTAATGGCTGTCTTGTAGGTTGGGAAATCTTTCCACTGGTACAGTACATCGGTGGCTATTTCCATCACTCCGTATCGGGCAGTATCTACCTGACAATTATCGAGATAGATATTCTTCACTTTTCCTCCGCGGCGGTGGTTGGTCTTCAGATACATCACCCTATGTACCATCCCCGAGGCCTTGCAACGGGTCATATGCACATTTTCTATACCTCCAGAGAGTTCACTGCCAAGGCCCAGCAGGGTATGGCCATGAACTATGTCGCAGTCTCTCACCACGATGTTCTTCGACGGAGTATGCAGTCTCCATGCATTCTGGTTTCGGCCACTCTTTATCACCACGGCATCGTCGCCCTGGTCGAACCGGCAGTTCTCTACAAGGAAGTTCTGCGTCATCTCCAGGTCTATGCCGTCGTTGTTGTGGCCATGTGCATAAACATCGAGGTTTCGTGCAATGCCGTTCTTGCAAAGCAGCATATGTATGGTCCAGAACGGACTTTCGCGTATCTTCACACCTTCGAGCAATATATTCTCGCAGCGGTTGAACTGAATAAGGTGTGGGCGGAACTGGAATCCGTCCAATTCGGCGTGGCGTTCCTCAACAGGAGTGTCAAAACTGCACCATTCGTAGAGTTTGCGTGTAGCCTCGATGTGTGAGGCTGGTCTCGAGAACCAAGTTCTCCAAAAATCCATGCGCGACTTGATGGTTCCCTCGCCTGTGATGGATATGTTCTTGCACCCAAAGGCATAGATAAGCGGTGAGAAATTCATACATTCCACTCCCTCCCACGAGGTCTGAACAGCAGGAAGATATAGGTCTTTGTCGTCCAGAAACTCTATCACGGCTCCTTTTTCCAGGTGAAGGTCGATATTGCTCCTGAGGTGTATAGGTCCTGAAAGCCATGTCCCAGCAGGTACCACCACGTGGCCTCCACCCAACCTTGCACACTCATCCACAGCCATTTGAATAGCCTGAACACTGGTTCCTGAGCTTGCCGAAGGATGAACCTCTTGAACTCCTTGAACCTCTTGGGCCACTTGAACTCCTTGAACCCTTACAACCCTCTCCGGCACGGAGCATTCCTTTATTTTCACCACTCCAAACGGAGCGTCTACTTTTGTCGTCTTCTGTGCAAAAGCCTCACCACAGATCACCGCTATGGCAACGATGGCAAGTAATATTCTTTTCATAATCGTAAATTTTATCAAATTATTAAGGGATAACGGTGGGATAACGATTGGATAACGATGGGATAACGAAAGAAGACGTTATTATAGCAAAAAGGGTTGGGGTGTATTAATAGTTGCGGGTGACGACGTGGTGGGTGTAGTCCATCAGGGCTTGGCGAATTGGGGTATCGGGATAGTGGAGAAGGATGTCGGTGGCGGTTGTTTGGTAGCCGGCAATGAGTTGGTTGGCGAGGTCGGGGGTGATTTCACCATCGAGGACATCGTCTTTTATCTGGAACATCATTCCGATGGCTTCGCCAAAAATGCGCATCTGGGCCTCTTCCTCTTCGGTGGCATTTGCACTAATTGCCCCAGATTGAGCACATGCACGGAAGAGTGCTGCGGTTTTGTTTTCGATGATTTTGAGATAATGGGATTGACTGTTGGCTATATCCTTTGTTATAGGCGAATTTAGTTGCAAGAGTTCGCCGTTTGCCAGACTTGCAGCGGCCTCTGACATTACCTGAACCAGCCGTGGGTCATTGGAAAGGCTTATATGGTGCAAGGCCAGCGAAAGCAGATAGTCTCCTGCCAGGACGGCACGTTTATTATTAAATAGGTGCTTTATGGATGGTTCTCCGCGTCTTTCATCACTGTCATCCACTACGTCATCATGTACCAGACTTGCTGTGTGGAAGAACTCATACGCAGCGGCCAAGTCTGCCACCTTTGTTTCCTCCGTTTTCTCCGTTTCCTCCGTTTTCTCCGTTTTCTCCGTTTTCTCCGTTTTCTCCGTAAGTTTTGCCACCAGCAAAACGAGCAACGGCCTCATCATCTTGCCCTGGTGGGAACCGATGTCGGTGAGGATGTGGTTCAAGAGCGGATTTTCGTGCGACAGCGCATCGTTATAAATGCTGCGGCACTGGGCAAATTCCGACTGAACTGGGAGTATTATTTTTTCGAGCGTAGTCATAAATTTTGTGCAAATTTACGAATAAATTTTGTGATTTCAAAATAATTTTGTAAATTTGCACAAAAGAAATATAATACTATGCAAAAGTTAGTACTCGTTGATGCATACGCAATGATATATCGGGCATATTATGCCCTGATTCGTGCACCCCGTGTGAACAGCAAGGGTATGAACACTTCTGCCATTTTCGGATTCATCAACACGGTGCAGGATATGCTCCGTCGTGAGAGTCCCGACTATGTAGGAGTGGCTTTCGACCCAAGGGGTGGTAGTTTCCGCAACGAGATATACCCAGCCTACAAAGCCCAACGCGAGGAGACTCCAGAGGACATACGCGCTGCATTGCCATATATCAAGCAATGGCTGATGGCTATGAACATCGCTGTGTATGAAGTGGCTGGTTATGAGGCCGATGACGTGATAGGAACCCTTGCCACCAAGGCATCGGAACGTCCCGACCTCGACTCCTACATGATGACCCTAGACAAGGACTATGGTCAACTCGTCAAGCCAAACGTTAGAATGCTCCGGCCTCAACATGCCAGCAGTGGCTTTGACATTTGGGGACCACGAGAGATATGCGACAAATACGGCATCGACAGTCCTCTTAAAGTCATTGACCTGTTGGGACTTATGGGCGATGCCAGCGACAATGTTCCAGGTTGTCCCGGTGTGGGCGAAAAGACTGCCGTGAAACTCATCAACGAATTTGGCGGCATTGACGAGTTGCTCGAAAGGAGCAGTGAACTCAAGGGAGCCATCAAGACCAAGGTAGAGGACAACAAGGAGGGAATACGCTTTTCGAAGTTGCTCGTGACCATCAAGACTGATGTGCCAGTGGAACTCAACCTCGAGGAACTGAGCCGCAAAGAACCAAATAACGAGGCGCTGGAAGCTCTTTACAAGGAACTCGAGTTTTGGGGATTTCTGAAAACCGTCACCGAAACGACCGGAAACTCCGGAAATCCCAGAAATCTCGGAAATCTCGGAAACTCCGGAAAACCCGCCAAATCCACAAAGCCGCAAACCAGCGGCATGCTTGACCTCTTCGGTGGGGAGATGGGGACAATGGGGCCAATAAGTCCAATAAGCCCAATAGGGCCAATAGGTCAGCGCTATCTTAATCATGATGGGTGCATCGTGGGCTACGACCTTAAGGCTGCTTTGCAGCAAGGAGCAGGTAGCAAGGAGCAAGAAGAGTGGGGAGAGTCCTCCGAGCTTTTCGACATCATGATAGCCAACTACGTCCTGCGTTCCGATGTTCACAACTACGACGACAGGGACTACTCCCTCGAGGTCCGTGACCGACTCACCGAAGCCATGAAGCGCGATGGGGTATATGAACTCTTCCGCAATATAGAGATGCCTTTAGTACCTGTGCTGGCCAGAATGGAACAGAACGGCGTGAAAATAGACGTGGAGTCTCTCTCAGCCACATCCAGGGAGTTTGGCGAGCGTATGCAGATCATAGAACACGAGGTGCATCAACTTGCCGGCACCGACTTCAATATCTCTTCGCCAAAACAGGTGGGAGAGGTGCTGTTCGAAAAGCTGAAACTCGTAGATAAGCCCAAGAAAACCAAATCGGGTCAATATGTAACCTCAGAGGAGGTGCTCCAGGGTCTCAAGGGCAAACACCCGATAGTCGAAAAAATACTTGATTACCGCGGCTACAAGAAACTGCTCTCTACATATATCGATGCATTGCCCGGGCTGATAAATCCAGAGACAGGACATATACACACCTCGTTCAATCAAGCCGTTACGGTTACGGGACGACTCTCGTCGAGCAATCCAAACTTGCAGAACATCCCTATCCGCGACGAGAACGGTCGCGAAGTGCGCAAGTCTTTCATTCCTGATGATGGCTGCCTGTTCTTCTCTGCCGACTATTCGCAGATAGAACTCCGCATCATGGCCCACCTGAGTCAGGACGAAAACCTCATAGAGGCTTTCCGCGAAGGACATGACATCCACTCTGCCACAGCGGCAAAACTGTTTAAGAAACCAATCTCGGAGATCACAACCGATGAGCGCCGCAAGGCCAAGACAGCCAATTTCGGAATCATCTATGGCATCAGCGTCTTTGGTCTTGCAGAAAGAATGCAAGTGCCGAGAACTGAGGCAAGGCAACTGATAGACGACTATTTTACCACCTATCACCGGGTGAAGGAATATATGGACAAATCCATCGAGAAGGCGCGCGACTTTGGCTACACCACCACTCTCTTTGGTCGCCGCTGCTATCTGCCGGATATCAACAGCCACAACTCTGTGGTACGTGGCTACGCTGAGCGAAATGCCATCAATGCACCTATTCAGGGTACTGCAGCCGATATCATCAAGATTGCCATGGTGAACATCGATCGCCGCATGCAGAGAGAGGGAGTGAAGTCGAAGATGATACTGCAGGTTCACGACGAACTCAACTTCAATGTTCCTCCAGAAGAAAAGGACCTGATGCAGCGCCTCGTGATTGAGGAAATGGAAAAGGCATGTCAGCTCTCCGTCCCACTCATAGCCGACTGCGGCTGGGGCACAAACTGGTTGGAAGCTCATTGATATGTACAATTTGATCATGTATAATTTTCTATAGCATCTATAACAACTATTATAACTATAACATCTATGAAAAAAATTTTAGCTTTAGCATTGACTTTGGTTTGTACAGCCAGTGCATTTGCAGAGGGTAATAAGGATGGCTATCCTATTACCCAAGTACCGTTTACGGCAGTGAAGGTTACTCCAGGTACTTTCTGGGGACAGCGCCTTCAGGCCAGCCGTGACGTGACTATTCCTCTCGCATTCAACAAGAGTGAGGAAACCGATCGTTACAAGAATTTCCAGCAGGCTGCGGAGAAACTCCAGGATCCTTCAAAACAGTTTAAGGTGACCATGGGTTATTCGTTCGACGACACCGACCCTTACAAGACCCTTGAAGGAGCGGCCTATCTCATGCAGACCTATCCAGATGCACAGATCAATGGTATGCCTATCGACAAGTACTGCGATCAGGTCATCGCCATCATCGCTGCTGGTCAGGAACCTGATGGCTACCTCTACACGGCACGTACTCAGAACCCTGACGAACCTCACAACTGGGCTGGTGAGAAGCGTTGGCAACTGGTAGAGGACCTCTCTCACGAGTTCTACAACCTCGGCCACCTCTGCGAGGCTGCCGTGGCCCACTACAATGCCACTGGCAAGACCTCTCTTCTCGACGTGGCTAAGAAATATGCCGATTGCGTATGCCGCGAGGTAGGTGACCAGCCGGGTCAGGCTAAAGTGGTTCCTGGCCATCAGATTGCCGAGATGGGACTCGCCAAACTCTATATCGCCACAGGTGACAAGAAATATCTCGACCAGGCTAAGTATTTCCTCGATCAGCGTGGAAAGGTTGACCCTTCATGGACCCGCCGCCGTGGTGGCTACTGGGACCAGGACAACTACTTGCACAAAATAGACGAATATGCGCAGAGCCACAAGCCTGTTCTCGAGCAGGATGAAGCCGTAGGCCACGCAGTTCGTGCCGGATATATGTATGCTGGAATGGCCGATGTTGCCGCTCTCACTGGTGACAAAGGTTATATCGATGCCATCGATCGCATCTGGGAAAACATCGTGGGCAAGAAATTCTACATCACAGGTGGTGTGGGTGCCACTTCCAGCGGTGAGGCTTTCGGCGACAACTACGAGCTGCCTAACATGAGTGCCTATTGCGAAACTTGTGCTGCCATTGCTCAGGTATATCTCAACTACCGTCTCTTCCTCCTCCATGGCGAGAGCAAGTATTTCGATGCCTTGGAGCGCAGTCTCTACAATGGTGTAATTTCGGGTATCTCCATCGATGGTGGCAAGTTCTTCTATCCAAACCCACTGCAGAGCATGGGTCAGCACCAGCGCCAGGAGTGGTTTGGCTGTGCTTGCTGTCCTTCCAATGCAGCAAGGTTCATCCCTTCACTGCCTCAGTATATCTATGCAGTAGATGGCAATAATCTCTTTGTAAACCTCTTTGCAGGTAATGAAGTTACCACTAAGGTTGGTGGCAAGGCCGTGACTCTTGAGCAGGTGACCAACTATCCTTGGGATGGCGACATCACCATCAACATGAAGAAGGTCCCTGGAGAGTTTGCTCTCAATATCCGCATCCCTGGTTGGGTTCGTGGTCAGGTTGTGCCTAGCAACCTCTACAACTATAGCGATGGAAAAAATCTGAAATACACAATCGCTGTCAATGGTGAGCAACTTTCTAAGGCTGAACTCAAGAACGGCTATTTCGTAATCGACCGCAAGTGGAAGAAGGGCGACAAGGTGGAAATCCACTTCGATATGGAACCTCGCATCGTTCGTGCCAATGGTAAGGTGGCTGCCGACAAGGGTCGTGTAAGCGTTGAGCGTGGTCCGCTGGTATATTGTGCCGAGTGGCCTGACAACTCTTGCGATGTACTCAGTGTGTTGATGAACCAGAATCCTTCGTTCCAGTTGGATCATAAGACCATCATGGATACCGATGTTCAGACTCTCACCACCGATGCCCAGACACTGGCCTTTGGCGAAAACGGTAAACTCACTGCCAAGGACGAAAGCCTTGTCCTCATTCCTTACTATGCATGGGCTCACCGTGGCAATGGTAATATGAGCGTGTGGATTCCGCAGGATCTAAGTGCTACCAGCGCTTCCCTGCCTCCAACACTGGCTTCTGAGGCAAAGATCACTTCGTCGTCACGCCGCTTGCCTTCAATCAAGGCCATCAATGACCGACTCATTCCTGCCGATGGCGACGACCGCAGCATACCTTATACCCACTGGTGGCCGAAGAACAACTCCACCGAGTGGCTGGCCTACGAATTCAAGGAGGCTGCTGAGATCAGCACAAGTACCGTTTATTGGTACGACGACCAACCTTGGCAGGGTTGCAAAGTGCCTGACAGTTGGAAACTCTACTACAAGACCACCGATGGAGAGTGGACCGAGGTAGGCCACCCATCGGGCTATCCTTGCGACAAGGGTGTGGCTTGTACCGTAAGTTTCGACCCTGTGAAGACCACAGCCGTAAAACTCGAACTAGTCCAGCCTGTTGACAAAAGTTGCGGAGTCTTTGAGTGGAGTGTGAAGTGATTAAAAAGGGGTACGTGGGTAAGAGGGGTACCTAACTTTATAAACTTTTCGCGCGAGAAAAATTAAATTATAAAAAATAAAAAGTTTTAAAACCTACGTACCCCCTTACCCACGTACCCCTCCCTTGCACCGAAAGAATCAATGCCGTAGGAGCGTGGGAAGGATGCCGTTGGTGTAAGGGGAAAATGTCCCGAGTATGAGGGGCCGATGCCGTGAGTCAGAGTACTGATTCAGACATCAGGCCCCTTCCCCTTATACCTATGGCATGTTTCCCTGCCATGCGAGACACCCATCCCTTCGACCCGAGACATCGGCCAGTTTGACCCGAGACATCGACCAGTTTGACCCGAGGCTTCGACCAGTTTGACCCGAGGCTTCGACCAGTTTGACCCGAGGTTTCGATGGGTTAGACATGTCAAAATAAACAAAAAATTTGGTAGTTTCAAATTTTTTTCGTATATTTGTGCTCGGAATAGATATAGACACTATAGAAACTATAGACACTATAGAAGCTATAGAGGCTATAAATATTAACTAATTTATTAATCTTTAACAACAAAACATTATGAAAAAGAGTTTACTTCTTTTGATGGGTTTGGTTCTCACCTTCGTTGGTGCAAAGGCACAGTGGGAAGAACCTACCACAGCAAGTGATCTTGTTTCCGGCCATGTTTACAAGGTACGTAATGTTCAGGCATCTCAGGGTGAGATGGCAGCTGAATATCAGTATCTTGCAGGCGGTACTTCATGGTACAGCTGGGCAACATCAACAGTTCTTACAGACTATGACAACTGTCTGTATTTCACTATTTCAGAGACCGAAGATGGTTGGGTTCTTCAGCGTACAAGCGATGACAAGTACACTTTCATCTCAGGTAAATACGTAGTTGACGGTGATTCCCTCGGTGAAATGCACGTTGACCAGGGAAGTCAGGCTGCTGTTCTCCACTTCTTCGACATCGTGAAGCAGGAGGAGACTGGTTACTACCGCATCAAGGCTACAGCTGCCAACAACACTTACGTAAATCCTGACAAGGGTTTCTGGGGCTGGCCTCTCAATGATGAGGAGGTTCCTAACGCAGTTTATGCTTGCGTAAGCGACGAGACTGCCTATGGTCTTGACTGGGAATTCATTGACTACACTGCTTACAACGTTGCAGTAGAGCTCGGCGAACTCATTGCCGAGGCTGAGGCAGGTGACTATGCAAGTGTTCTTGCTGACGACATCGCTGCTGCAAAGGCTGTGTATAACGACACAACTTCCACTCCTGAAGCTCTCCAGGCTGCTTACGACACTCTGAAGATGGCGATGAACTATGCTACCATCAAGGGTGCTTCTGAGGACAACCCTAAGGATGCAACAGGCTTCCTTGTAAACCCTGCATTCGACAATGGTGTAACTGGTTGGACAGTAGGTTTCGTAAGCGGAACCAACGCTACTAACGTAGGTTACCAGAGCGCATCTTACACTAACGGTGACGTTACAATCAACGGCTTCATCGAGGCATGGGCTGCTGCAAGCACAAGCTTCAACCCTCAGTGCTCACACCGTGCTATCGGTGATGCAGAACTGAGCCAGACTATGCTCTCTCTCCCTGCAGGTAAGTACAGCTTCGCATGCGATGCTATCTCTTCTTATCAGGACGATGCTACAGAGGAAGTTTATGGTACATACCTCTTCGCTCGCTGCGGTGAGACTCTGTTCAAGACCACTGTAGGTACTGGCAATGGTGTGCCAGAGCACTTCAACTTCACTTTCGTAAACCCAAGTGACGGTGATGTTGTTATCGGTCTGATGACTGACAACACCAACGCAAACTGGATTGCTGCCGACAACTTCGAACTCTGGTACTATGGTGAATACACCGAAGACCCTAACAAGGCTGTGCTCGATGCTCTCATCAAGGAGTGTGAAACTGCTTATCCTGACCTCGACGACGTTCACGCAAATGCTGACGTAAAGGATGCTTACAGCCAGGTTCTCGATGCTTCCAAGTCTTGCTCTTCAGAATATGTAGCTCAGACTGAAGCTCTCCAGGCTGCAAAGAAGGCTCTGGACACTTCTGTAGCTGAATACAAGACTCTCCTCGCCCTCATCGAGAAGGCAACTGAAAAGACCGACGAATTCGAAGGTGGCAAGTGGGCTGAAATCGCAACCGAACTCGGTGACCTTATCATGGAATGGCAGGATGCTTATGACGAGGGTAGTGCTACAAGTGAGGACATCGCTGCATATCAGGCTGCATACCAAAAGACTATCGTTGATGGTATCACTCGCCTGATGGAGGCTGGTGACGAAGTAACAATGCTCATCGACAACCCTTCATACGACACTGGTTTCTCTGGTTGGACAACTTCAGGTGCAACTCCAGCATGGGGTGGTATCTCTGCCAACACTCAGGGTTCAATGGCTGGCGTTGAGATGACTTCAGGTAATGCTGAGGTTTATCACGCTGCATTCGATATGTATCAGGTTATCCACAACATGCCAAAGGGTAGCTTCACTGTTACTTGCCAGGCATTCGAGCGTAACGACGACGGTTATGCTGCATACTGGGCACAGGGTCCTGAAGCAGGTATCACAGGTGTTCTCTATGTAAACCAGACTGAAAAGAAGCTGAACAACATCCTTGCTTACGCTTCTGAGGTTCAGATTTTCTCTGACGGTACATGGTGGGACGATGCTTCTACTGACTATGGTTATATTCCTAACGGTATGCCAGGTGCAAACTACCACTTCAACAACCCTGACAACCCAACAGCCTATATTAATAAGGTGAACATCACTCTGCAGGAGGCTGGCGACAGCATCACTATCGGTATCAAGACTACAGGCACCAACAGCTGGATTCTCTGGGACAACTTCCGTCTTGTTTACAACGGTGCAGGTGCAGATGCTTACTATGAGCAGATTGACGAACTCGTAGCTCAACTCCAGGCTGTATTCGACGAGGCTGAACTCTACGGTGCTGATGCTGAGACTATGGTTAACGAGGCTATTACAGCTCTCCAGACTGCACGCCAGAGCGCTGATGCTGACGTATGTATTGCTGCTCTTGCTCAGGGCGAAGAGGCTCTGGCTTACGCAAAGGCTTCAATCACTGCTTACAACGAATTCGACGCTCAAGTAACTGCTCTCGGCGAGGCTCTTGAGACTTACGCTGAAACTGCAGATGCAGAGGCTCTCCAGACTGCTTCAGACCTTCTCGACGTAGTTCAGAGTGTTCTCGACGCCAAGTCTGCAACCAATGACGAAGTTGAGGCATACCTCACTCAGATTGCTGCTGCAATCACTGGTCTCAAGCTCCCTGCAGGATACAAGGATGCTACAGAAGAGAGTCCAGTTGATTTCACAAGCCTTATCATCAACCCTACATTCGACACAGTAGGTGACTTCACAGGTTGGGGTGGCAGTGGCTTCGCTGCAGGTGGTACAACTGCTGCTTGTGCTGAGCGCTACGCTATGAACTACGACACATACCAGATCATCAACGGTCTGCCTGCAGGTTACTATGTAGTAGGTGTTGACGGATTCTATCGCCGTGGTAGTGTTACTAACGACTACAACATCCACGTTGCTAACCCAGACTCAGCTCTCTATGCTAAGCTCTACGCTACAGGCGACGAGACTGTTGAGACTTCTATCCTCCCAATCGCTGCTGGTGCAACAAATGAAATGACAGCTACATCTTGGGGTGATGGACTCTATGTTCCTAACTCAATGGCTGAGTTCGTTACATGGAACGAGGCTGGCTTCTACAAGGGAGTTCAGGTAATCGCTCACCTCTCTGAGGCTGGTGCTCTGACAATCGGTGTTAAGAAGGAGACTCTGCTCGACACTGACTGGTCAATCTTCGACAACTTCACTCTCACATATCTTGGAACAACTGCTCCAACAGGTGTAGAGACTATCGAAGCTGCTGAGCCTGTTAAGATTGAAGGCATCTACAACCTCGCAGGTCAGAAGGTTAACACAATGGTACGTGGAGGCATCTACATCATCAACGGAAAGAAGGTACTCTTCTAGAAATATCTAGAATAGTCTAGAATAATCTAGAAAATTCTAGCCCCTCTAACAAAAAAAGGAATCCGCATTGTTTGCGGATTCTTTTTTTATCTCTATTGCTGGTTGAACTTCCGTTCGGCATCCATGCGGAGGAAGATGAAAAGCAGCACTGTGAAACCCCAGAGAGAGGAACCGCCATAGCTGAAGAACGGCAATGGAATACCAATCACCGGTGTCATGCCGAGTACCATTCCTATATTTATAAATAGGTGGAACAGAAGTATGCATGCCACACTATAGCCGTAAACCCTTCCCAGTGTATCAGGTTGTCGCTCGGCCAGGATTATGAGCCGTATGATAAATGCCAGGTATATAAGGAGCACTCCCACACTGCCCAGGAATCCACCTTCTTCGCCTACGGTACAGAAGATGAAGTCAGTGTGCTGCTCTGGCACATATTTCAGTTTGGTCTGGGTGCCTTTAAGGAATCCCTTCCCTGCAAATCCACCGCTGCCTATGGCTATCTTGGCCTGGTTGACGTTGTAACCGGCTCCACGTGGGTCGTCGTTGATGCCGAGCAGTACCTCAATACGGGTTCGCTGATGGTCCTGCAGCACATGCTGAAACACATGGTCGCACACGTAGAAGGTGCAGATGCTTGCCACCATGAAGGCTATGATGAGCCAGTACTGATACAGTCGTCGGGCTATGGACTGATGTACGAGATATACCACTACGGCTATGTTCACCAACAAGGCAACGACACACACGTTGAACGGGATGACGAACGACGAGAACAAAAACGAAGCGAGATATATCCCGCCACCATATATGGCTATGTTCTTCACGGCCTTACTGTCGCGACAATAGGCTTTGACCATACAGGTGGTGAAAATGAGTGAGAGCAGGTGTACCCAAAACTCTCCCTTCGATGCCGGCATGGGATAGATCATGTCACTGCCGTATTTTATGCCTATGATGAAATAGACCACAAAGGCAAAAACGGTGAAGAGTACTGCTCCTGTCATTCCCTCCCTGTAGAGCACCAGCAGAAAGGCCATATACACCATGGCCGATCCTGTCTCTTTCTCTGCCAGGATGAGCAGTATTGGCAGCCCTATTATCATCAGCACCCTGAAGAAGTCCCTGTTGTTGTGTATGCTGAACCCATAGCGGTCCATGTATTTTGCCAGGGTGAGTGCTACGGCAAACTTGGCTATCTCGGCTGGTTGGAGGCGTACCGGACCTATAGGTATCCACGATCTCGATCCTTTTGTTTCGGGGGCAAAGAGGGCAGTACCTATCAGCAACAAAATCATGATGATATACAGGAAGTTTGATATGCTGAAATAAAACCTCTTCTCTATCAGCAGCAACACACATGCCAGCACCAGGGATGTGAGTATCCACACAATCTGCTTGCCGGAATAGGTGTCCCAGCTCAGCACATCGGGATTGCTGTAGTCGTAGCAGGCCCCACACACAGAGAACCATCCCCATACCATCAGTACGAGGTACATCGTTACCGTAGTCCAGTCCAACGACCTGAATATTCCTGAATTATTGTACTTTAATAACATTTGTCCCTTAAACTCCCCTTGAACTCCTCTTAGCCAAATACTGATTGAACATCTGTGTTGCTATCGGCACTGCCACTTCGGCTCCATAGCCTCCGTTTTCCACATATACAGCCAAGGCAATCTTAGGATGGCTCATTGGAGCAAACCCCACGAATACCGAGTGATCCACACCACGGTTCTGTGCCGTTCCTGTCTTTCCGCATATCATATATGGCGACGACAGTGCTTCCTTACACGTTCCGCTCACCACGGCAGCTCTCATTCCTTTTCTCACATAGTCGTAGTATGTGGGTTCCACCATGGTATAGTGCCTCTTCCTCAGGCTGTCGGCGATCTCCTCGCCGTCTATCGCTTTCACGACATGTGGTGTGATATAGTATCCTCGGTTGGCTATAGTGGCTCCCAGATTGGCAATCTGCAGCGGAGTGAGAGTCACTTCGCCCTGTCCGATGGAGATGCTCACCACCGACAGAGGATTCCAGTATGGGAAAAACTTATCGTAGTATTCTGCATTAGGAATCATACCACGGGCTTCGGCAGGAAGGTCGACTCCGAGTTTGTAGCCAAACCCCATCGACACCATATAGTCACGCCACCGGTTCATGGCCTTGTGCTTGTCGCCATATTTGTCATGGAGCATATGATAGAGTCCCCAGCAGAAAAAACCATTGCACGATGTTGCCAAGGCATTTATCATATTTATCGGAGTTTCGTGTGGATGGCACCCCACCTTCATGCCTTTGTAGTGGAATCCTCCTGCACACGGATAGTATGTTCCGAGGTTTATCACTCTTTCCTGCATCAGAGTCAGTGCCTGTGCCGGTTTGAAGGTAGATCCTGGTGGATATGTTCCGCTCACGGCCCGGTTGAGCATAGGTCGGCGTGGGTCGCGTATCATCTTCATTATCTTTTCGCCACGGTTCTGTATGGTCATATCACGGAGGTCGTATCCAGGAGCAGAAACGCTGCACAGTATCTCTCCGGTGTTTGGTTCTATGGCCACAATACTTCCCGTCCTGCCTGCCATGAGTTTTTCTCCTAGTTCCTGCAGTTCGTAGTCCAGTCCCAGCGTTATGTCCTTACCTGGCGATGGCTTTTCGTCGAGTTCTCCGTTCCTGTAATGACCCTGTATCTTACCTCTGGCATCTCTCAGCATTATCTGCACACCCTTCTTGCCTCTCAGCACTCGTTCATACGAGCGTTCCACTCCCTGCTTGCCTATGAAGTCGCCTGCGGTATAGTAGTCGTCATTTTTCACGTCTTCATACGACACCTCTGCCACATCGCCCAACACATGGGCCGCTCCCCCTCCGGCATAACTTCTCACTGTGCGGCTTCTAAGGAAAAATCCCTTATAGAGAAACAGCTTCTCCTGTAACCTGCTATATTTCTCCACAGGTATCTGGGCCATAAACAGCTGCTGACTATACGACGAATAGGCTGGATTCTTCTTCAAGTCTTTTATTCGCGCCATTCGGTTGTCGAACTGTCGCTTGGTAATACCCATTGTCTTGCAGAAATCAAGCGTATCGAGGTTTTCCATTTCTCTCATTATCACCATCACATCGTAGGCCTCGTGGTTGTACACCATGGGCTTGCCATTACGGTCATATATGAGTCCGCGTGATGGAAAAATGGTCTTGTGGAAAAAAGCATTGGCATCGGCTTTGGCCACGGCGTCTTCGCTATCGCCCAACTGCAGATAGGCAAGACGGCACACATACACCAGCACGATTATCACCGCAATGGCTCCTATCACCAGGGGTCGCTCAAAGTCGATTCTTGTCATTTCTTGTCATTTCTGTAAGCACTACAATGGCTGTAGCTACCACGCTTCCAACGATTATGGCTAGCAGTGTGATGTGCAGTTTTGCTATGCTGAAGACGTCTAACAGGTAGAAAGCTCCGTGCAGCACTCCCATGCACGACAGCGTGTAGAGTGTGTAGTTGCCTATTTTCATGCTGCGTATGCTAGGTCTGAACCCTTCGGTGTCGCTTATCGGGGTGAAATATCTCAACAGTGCCGGTCTCACAAATCCCAGCAATGTCATCGATGCACAACACATGCCCATGGTGTTGCTGAAGAGGTCGAACAACAGTCCTGTAACAACCCCCCATACCATCAGTGTAATTCTGTCGTTTGTCTGGCGGAAACATATGAGCATATACCCCACCAACAGCGGTGTGGCATATCCGAATATATGCAGATGGTTGAGCACCAGTATTTGCACAGCCAGCAGCAGTAGCATACGTCCTATTCTAGTCAGTGTCATGTGTCTCCAGTTGTCGTCGTTCTGTGTGTCGATAGTTGGTGATGATGCCTATATCTCTCAGGCTGGCGAAGTCTACCGAAAGTCTCACTGTCAGTTCATACGAGAGTCCATCCATCGACTCGCCTATCCCAACTACCCATCCCAATGGTATTCCTGCTGGGAATATATCCGAAAAACCATTTGTTTCCACTCTGTCGCCTTTCTTTATCTCAGCATGGCGCGGAATACCAGAGACAATTGTATACAACGGACTTCCTGCATCCCATGTCATTGTGCCGAAATAGTCTTTGTCGGTTATGCGGCAGCTCACTCTGGAATCCACATTCAGCAGTGGCATCACCACGGCATAGTGGGCTGTGGTCTTATACACAATGCCTACCACTCCACTTGAGCACACCACTCCCATCTCCGTTCTCACTCCGTCGTCTTCACCCCGGTTTATGGTCATCAGGTTGTGACTCTTGTAGAGCGACATGTTTATCACCTCGGCTCCCAGGGTCTGATATCCTCTCGAATAGGGTTTCAGTTTCCCTCGTGTGGCTTCCTTCAGGGCCAGCAATTCGGCCTGGAGGCTGTCGTTCACAGCTTCAAGTCTGGTGTTGTTGTCCCTAAGGTCGAAAAACGATGATGCATTGCTGGTAAAGTCATACACGCCTCCGGCAATGGCATTGGCGGAGGTGAAATACGCACTGCCCTGATACTTATTATACTGGAAGAGCAGAGTGAAACTCAGCACTTCCAGCAATACAAATACAAACCAATGCTTATTGGTGTATATGAATTCGATGAGATTCCTCATCTCATAAGGAACGTGTAATTGTCTATGTTCTTAAGTGCAATGCCAGTACCCTTTGCCACGCTGTGCAGTGGGTCGTCGGCAATGTGGAACTTAATCTTTATCTTTTCGGTAAGTCGTTTGTCGAGTCCACGGAGCAATGCGCCGCCGCCGGTGAGCCATATGCCGTTCTTCACGATGTCGGCATATATCTCTGGCGGAGTATGCTCCAGGGCATTCAGCACGGCAGTCTCTATCTTCGCCACGGTCTTGTCTATGCAGTGGGCCACCTCTTTGTAGTTCACCGGAATTTCCATTGGCAGGGCCGTGATGCGGTTTGGTCCGTGTACTATGTAGTCGGCCGGTGCATTGTCCAGACTTGTCAGTGCGCTGCCTACGTTTATCTTTATTCGTTCAGCCATGCGCTCCGAAACCTTCACGTTGTGCTGACGGCTCATATATTCCTGAATGTCCGAAGTCAGGTCGTCTCCTGCTACGCGTATGGAGTGGTTGGCCACCAGTCCTCCCAGCGATATCACTGCAATTTCTGTCGTACCGCCACCTATGTCCACCACCATGTTGCCTTCCGGAGCCTCTACATCGAGTCCGATACCTATCGCTGCCGCCATAGGTTCGAAGAGCAGGTATACATCCCTTCCGCCGCAGTGTTCGGCACTGTCCCTCACAGCCCTTAGTTCCACCTCAGTGCTGCCCGATGGCACACCTATCACCATTCTGAGCGAAGGGGTGAATAGATGCCGGTTTCCAGGCATCATACGTATCATGCCGCGCATCATCTGTTCGCAGGCATTGAAATCGCCGATCACCCCATCGTGCAAAGGACGCGATGTACGTATGTTTTCGTGGGTCTTCTCATACATCATCTTTGCCTTCTTGCCCACTGCGATCATTTTCTTCGTATTCCTGTCCAAGGCCACTACCGAAGGTTCATCAACCACGATTTTGTCATTACAGATAATGATTGTGTTAGCCGTACCCAAGTCCATTGCTATATCTTGGGTGAGTGACATAAATCCCATTAAATTCTTACTGCTATATCCCATTGTGTTTAAATTTTTTTCTTTCAATCTCTCCTGCAATAGCAGGGTAATTTCTTTTCATCGCACAAAGTTACGAAAAAAAAATGTATTTAACAAATTTTTAACATTTCTTTTTCACCCTCCTGTTTTCACTTTTGGAGGAATTTTTTCTGGTCTTTGATATAGATTCCAGAGTAACCCTTGCAATCTGATGCGCTTGACAGTTTTCGGCCGACAAGGTCATAAGTATCATTATTTTCCGTAACCCGTAACCCGTACCCTGTAACCTGAATCGCAGTTTCCTCGATTTTCTCCAATTCAAACGGGAAGTCATCGAGCACATCTGTTGCCTCGAACTTCAACTTGCCTTCTAAGTCCACTGTCCAGTAGGTGTTTTTGCTGCCATAGAATGCACAGCGGTCCGTGTCCTTAGCAAAGCAGATGCGATGAGGACGTATTTTTAGGTTAGACATCGCACCATTGCTTTTTATGGCCATAGAGTCAAGGAGCGAGATGAGGTTGTATTTCGCTGCAGCGGCATTGTGTTCGATGTACCACAGTTGGCTCTTGGTTGTTGGCTCTTGGCTGTTGGCTTCTGTTGCCAATACGGCAGAATCTCCCCTATTGGTGAGATATGCCCCAGAGTCGACATGGCGTATGCGGTAGTTGCCGTTCTCCACGAGGCGGTCTTTTTCCTCTTTCTCAAATACATTGAGGCGGAATGTAACCTTCTGTTCACGACCACTCATATTTTGAATGGTACAGGTAAGAGTCTGCGAAGTTTTCACCGAGGCAAGGGTTATTTCATTAGTAGTCTTGGAGTTGCTCCATTTCACATTGCTGTAGCCAGCGTTGTCATACAGGCTCAATACCACTTTGCTGCCAGGAGCCACGAGAGATGAAATTACCTTTTCAGTCTCAGTGGTAAAGGTGCGAGTCACGGATTCTTCGCCCACAGTGATGTTAGCTGTCATCTTGGTTTCGTTGCAGTCGCCCAGCACATAGATGGAGAAACATTGCTGGCTCTTAATGCCCTGAGCATTGGTATATGTGGCGCGATATATGTGTGATTCGTTGGCTGCGATGGTGATTTCGCGTGTGGTCTCTCCGGAGTCCCATAGCCACTGACCAGTGTCCTGGGAGCCGTCTGCCACAGTTGGCGAGAGCGTCACTATGGTGCCAGCCTTGAGACCTCTCGAAGAGTATGCGGTGTTGTTGTAGTTGTGTTTCAGTGCCCCAAGGTCGGTCTGCTGGTATGTCTTGCCGTTGTAAGTCACCGACCCAGTGAGTTCCGTAGGCGGACTCTGGTTAAGAGGAAAGTTTCCAACGTTTCCAACGTCGTAAGTATTCATCAGTACCGAGTAGCCCAAGTGATCGTAGTCGCCGCTTGTGCTTCCAGTACCACCATCGTCTATGCCCATCTGTGCATAGCATTTTTCGCTGAACGGCATTTTCACACCCTTCACACCCTCGTAGTGACCTATCACTGTCCCCCAATAAGCACGCATCTGAGCTCCAAGAGCGGGACCTGTCATAAGCCATGCCCTGGAATCGGAATAGTAATATCCATTGGTGCCATAGTGGTAGTTGGTCCACGGCAGACCCTCAACGCTCTGGCATTGAGCTGCAAGATACTCGATACCGGCAGCCAGACGGTGGTCCATGTAGCTGAAGAGGTCATCACCTTGGTTCCATGCCACATGGGCAATGTCGACAGCCAGACCGAGCGACATGGCAGCATGGCCCGTATCACGGCCCGACTCGTTGAGTTGGCCCACCTTGCCGTATGCGCCAGTTTCCTGGTCCCAATCCGTGGTAGTGACTATAAGATTACCCCAGTACTCCGTGAGTCCTTCGTTGTGGATACAGTTGTTGCAGAATCCTCCGTTATGGAGCGTAGGCACTTCATTCCATGTACCTACTTGGTCGTACTTGATAAACGACATGCCCTGGTTGTATATAAACACATCGTCGCACAGTATGCCGATGCTTATTGCTGCCATGGCATTGCACAGTCCCCAGTTGCTCCAGTAGTGACCAGGGGCCTGCCACCATTTGTCGGAGTTTGGCCAAGTGCCATTGCGGTAGCGCAGAAAGCTCTGAATGCCCGGATACCACACATCGAGCATCCAGCGCTTGAAAGTCTCGAAGTCGTCATGGCTCCAGCCTTCGTAGTCACGCATCAGCTCGGCCGCCTGAGCAAATTCGTAGCCGTAGATGCCTTTAGCAAGACATTGATCACTGTTGCCCGAGATGGATTTTGTGGTATTGGCCCATGCCATCAGAATTCTCACTGCAGCCTTGGCACAGGCCTCGTTGTCCTCAATCTTCCATCGCAGCGCATTCTGATAGGCCATAGTTGCACCACGGGCAGCGTTTATGTAGTTCTCGCCACTGCCACCGCCGCGCACAATGGTCTCCACTGGATATGTAGCCACTCCAGGTTGGGCATATTCTGCCTGTTTCAGTACGTTGTAGGCTTCGGTTACCTTTTTGTTGCCATTGGCCAGTTGTTGTCTGATGCGGTCGAAGTCTTCCTGTGTGTGCAGACCTCCGGGATGGCGGAAACCACGTTCAGTGTCGTATTTTGCATGTTGTGCACTATGGTGGCTGTCATCTGCCTGTACAGCACACCATGCTGTCAGGGCACAGGAGAGAAGTATGTTTCTTAATATTGTCATAGCTTAATTCTATTGTTCAACGGTTTGGGGTTTCCCATTTGTGGGTTGCGGTGCAGGTGACAGGGACCGAGAGGTTGCTGACGCGAAGGGTGAAGTCGCCTTCTTCAAGCACCCATTTGCCATCAGACCCAACAAATGCCAGGTCGCTTGCAGGGAGGGTGAAGGTAACCGTCTTGGTTTCGCCAGCCTGGAGCGATATCTTCTGGAATGCACGGAGACGCTTGTTGTCGGGCACTATGGATGCGACAAGATCGCTGGAATAGAGCAGCACGGCTTCCTTGCCGTCAATATGACCGGTGTTCCTGACATCTACTTTCACGATGAGGGTGTCGCTGGCTCGGAATGAGGTCTTGTCCACTCGTAGGTTGCTGTACTGGAAGGTGGTGTAGGACAATCCATAGCCAAACGGCCAGAGAAGCGGTACTTTGGCATCGTAGTTGTAGGCTCCGCTCATAGTGGCAGTCTCTTCACACACCTTATAGTCGTAGGTGCAGAGGGAATTGATTTCGCTAGGATAGGTGTATGGCATCTTGGCAGAGAAATTGGCATCGCCGGCCAACAGATTGGCCAGTGCATCGCCGCCGTAGTTGCCAGGGAGTAGTATGTCGACCATTGCTTTGGCCAAAGGCTCGATGTCGGTGATGAGCCTAGGACGGCCTTCGTTGAGTATGAGGATGATTGGCTTGCCGGTCTTTGCCAGTTCTTTTACCAGGTTGCGTTGATTTTCCGACAGCCAGAGGTCTGACAGGTTTCCAGGAGTCTCGCAGTAGCTGTTCTCGCCTATGCATGCCACGATGACATCCACTCCAGTCGCAGCCGCAACGGCACGTTGTATCTCGGGCTTGTTTTCAGCGTAATACTGGCCCTGTTCGTTGTAGGTCACACCCTGTTCAAGGATGATATTCTCTTTGCCGTATTTGTTGCAAAGGGCTTCGTAGATGGTGTTGTATCGTTCTGCCACCTTTTCAATGTTGCTGCCCTGCCATGTGTAGGTCCAGCCGCCGTTAAGACAACGCATCTGGTTGGCATTCGGACCTGTGAGCAGTATTTTCTTGCCCTTTGCAAGTGGGAGTATGCCATCAGCATTCTTCAGTAGCACTTCCGACTCTTCGGCAGTACGCAGTGCCTGTTTCACGAATTCCTCGCTGCCAAACTTGCTGTAATCTTCCTTGGCATCCCCAGTATTTGGATGGTCAAACAGTCCGAGGCGGTATTTTAGGCGGATGATTCTGCGCACAGCATCATCTATGCGCTCCATGCTTACCTTGCCCTCGTCGACGAGCCCACGGAGGAGCACACAGAAATCGACGTTGTATGGCTCCATGCACATATCTATGCCAGCATTGATAGCAAGGCGTATGGCATCTTTCTTGTCGCGGGCCACATGCTCGCGGGTGTAGAGGTTGTTGATATCGGCCCAGTCGGTAACGATCATTCCGTCCCAGTTGAGGTCTTGTTTCAGCCACTGTGTGAGGTACTCGTAACTGGCATGTACGGGCACGCCATTGATACTGGAGGAATTGACCATAATGGTGAGTGCCCCTGCACGGATGGCAGCACGGAAGGGTTCGAAATATTTTTCACGAAGCATATTTGGAGCAATGTAGGCCGGTGTGCGGTCTTTGCCCGAGAAGGGAGCACCATAGCCGAAATAGTGTTTCACACTCGTGGCTACACTGTAGGGACCTAAGTGGTTGTTGTCTTTGCCTTGATAACCACGAATCTCGGCTTCGACCATGCGCGCATTGACTGTGGCATCTTCGCCGAAACTCTCCCATATGCGCGACCAGCGAGGGTCGCGGCCCAGGTCGAGCACAGGATTGAACACCCAGGGGCAATTGGCTGCACGACTTTCGTAGGCACATATCTCGGCTTCGCGGCGTACAAGTTCTGTATTGAACGAAGCAGCGAGGTTGATGGGCTGAGGGAAGATGGTGCCGTCGCTCACGTAGGATACACCATGGTTGTGGTCGAGTCCGTAGATGATAGGGATGCCAGTATGGTGGAGGGCCTTCTGCTGGATGCGGTCGACAAACTCATACCACTGTGCAGCGGAAGGAGAGAAGCCGGGGGTGTTGAGCACAGAACCCACCTTCCAATGGGCAAAGGTTGTGTCGAGTTTCTGTTCGTCGAGTGTCCACTGACCATCGTGGTAACTGCCGAAGATGTCGAAATTGAGCTGTAGCATCTGTCCTATCTTCTCGTCGAGCGACATGCGGGATAGGGTGGAGGCGACTTTCTGTTCAAGTTGGGTGTCGTAGGGAATGGCTGGAGAGACGACAGTTTGGGCGAAGGTGAAATGGGCATTGACAGGTATCAGGTAAAGACCTGCGGTCATCAGGCAGTGGCCAAGAAGTCTGTGGATTGAAAATAAATTTTTCATAATGTAGGTTATTTTTCTGCAAAGTTACAAAAAAAATATGACATAACCAATTTTTTTGTAAAATTTGACAGTGGCACAACGATTTACCTAAATGCGCAAAAAATCGGGCGATTTGTGTGTGATTTTATGTAAAAAGAGATTTTAATGAAATTTTCTGTTACAATTTACACCATATTTTTATAAATTTGCAAAAATTTTTTAGGTAAAAAGTTTACAAACAAAAAAATCCAAGCAAAATGGACATCAAGAAAATCATGGCCGACCTTGAGGCCAAGCACCCTGGAGAGAAGGAATTTCTGCAGGCAGTGAACGAGGTACTGATTTCTATCGAGGATGTATACAACCAGCATCCTGAGTTTGAAAAGGCAAAGATTATCGAGCGTTTGGTAGAGCCAGAGCGCATCATCACCTTCCGTGTGCCATGGGTAGACGACAATGGCGAGGTACAGGTTAACATAGGTTACCGTGTACAGTTCAACTCAGCCATAGGTCCTTACAAGGGCGGTCTGCGTTTCCACCAGAGCGTGAACCTCTCCATTCTGAAATTCCTGGGCTTTGAACAGACCTTCAAGAATTCCCTCACCACCCTGCCTATGGGCGGCGGCAAGGGAGGATCGGACTTCTCACCACGCGGCAAGAGTGATGCAGAAATCATGCGTTTCTGTCAGGCCTTCATGAACGAACTGTTCCGCTATATCGGTCCTGAAATCGACATACCAGCAGGCGATATAGGAGTAGGTGCAAGAGAAATCGGCTATCTCTTCGGCCAGTACAAGAAACTTACCCGCGACTGGAGCGGTGTGCTCACAGGTAAAGGGCTGGAATATGGTGGTTCGCTGGTACGTCCGGAGGCTACAGGATTCGGTTCGCTCTACTTCATCACCCAGATGCTCGGTACCAAGGGTATCGACATCAAGGGCAAGACAGTGGCTATCTCAGGTTTCGGAAACGTAGCATGGGGTGCTGCCACCAAGGCCACTCAGCTTGGTGCAAAGGTCATCACCATCTCAGGTCCTGACGGATACATCCTTGACGAGGCAGGACTCAACGAAGAGAAGATTGCCTACATGCTCGAACTGCGCTCAAGCGGCAACGACGTATGTGCTCCATACGCAGAGAAGTTCCCTGGATCGAAGTTCATCGCGGGCAAGAAGCCTTGGGAAGTGAAGTGCGACATCGCCATCCCATGTGCCACCCAGAACGAACTCGGCGGCGAAGATGCCAAGATGCTGTTGGCAAACGGCGTTACATGTGTGGGCGAGACATCTAACATGGGTTGTACTCCAGAGGCTATCGATGCATTCGTAGAGGCAAGGATACTTTTCGCTCCTGGAAAGGCTGTAAACGCAGGTGGTGTTGCCACTTCAGGACTCGAAATGAGTCAGAATGCAGGTCACATCTCATGGACTGCAGAAGAGGTTGACGCACGTCTGCACGGCATCATGGAAGGTATCCACGCTGCATGTGTGAAGTATGGCAGCGAAGCTGACGGATATGTAAACTATGTGAAGGGTGCCAACATCGCCGGTTTCATGAAGGTAGCCGGAGCCATGATGGCACAGGGGATAGTTTAGAGGTTATAGCTTAGAGCTTAGAGTTTAGAGGGCAGTTTTCGAAAACTGCTCTCTTATTTTATATTTCTGCACCTTACCGGCAGCGTTCATTGGAAAGCTGTCGGTAAACTGTATATACCGCGGCACCTTGTGGCGGGCAATGCTGACCGAGATGAATGAGCGCATCTCCTCCTCGGAAAGGGTTTCACCTTCTTTTAATATAATAAGCGCAAGAGCCTCCTCACCGTATTTCTCGTCGGGCACACCGACCACCTGCACGTCACGTACCTTAGGATGGGTGTAGATGAATTCCTCTATCTCCTTAGGGTATATGTTTTCTCCACCACGGATGATCATGTCTTTAAGGCGGCCAGTGATGCGGTAGTTCCCGTTCTCGTCACGCTGAGCCAGGTCGCCAGAATGGAGCCATCCGTCGCTGTCAACGGTCTGGGTGGTCTCGACAGGCATCTTGTAGTAGCCCTTCATGGTGTTGTAGCCACGCGAACAGAATTCCCCGTTCCGTCCTGCAGGCAGTTCTTCGCCCGTGTCGGGGTCTATGATTTTGCACTCCACATGAGGGAAGGCATAGCCCACGGTGTCGGTACGCACACTGATGTCGTCGGTCCAGGCCGACATGGTGCTGCCAGGTGCAGATTCCGTCTGGCCATACACACTCACGATGCCCCGCATGTTCATTTCGTCGGGCTGGGCAGCACGCCGCATCAGTTCGGGAGGACACCCTGCACCAGCCATGATGCCAGTGCGCATGTGGGAGAAATCCGTCTTTCGGTAGTCGGGATGGTTGAACATGGCGATAAACATCGTAGGTACACCGTTGAAACAGGTGATGCGTTCCAGATTGATGCATGCCAGCGAAGCCTTGGCCGAGAAATATGGCATAGGACACATCACCGCCCCGTGGGTTACGGCAGCAGTCATGGAGAGTACCATTCCGAAACAATGGAACATAGGTACCTGTATCATCATGCGGTCGGCCGTGGAGAGTCCCATGCGGTCGCCGATGCATTTGCCGTTGTTCACCACATTGTAGTGGGTGAGCATCACCCCCTTAGGGAATCCAGTGGTGCCGGAGGTATATTGCATGTTGCACACATCGTCAGGACGTACACGGGAAGCCAGGGCCTGTATCTGTTCGCGCGACACCATACTGCTGCGCTGCATGGCCTCGTCGAAAGAGAGGCACCCCTGCTGGTGGTAGCCCACAGTGATGACATTGCGCAGCATTGGCAGCCGCTTGCAGTGAAGCGGTTCGCCGGCACGCGACTGGCGTATCTCGGGACAGAGTTCGGAGATGATGTCGGCATAACTGGTATCCAGACTGCGGTCTATCGTCACCAGGGTATGTGTATCGGACTGACGGAGCAGGTATTCCACCTCGTGGGAACGGTAGGCAGTGTTGACCGAAACCAGTACGGCCCCAATCTTCACCGTGGCCCAGAAGGTGATGAACCATTCCGGTACGTTAGTAGCCCACACGGCCACCTTGCTGCCGCGCCCTACCCCCATCGATACCAGAGTCCTGGCGAAGTTGTCGACATCAAGCCGGAACTCGGCATAGGTGCGGGTGTAGTCGAGGGTGGTGTATTTGAAACAGTATTGGTCAGGAAATTCCTCTGCCATGCGGTCCAGCACCTGCGAGAAGGTAAGAGGAATCAGCTCGTCGCGTTTCCACACATAGAATCCAGTGCCGTCGTGGTTGGGCAGGAGTTTGGCCCGCGTCACACGGTTGCGCTCGAAACGCTCCATGTAGTTGGCAAAATAGGGCAGGATGACGTCCATGTCCGACATCTCGGGCATCCATGCAGGGTTCCAGTCCGGAGAGATGAACCCATCGTAGTCTATCGACCACAAGGCATCCATCACCTCGCTGATTGGCATCGTGCCCTCGCCTATAAGAGTGAATCGGCCCGTGTCGTCGCTGTCGGAGAGGTGGACATGACGGACATAGCAGCCAAGGTTCTTTATTGTCGTAGCAGGACTTTCGCCTTTCTCGCGGAAAGGACAGTGCACATCCCACTCCACGGCCAGTTCATCGCAAGCAAAAGAATTGAGCAGGTCGCGGAGAAGGCCCGTATCGGCATACAGACCACAGGTCTTGATGAGTATGATCTGGTGGTTTTCGCGTGCCAAGGCAACAAGTGCCGTGAGGTTATGATTGATTATGTCCCAGTTAGGCAGGGAGGCATAGCAGCAGATCAGGCTCTTCGCTCTAAGTCCTAAGTTCTCAGTTCTCAGCTCAGAAAGGGAGATGTCGAGTCCTGTGTCAATACATACCAATGACAGATTGCGCTCGCGCAGTTCGTGATAGTCTTTCTGCGTGAGGCGGAAGTCGCCGGAAAAGACCTCTACACCGTCAAAGTGCATCTCCTCGGCCTTGTCCAGCACTTCGGTCCAGGTGCTGAGTCCCCATCTCTGGGTGGAAAACGAGAGTTTCATCAGTCTGCGAGTATCTTGTTAAGGGCATTGAGATAGGCCATAATACTGGCTTCCACTATGTCGGACGACACACCGCGGCCAGTGAAGAGACGGCCGTCGTGGCGAAGACTGACAATGGCTCCGCCGAGAGCCTTGCTGCCACGGGTGACAGACTGAATCTGGAAATCATCAAGTTCGTAACTGGTGCCTACCAGCTGTTCTATGGCCTTGAACGCCGCATCCACAGGTCCGTCGCCCAGGGCGACACATTCGAGCGGTTGTTGGCTGTTGGCTGTTGGCTGTTGGCTGTTGGTTGCCCGTTTTAGTTTTATGTGGCAGGTCGATGTGATGCCGTTTCCTGAGTTTATCAGGTAGCTCTCGAGTCTATACACAGCTGGAGCCTGGAAAGCCACGGCACGTGCAATGGCATCGAGTTCCTTTGGCGTAACCGCTCCTGTCTTGCCTGCCTGAAGCAGGAAGGCATCATACACGCTTTGCTCGTCTTCAGTATCGAGGTCGTAGCCAAGCTGTGACACAGCCTTTATCACCATATCCCTGTCGTCCTCGGCCGAAAGCGTGAGTTCGTCGGAGGTGGAGGAAACCTGGATTTCCGGATTTCCGGATTTCCGGAAATCGGCTATTGTCTTAATCTGCTGGATGGTGCGCGGGAGTTCGGTGGCCTTCACATCAATTGTCACACCGGCAATATCCTGGCGCGTTTCGACAAGTTTTACGAAACGTTTCAGCGATGTGGTTTCGTTCCCGTATGGCGATGTCTTCACTTCGTTGGCACCGGCACGTACGGCAGCAAAAGCACAACTGTCGGCCAGGAACAGTTCGTTTGAGCACCAGTAGCCCAGTCTCACTCCCTCAGGCAACACGCTGTGCATCCATCTGAGCCACTCAAGGCATTCGAAGTCGAGCGATGTACCGGCCGAATCGTAGAGAGTCACTGTCGTGGCACCATTCTCTACCGCAGCACTCACTGCAGAGAGCAGCAGTTCGCGGTCGGCACGGGCGAAATCTTCGGCAACAAACTCCACGTCGCTGCACCTCTGGGCACAAGCTTTCACCCGCTGACCAATCATGCGGACGACGGCATCGGACTTCATACGGCACACATACTCCATGCGCACCGTACTTACCGGTACCGACACCTGCAGCCGAGGATGGGCAGCACCGCTGAGAGCAGTCCAGGTCTCATCCAGGTTGTCTTCCACAGGCACGCACAGCACACTATCTTTCACTGCTGAAGCCAACGACTTCACCAGTATCACGTCCTGTGCACCACTGGTGACAGGACTGGTTTCGATGACCGAAACGCCAACCCTATCGAGCGCCTTGGCCAGTTCCAGTTTCTGCCGAAACGACAGACCCAGTCCCACCGTCTTCAGCGTGACATCACTGATAGATATTTTTTTCACTTTCTAAACCTGGCTTCTGCAAATTCTTGGGCGATGACATATTCTGGTTTGCCAGAAGACTGAGACTGGTCAAGAATCGACGAGATGGAGTTGTAGATGTTCTCAACCTGTACAATGACATTCTCCTTGTTATATGTGGTGTATGCCTCCTGGGATGCATTGATGACACCGCCTCCGTTGATGACAAAGTCAGGAGCATAGAGAATGCCCTTGCCATGCAGGATGTTTCCGCAGTCGTCGTTGAAAAGCTGGTTGTTGGCAGCTCCGGCCACGGCACGGCACTTAAGGATAGGAATGGTCTGGTAGTTGAGAGTTGCACCCAGTGCGTTTGGAGAAAGGATGTCGCATTCCACGCCATAGATCTCGTCGTCGCTTACTTCCTTTGCACCCCATTCATTTACGGCAATGGCCATGTTTCCACGGTTGGAATGGGTTGAGACAATGAGGTCGGCACCTGCATCGGCAAGACGGTGGGCAAGGTCGAAACCTACGTGGCCCAGTCCCTGCAGTGCGATGCGAACTCCGTGGAGATCGTCGGTGCCGTTGAGTTTCTTGGCTACAGCCTTGATACCGCAGAAAGCACCCAGGGCAGTGAATGGAGAAGGATCGCCGCTGATGGTGTCACGGCCTACGACATATTGGGTCTTGTGCATCACCTGGTTCATGTCCTCGGTGGTGGTGTTGACATCTTCAGCGGTGTAGTAGCATCCGCCCAAACTCTCCACAGCCTCGCCGAAGGCTTCGAACAGAGCCTCTGACTTCTGCTGAGGAGATGCTATTATCACACCCTTGGCACCGCCACAAGGCAGACCGGCAGCGGCATTCTTATAGGTCATACCACGAGAAAGGCGCAGCACATCGAAGATGGCGTCGTCCAGCGTAGCATATGGATAGAGTCGGCAGCCACCGATGGCAGGACCGAGATTGGTGTTATGAACTGCAATGACAGCATGAAGACCAGCCTTGTCATTATTTACGAAGAGTACGCGTTCGTGGTTGTACTCACTGATAAGATTGATTGAATTTGACATAAATTTATTTACTATTTGACAATTTACTATTTACTATTTATTTGAACATTTTGTGATTTACTATTTATCTGTCTTTTTACCCTAAACTGATAAAGTTTGACACAAAGATACAAAAAAAAGAGGAAAAATTTTTTAAAAAAACAAAATAAGAGCAATTTTGTTGACACTAAAAAGGCAGACGGGGTAAATACTATCACAAAATCATAGTAAATGTGCATTTTTTTGTTTCACTTTGTTATACCTTTTTTAATAAAATTATAAGGAAACGACAGAATAGCCAAAAACTCGAAGAAAAAATTTTGCCATGACAGAAAAAAATCGTAACTTTGTGCCCTTGAAGAAAAAAGAGGCGATGCAGCATCGCTGTTAGGAGTTCAAGAAGTTCAAGGGTTCAAGAGTTCAAGAGTTCAAGAAGTTTAGGATTATGATAGAAATAATGGATACCACACTGCGGGATGGGGAGCAGACGAGCGGAGTCAGCTTTCTGCCACACGAGAAGTTGACCATTGCAAAACTGCTGCTGAGCGACCTGAAGGTTGACCGCATAGAGATTGCCTCGGCCCGTGTGTCGGAAGGCGAACTGGAATCGGCCGGCAACATCTGTCGCTGGGCAGCGGAAAAGGACTGGGCTGACCGCGTTGAAATCCTTGGTTTCGTTGACGGTAAGACCTCGGTGGATTGGATTTGCAGGTGTGGTGGAAAGGTGATGAACCTGCTTGCCAAAGGCAGTCGCAAGCACTGCGAGGAACAACTCAGGAAAACTCCCGACGAGCATATCAGTGACATACGAAAGTCCATAAAATATGCCACCAGGAAAGGACTCGGAGTGAATATCTACCTCGAGGACTGGAGCAACGGCATGAAGCACGACAGAGAATATGTGCATCATCTTGTAGATGCCCTGAAAGACGAAGGTATCATGCGTTTTATGCTGCCGGATACACTGGGTGTACTCAACCCTTCACAGGTAGAGGAATACATCACCGATATGGTAGAAACTTATCCCGACTTGCGATTTGACTTCCATGCCCACAACGACTACGACATGGCCATTGCCAACGTATATGCCGCAGTGAAAGCCGGCGTGCACGGACTGCACACCACTATCAACGGTCTTGGCGAACGGGCTGGCAATGCATCGCTGTCGAGTGTGCAGGCCGTACTGAAAGACCAGCTCAGATGCAAGACCACCATCAGCGAACGACAGCTGATGAAGGCAAGCAAGATGGTGGAATCATTCTCGGGTGTTGCCATTTCGAGTAACAGACCTATCGTGGGAGAGAATGTGTTCACCCAGGTAGCAGGAGTACATGCCGACGGTGACAGCAAGAACAATCTCTACTGCAGTAAACTGATGCCGGAACGTTTTGGCAGAAAACGCGAATATGCCTTGGGCAAGAACAGCGGGAAGGCCAATATAAAGAAGAATCTGGAAGCACTTGGACTGGACCTGAACGATGAGGCGATGAAGAAGGTGACGGCAAGGATCATAGAACTGGGTGACAAGAAACAGGTGGTAACACAGGAGGACCTGCCGTACATCATCTCGGACGTGCTGAAACACTCGGTGGAAGAGGACAAGGTGAAACTGCTAGGCTATAACGTTGCCCTGTGTAGCAGTCTGAAACCTACCTGTGCTCTGAAACTGGAAATATGCGGCAAGGTGTATGAGGAGAACTCCAGCGGCGACGGACAGTACGATGCCTTTGTGAGGGCACTGAGAAAGATTTACAAGGTGACCTTGCAGCGCACCTTCCCTATGCTGACAAACTATGCCGTGAGCATCCCTCCCGGTGGAAGGACAGACGCATTCGTCCAGACTATCATCACCTGGGACCACGAGGGCAACACTTTCAAGACCAGAGGTTTCGATGCCGACCAAACAGAGGCAGCGATAAAGGCTACAGTGAAGATGTTGAATATCATAGAGAAATAAGATAGAATCCATAGAAACTATAGAAACCATAGAAACCATAACAACCATAGAAACCATAGCAAAAAAAAAGCAAGCATAATGACAACTTACAAGAATCCACTTCGCAGCGATGTGTGCACCCAAGGCAGGAGAATGGCAGGCGCCAGGGCTCTGTGGGTGGCAAACGGAATGAAACGTGAACAGTTTGGCAAACCTATCATTGCCATAGTCAATTCGTTCACACAGTTTGTACCAGGACACACCCACCTGCACGAGGCGGGACAGATAGTGAAAAGGGAAATAGAACGCCTGGGCTGTTTTGCGGCAGAGTTCAACACCATCGCCATCGATGACGGCATAGCAATGGGCCACGACGGCATGCTCTACTCGCTGCCAAGTCGCGACATCATTGCCGACTCGGTGGAATACATGGTGAATGCCCACAAGGCCGATGCCATGATTTGCATCTCTAACTGCGACAAAATCACCCCTGGTATGCTGATGGCAAGCATGAGACTGAATATTCCTACGGTGTTTGTGTCGGGAGGCCCGATGGAGGCAGGCAGGTACAAGGGCGAGAACATAGACCTCGTGACAGCCATGGTGAAAGGCGGTGACCCAAGTGTGAGCGACGAAGAACTGGCCGAGATAGAAAATCGGGCCTGCCCTGGATGCGGCTGCTGCTCGGGTATGTTCACAGCCAACTCGATGAACAACCTCACCGAAGCCATTGGTCTGTCGCTGCCAGGCAACGGTACCATCCTTGCCACACATGCAAATCGCATCAGGTTGCTCGAAGATGCTGCCCGGCAAATCGTAAAGAACGCATTCGAATACTACCAGAACGGCAACGAAGCCGTACTCCCACGCAGCATAGCCACACGTCAGGCTTTCCTCAATGCCATGACACTCGACATAGCCATGGGGGCCTCGACAAACACAGTGCTGCACTTGCTGGCCGTAGCCCAGGAGGCAGAGGTGGATTTCACCATGGCGGATATAGACATGCTCTCCAGAAAGACTCCGTTCCTCTGCAAACTGGCACCGAATTCGCAGAAATACAGTGTGCAGGAATGCGGTCGTGCCGGAGGTATGCTGAATCTGCTGGGCGAACTGGCCAAGGGTGGACTGGTGGATACCAGCGTGATACGCGTCACAGGAGCCACACTGGCACAGGATATAGAGAAATACTCGGTACAGAAGACCCAAGTGGCCGAAGAGGCAAAACGTATATACAGCAGTGCTCCGGCAGGAGGGTTCTGCAATGAACTGGGAGTACAGAACTGCCAATACGACACTCTGGACACCGACCGTGAGACGGGTTGCATACGCGACATAGAGCATGCCTACACCCGTGACGGCGGCATGGCAATACTCTTCGGAAATATTGCCCAGGACGGATGCGTGGTGAAGACAGCAGGAGTTGATGAGAGCATATGGAAATTCACTGGTCCTGCAGTGGTGTTCGATTCGCAGGAAGACGCCTGTGAGGGAATCCTGGGCGGCAAGGTGAAGAGCGGCGATGTGGTGGTCATCACCCACGAAGGACCGAAAGGCGGACCTGGAATGCAGGAGATGCTGTACCCTACGTCATACATCAAGTCCATGCATCTGGGCAAGGAATGTGCACTGATTACCGACGGTAGGTTCTCGGGCGGAACCAGCGGACTGAGCATTGGTCATATCAGTCCAGAGGCAGCCAGCGGAGGAAATATCGGTAAGATACAGGATGGAGACATAATTGATATAGACATACCTGGCCGCAGTATAAACGTAAGACTCAGCGACGAAGAACTCGCTGCCCGCGAGATGAGGCCGCTCAGGCGAAACAGACAGGTAAGCAAGGCCCTTCAGGCATATGCCCAGAGTGTGAGCAGTGCCGACAAAGGGGGAGTGAGAATAGTAAATAGTAAATCGTAAATGGCAAATAAAATTACTGGTTCAGAGGCATTGATGCGCTCGCTGATGGGGGAAGGAGTGAAAACTCTGTTTGGTTACCCTGGCGGGGCAATAATGCCGGTATATGATGCCCTGTACGACTACAGGGACAGACTCAACCATATTCTTGTTCGACACGAACAGGGAGCAGTTCATGCAGCGCAGGGATTTGCACGTGTATCGGGACAGGTAGGCTGTGCGATAGTGACCAGCGGACCTGGTGCCACAAACACCATCACGGGTGTGGCCGATGCCATGATTGACAGCACACCGCTGGTGGTGATATGCGGTCAGGTGGGTGCAGCATTTCTGGGTACCGATGCCTTTCAGGAGGTTGACGTGGTGAACGTCACGAGTCCGGTATCGAAATGGAGTTACCAGATTCGCCGTGCCGAAGACGTGGCATGGGCCGTGAGCAGGGCATTCTACATTGCCCGCAGCGGCAGACCGGGGCCGGTGGTGCTGGACTTTACAAAGAATGCCCAGACCGAACTCACAGACTACGAACCGCAGCGTGTGGATTTCATCCGCAGCTATGATCCCGAACCCGATATCAACGATGCCGACATAGCCGAGGCAGCAAGAATGATTGACGAGGCCGAGCGGCCGTTGGTACTTGTGGGACAGGGCGTGGAACTGGGAGATGCACGCAGCGAACTGAGAGAGTTTGCGGAGAAGGCCGATGCACCGTGTGGATGTACGTTGCTGGGACTCTCGGCACTGCCGTCCGACCATAGGCTTAACATGGGTATGCTGGGCATGCATGGCAACTTGGCACCGAATGTCATGACAAACAAATGTGACCTGCTGATAGCCGTAGGAATGCGCTTCGACGACCGTGTGACAGGAAACATCCAGACCTATGCCCGTCAAGCCAAGATAATACACCTGGACATAGACCCGGCGGAATTCAATAAGAACGTGAAAGTGAGTCTCTCTGTGCTCGGCAACTGCAAGAAAACCCTTGCCAGGATTACCGAACTGATTACCAGAAAGAGTCACACAGAGTGGGTGGAGGGTTTTGCACCATATTATGAGAAGGAGTACCAGAAGGTCATCCATAGCAATATCCACCCGGAGACCAAGCAGCTGAGGATGGCGGAAGTGGTACACGCTGTGACAGAGGCCTCGGAGAACAAGGCCATACTCGTGACCGACGTGGGACAGAACCAGATGATAGCATGCCGCTATTTCAAGTTCACGGAGGCACGGAGCGTAGTGACCTCGGGCGGACTCGGAACCATGGGATTTGGACTCCCGGCAGCAATAGGAGCTACATTCGGGGCACCAGACAGGACCGTATGCCTGTTCGTAGGCGACGGCGGACTGCAGATGACCATTCAGGAACTGGGAACCATCATGGAACAGAAGGCTCCGGTAAAGATCATCCTGCTCAACAACAACTTCCTCGGCAATGTGCGCCAGTGGCAGGCGATGTTCTTCAATGGGCACTACAGTTTCACACCGATGCTCAACCCCGACTACGAACTCATTGCCAAGGCCTACGACATCCCATGCCAGACAGTTACTGAGCGACAGGACCTTGCTGCAGCCATCGAACGAATGCTCCAGACCGATGGACCATACCTGCTGCAGTGTGCCGTGATTGAAGAAGACAACGTGCTTCCAATGACACCTCCGGGTGCAAATGTTGACGAAATGCTTTTGGAATTATGAAAGAACAACTATATACACTGCTTGTATATTCTGAGAACACACCGGGTTTGCTGTCTCAGATTACAGCCATCTTCACACGCCGTCAGGTGAATATCGAGAGCCTGAATGTGTGCAGTTCATCAACCCCTGGTGTACACAAATACACCATCACCTGTGTCTGCACCGAAGAAATGGTGAAGATGCTCACACTGCAGATAGAGAAGCGCATCGATGTACTGCTGGCCAGATACTACGAGGACGATGAACTGTTCATGCTGGAGTCGGCGCTGATAAAGATTTCCACACCTGTGATGCTGAGCAATCCAGAGGTGTCACACGTGATAAGGGTACACGGAGGACATTTCGTGGAGGTGAACCCTGTCTACAGCACCATGGAGAAGACGGGGCGTACGACCACCATTCTCGATATGTGCGAAAAACTGCAGGAGATGGGTGCCATACTGCAGTTTGTACGCTCGGGACGCATCTGTATCACCAAAGATGCCGAAGAGCACCTCGACAAACTCATAGCAGAAAGGGAAAAGAAGCGGCTTTGCCGCAGGTAGCAAGGAGCAAGGTTGCTGAGGCGACAGGTAGCAAGGAGCAAGGAGCAGGTAGGAAACATCCCACACATTCGTCCCTTCAACTCCCCTTGAACTCCCCTTAAATAAAGAACTTTTAATATTAAAAATAACAACATTATGAAAATGAATTTTGGCGGTCAGATCGAAGAAGTGATGACCCGTGAAGAGTTTCCTCTTGAGAAAGCTCGTGAAGTTTTGAAAAACGAGACTATTGCAGTCTTAGGTTATGGTGTACAAGGTCCTGGTCAGGCTTGCAACCTGCGCGACAATGGGTTCAACGTCATCGTCGGACAGCGCGAAGGCAAGACCTACGACAAGGCTGTTGCCGATGGTTGGGTACCTGGCGAAACACTCTTCTCACTTGAAGAGGCTGCAGAGCGTGGAACCATCGTTTGCATGCTGCTTTCCGATGCAGCCCAGATGCAGCTTTGGCCAAAGATCAAGCCATATCTCACTGCTGGCAAGACCCTGTATTTCTCTCATGGTTTTGCCATCACATGGAACGACCGCACAGGTGTTGTTCCTCCTGCAGACATCGACGTCATCATGGTTGCCCCTAAGGGTTCTGGAACCAGCCTGCGTACAATGTTCCTCGAAGGTCGTGGTCTGAACTCTTCATATGCCGTATATCAGGATGCTTCAGGCAAGGCGCTTGACAAGGTTCTGGCATTCGGAATCGGTATTGGTTCTGGTTACCTGTTCGAGACCACCTTCCTCCGCGAAGCAACCAGCGACCTCACCGGCGAACGCGGTTCGCTGATGGGTGCCATCCAGGGACTGCTCTCAGCACAGTATGAGGTACTCCGCGAGAATGGCCACACACCATCCGAGGCATTCAACGAGACTGTAGAGGAACTCACTCAGTCGCTCATGCCGCTGTTTGCTGCCAAGGGTATGGACTGGATGTATGCAAACTGCTCAACAACAGCCCAGCGTGGTGCTCTGGACTGGATGGGACCTTTCCACGATGCCATCAAGCCAGTGATGCAGAAACTGTATGCCAGCGTGAAATGCGGTGAACAGGCACAGATCAGCATCGACAGCAACTCCAAGCCTGACTATCGCGAAAAACTGGAGGCTGAGCTGAAGGCAATGCGCGAAAGCGAAATGTGGCGCACAGCAGAGACAGTACGCCGCCTCCGCCCAGAGAATAATTAGTTAAATGACCCTAATTACCAAATAAATGGTAAATAGTAAATAGTCAAATAGTAAATAGTAAATAGTCAAATAGTAAATAGTAAATAGTCAAATAGTAAATAAGACTATGTGGACCTTTATTATCAGTATAGTACTTCTTCTCCTCGGCTACCTGCTGTATGGCAGGGTCGTGGAGAAGGTGTTTGGTGCCAAGAAGAAGAGGAAAACCCCTGCCTACACCATGTATGACGGGGTGGACTTCATACCTATGCCCACATGGAAGATCTTCCTTATCCAGTTTCTCAACATCGCTGGCACAGGACCTATCTTCGGTGCTATACTCGGTATTCTGTATGGTCCTACGGCCTACGTGTGGATTGTCCTGGGCTGTGTCTTTGGCGGTGCAGTCCACGACTACATGGCTGGCGTCATATCCCTGCGCTCGAAGGGTGCGTCGCTGCCCGAGATCATAGGCAGCGAACTGGGACCTGTGGCCCTGGTCAGCACGCGTGTACTCATACTGATACTGATGATTCTTGTCGGAGCGGTGTTCACCACCACCCCGGCAGGACTCCTGGCCAACCTCACTCCCACCGATGGCTTCTGGGGCGGTGCACTGTTTTGGTCAATAGTCATCATGGCCTACTACATGCTTGCAACGGTGCTGCCTATCAACCAACTGATAGGAAGGATATACCCAGTCTTCGGACTTGCCTTGCTCGTCATGGGCATCGGGGTCTTTGTTGGCATCATCACTCAGGATGGTTTCCTTCCTGAGATAGACACTGCCTTCATAAGCCAGCACCCAAGTGCGGCCATGCCTATGTATCCAGGCATATGCATCACCATTGCCTGCGGTGCGGTGAGTGGGTTCCATGCCACTCAGAGTCCGCTGATGGCGCGGTGTCTGAAAAACGAACGACTGGCACGACCTGTGTTCTACGGAGCCATGATAACCGAGGGACTTATTGCCCTGATTTGGGCAGCAGGTGCCATAAAGTTTGCCAGCACACTTGACGTTCCTGGAGCAACTCCCTATGAGCAGTTGTTCAACTACCTCACCGACTGCGGCGCCCATGGTGCCAATCCTGCACTGCTGGTCAACGACCTCTGCCATTCGTGGATAGGGTCGTTCGGAGCCGTGCTGGCCATACTCGGTGTGGTCTTTGCCCCTATCACCACGGGCGACACGGCTCTGCGCAGCGGACGGCTTATAGTTGCCGATGCCTTGCACTACCGACAGGACAGGATTTATAAGCGCATCTTGCTTGCCCTGCCTATATTTGCCTACTCCATAACCATCATGCTGGTCGATTTCCAGGTACTGTGGAGATATTTCTCGTGGTTCAACCAGAGCATATCCATCTTCACCTTCTGGGCGATATCTCTATGGCTGGCACGAAAGGGCAAGAACTATATCATTGCCATCATTCCTGCCCTGTGGATGAGTATGACATGCATGTCGTATATCCTCGTTGCTCCCGAAGGATTCCAACTTGACCCTACCCTCAGTAACATAGCCGGAGCCATCTTCGCCCTGGCACTGCTCGTTTGGTTTATTGCTAAAAATGGCAAAATGGCCAAAATAAAATAAATAGTAAATAGTAAATTGTTGAATAGTAAATAAGACTGTGAATACTCTATTCGATAAAATCTGGGATTCTCACATAGTGAAAGAAGTACCCGATGGTCCTACACAACTCTACATCGACCGTCTCTACTGCCACGAAGTTACATCGCCTCAGGCCTTTGACACCCTGCGCGACAAGGGCATCAAAGTCTTGAGACCCAAGCAGATATATGCCATGCCCGACCATAACACTCCTTCTGACCAGCAGGAGTATATCCACGACCCTAAGGGCCGCGACCAGGTCGAGACCATGCGCCGCAACTGCGAGCAATTTGGCATCAACCACTTCCCTATGGGTAGCAAGGACAATGGCATCATCCATGTCGTAGGACCTGAGAAAGGACTTTCGTTGCCAGGGATGACCATCGTGTGCGGCGATTCCCACACGTCAACCCACGGTGCCGTGGGAGCACTTGCCATGGGCATCGGTACGAGTGAGGTGGCCGAGGTACTGGCATCGCAGTGCATACTGCAGCAGAAGCCTAAGACCATGCGAATCAACGTGGAAGGCGAACTCCAGCCTGGAGTCACGGCCAAGGATGTGGCTCTCTACATCATGGCTCAGATGACCACCTCGGGTGCCACTGGCTATGCGGTGGAGTATGCCGGATCGGCCATACGCAGTCTTTCCATGGAAGGCAGGCTGACACTCTCCAATCTGTCGATAGAGATGGGTTCGCGTGCTGGTATCATAGCTCCTGACGAGACTACATTCGCATACATCAAAGGTCGTGAGTATGCTCCTAAGGGTGAGGACTGGGACAAGGCCGTGGCCTATTGGCGCACTCTCCGAAGCGATGACGATGCTGTGTTCGACAAGGAGGTGACCTACCGTGCCGAGGACATCACGCCGCGAATCACCTACGGCACAAACCCTGGCGCAGGTATTGCCATCGATGGCCAGATCCCTACTCTTGACGAGATTCCTGAGGCAGAGCGTGAGGGCTTCCTGGCACAACTCGACTATATGCAGTTCTCGCCGGGCGAAAAACTCGAAGGCCACCCTGTGGACTATGTCTTCCTCGGTGCCTGTACCAATGGCCGTATTGAGGATTTCCGTGCCTTTGCCTCTGTGGTTAAGGGTAGGAAGAAGGCGGAGAACGTAGTGGCTTGGCTGGTTCCGGGGTCGTGGCTTGTACGCCAGCAGATTATCGATGAGGGTATTGACAAGATACTTGCAGAGGCTGGTTTCGAACTCCGACTGCCATCTTGTTCTGCCTGTCTGGCAATGAACCCTGACAAGGTTCCGGCTGGCAAACTGGCCATATCCACCTCAAACCGCAATTTCGTAGGCCGCCAGGGACCTGGTGCACGTACCGTACTGGCCAGTCCACTCACCGTGGCCGCCTCTGCCATCACCGGTGTCATCACCGATGCCAGAAAGCTTAGAAACGAGAGACGAGAGACGAGAGCAGAGGGTCATAGACGATTCGACATCGTCGAATCGACTTGCCTTCCTATCGCCATCGACAACTGCAACACCGACCTCATCATCCCTGCCCGCTTCATGGCTTCTACCACCCGCGACCCACGGTTCTTCGGCGATGCCTTCATGCACGACCTCCGCTACGATGCCGAGGGCAAACCCGTAGGCGACTTCGTGCTCAATACTCCGGACTTCTCCGAAGCTCCTAAATGTGGCATACACGAAATCATCATTGCCGGCCAGAACTGGGGTTCGGGCTCTTCGCGCGAACATGCCGCATGGGCCATCTCGGGCTATGGGGTGAGAGTGGTGATTTCATCATCGTTTGCCGATATCCACCGCAACAACCTTCTCAACTGCTTCGTACTGCCAGTCATTGTGTCCGAGGCATTCCAGAAGGAACTCTTCGACACCATCAAGGCCGACCCTCAGATGAAGGTCAAGGTGGACCTGCCAGCCCAGACCGTCACCAACCTCTCGACAGGGGGCAGCGAACATTTTGACATCAACTCCTACAAGAAATATTGCTTGATGAACGGACTCGACGACATCGATTTCCTGCTCTCAAACAAAGCTGAGATAGTGGCTTTTGAAGAGGAGTTTAAGTGGAGTTCAAAGGGAGTTCAAGAGGAGTTCAAGGGACGATAGTTATGCTGATAACTTAGTAAATGACTAAATAGTCCCATAAATAGTAAATAGTAAATTGTCAAATAGTAAATAAGACTATGAAAATAAAACTCGCAGTACTGCCTGGTGACGGAATCGGACCGGAGGTAGTGGAACAGGCTCTTAACGTAACAAAAACCATTTGTGAGAAGTTCGGTCACGAACTCTCTTACCAGTATGCCCTTTGTGGGGCTCATGCCATCGACGAGGTTGGCAGTCCTTATCCTGAGGAGACTCACCAGCTTTGCCTGGAGAGCGATGCCGTGCTCTATGGGGCTGTGGGTACTCCGAAATACGACAACGACCCTACTGCCAAGGTGCGCCCAGAAGACGGACTTATGGCCATGCGCAAGCGTCTCGGACTGTTTGCCAACATACGCCCAATCCAGACTTTCGACTGCCTTGTGCACAAGTCTCCGCTGAAGGACGAAATAGTGCGTGGTGCCGACTTCATCTGCATCCGCGAACTCACCGGGGGTATGTATTTCGGCGAAAAATTCGAGAGCGACGAAATGGCCTACGACACCGATATCTATACGCGCGGCGAGATTGAACGCATCCTGAAGGTGGCTTACGACTATGCCCGTCAGCGTGGGGGACATCTCACTGTTGTCGATAAGGCCAATGTACTGGCTTCGTCGCGCCTATGGCGTAAGGTGGCACAGGAGATGGCTGCCCGGGAACCAGAGGTGAAGACCGACTTCATGTATGTCGACAATGCCTCTATGCGCATGATTCAGGAACCTAAGTTCTTCGATGTGCTGGTAACCGAAAACACCTTCGGCGACATCCTCACCGATGAGGGTTCGTGCATCACGGGCTCCATGGGTCTGCTGCCGAGTGCATCGATTGGTACCTACACATCTGTCTACGAACCTATCCATGGCTCATGGCCGCAGGCTGCAGGCAAGAACATAGCCAATCCGCTGGCTGCCATACTCTCGGCTGCTATGATGTTCGACTATTCGTTCCACCTCCCCGAGGAGGCCGAAGCCATCCGCCGTGCCGTCGATGAATCTCTCCGTCAGAACATCCGCACTGCCGACATCCAGGTGCCAGACGTAAAACCATATTCCACCACCGAAGTCGGCGAGTGGATCTGTGGACAGATATAGGAAGTTTTAGGTGAGTTTTAAGAAGATAGAGAAGATAGAGAAGATATCGTTCGCTGCGCTCACTAGAAGTTAAAGACGAATGTGTCGGACGAAAACGACAACGATAACATACTACAGACTATCGTCTAGCGAAGCGATAACTTCTATAACTTCTATAACTTCTATAGCTCTCAATCAAATGACCAAATAAATGGTAAATAGTAAATTGTCAAATAGTAAATACATTTGTCTTGATGGCAACGAAGCTGCGGCGCATATAGCATACGATTTCACTGAGGTAGCAGCAATATATCCCATAACCCCATCATCGCCCATGGCGGAACATACCGACGAATGGGCCGCAAGGGGCAGGAAGAACTTGTTTGGACAGAGTGTGGTACTTACCGAAATGCAGTCCGAGGCCGGGGCCATCGGTGCTGTTCACGGAGCAGCACAGAGTGGTGCATTGGCCACGAGCTACACATCCTCGCAGGGACTGATGCTTATGCTGCCTGTGCTCCACCGCATTGCGGGTGAACGCCTGCCGGTGGTGCTGCATGTTGCGGCCCGTACCGTGGGTACCCATGCCATGAGTATCTTCGGCGACCACTCCGACGTGATGTGCTGCCGCAATACTGGCTTTGCCATGCTGTGCTCGAGCAGCGTACAGGAGGTAATCGACCTGGCCGGTGTGGCTCATCTGGCTGCCATCAAGGGTCGTACTCCGTTTATCCATTTCTTCGATGGATTCCGTACCAGCCACGAGATAAGCACCGTGGATATGATCGACACCGACCGTCTGCATTCCCTGCTCGATCGTGATGCACTGCAGGCTTTCCGCGACCATGCCCTCAATCCTGAGCATCCGCTGATGAGGAGTACGGTGCAGAACCCTGATGTCTATTTCCAGATACGCGAGGCGAGCAACAAATACTACATGGACCTGCCTCAGATTGTGGAACAGTATCTCCTTGAGATCAATCGCATCACTGGGCGCGACTACCACCTCTTCAACTATTACGGTGCTCCCGATGCAACCGATGTGGTCATTGCCATGGGCAGTGTTTCGGGTGCAATAAAGGAGGCTGTGGATGCCCTGAATGCCGAAGGTCGCAAGACAGGTTTCCTGCAGGTTCATCTCTATCGTCCATTCAGTGTGGAGCATTTCCTCCGCGCTCTCCCGGAGAGTGTGCAGCGCATAGCCGTACTCGACCGCTGCAAGGAACCCGGTGCCGTAGGCGAACCACTCTACGAAGATGTCTGCACAGCCCTATCCACCAACATTCGTCCCTTGAACTCCCCTTCCATTATCGGCGGTCGCTACGGTCTCTCGTCCAAGGACACCGACCCTTCGCAGATTCTGGCCGTATTCGACAACCTCGCTTCCCAGACCCCCAAAAACCACTTCACCATAGGCATCACCGACGATGTCACCGGCCTCAGTCTCCAGACCAAATCACCAAATCACCAAATCACCAAATCACCGCTGCACCGCAGCTACAAATTCTGGGGTCTTGGCGGCGATGGTACCGTCGGGGCAAACAAAAACACGGTGCATATCGTCAGCGAATATGCAGGCAAGTATGGCCAGGCCTATTTCGAATACGATGCCAAGAAATCGTTTGGAGTCACCAAGTCGCACCTCAGGTTCTCCGACCATCCTATCGAGAGTTCCTACTACGTGAAACATGCCGACTTCGTGGCCTGCCACAACCAGAGCTACATCGGCAAATACGACATCGTGTCGGAGATAAAACCTGGGGGTACATTCCTGCTCAACACCACCAAGACCGACCTGGAACTCTCCGAGTGGTTGCCTGAGGATGTGAAGCAGATTCTCACGGAGCGACAGATACGTTTCTATGTCATCAATGCCACCGAGATTGCCCAGCGGCTGGGTCTTGGCAGTCATACCAACACCGTGCTCCAGGCTGCTTTCTTTGCGGTTTCGGGCATCATGGACCAGTCTGTAGCCATCGAGGCAATGAAGGATGCTGCGCGTAAGACCTACTTCGCCAAGGGCGAAACGGTAGTGAACGAAAACCTCGCAGCCATCGATGCCGGCTTCCAAGGAGCAAGGCGAGCAGAGCTCGCAGGGAGCAGGGAGCAGGGAGCAGGTATCGTCCCTTCAACTCCCCTTGAACTCCCCTTGAACTCCTTGAACCATTTGAACCCCTTGAACTCCCCTATAGATATCATCAACTCCCTCAAGGGCGACGAACTGCCAGTGAGTGCCCTCACCGACTATGTCGACGGCACCATCGAACTGGGACTTACTGCCCACGAAAAGCGAGGCATTGCCACCCAGTTGCCTCATTGGGACGCAGAGAAGTGCATTCAGTGCAACCGCTGTTCACTGGTCTGCCCTCATGCTGCCATACGGCCGTTCCTGCTCGACGACGGCGAGAAGGACTCTTTGCCATTTGCCACCATCCCGGCTCTGCTCAGTGCCAATGCCAAAGCCAAAGCTAAGGCCAATGTCAATACCGATTCCCTGCACTACGCCCTGGTGGTATCCGACTACGACTGCACCGGCTGTGGCAGTTGTGCCCAGAGTTGTCCTTCCGGGGCACTCGATATGCATCCTGCCCAGTTGCAGGAAGAAAGCAAACAGCGTTGGGAACAGGCTATGACGATATCCGACAAGGGTGATCTCTTCGAACCATATACTGTCAAGGGCAGCCAGTTCCGCCGGCCTCTGCTGGAGTTCTCTGCAGCCTGTGCGGGATGTGGCGAGACGCCGTATGCCAAACTGCTCACCCAACTCTTCGGCGATTCGGTCTATTGGGCCAATGCCACTGGCTGTTCTCAGGCCTGGGGTGCCGCAATGCCGGGGATTCCGTATCAGGTCAACAGCCGAGGCTTCGGACCGGCGTGGTCAAACAGTCTGTTCGAGAACAATGCCGAACTCAGCTATGGCATGTACCTCGCCGTGCGCCAACGCCGCAATCTCCTGCGTCAGAAGTTAACAGAATACAGTTCACTCCTCACTCCTCTGCATTTTGGCCGTCGCCAAAAGCCCTCACTCCTAACTGCACTTCGTGCTCACCTCGATGCCTTCGACGACCTCGAAGCGTCGAAGCACACTGCCGATGCACTGATCAGCGAACTCGAGCAGACCGACAGTCCTGAGGCTCGTGAACTGCTCACCATGAAGGACCTCTTTCGCCAGAAGACCTTCTGGATGTTTGGCGGCGACGGTTGGGCCTACGACATAGGCTATGGCGGACTCGACCATGTCATCTCCACGGGAGCCAATATCAATGTGTTCATCATCGACACCGAAATCTATTCCAACACCGGCGGTCAGAGCAGCAAGGCCACACCTATGGGTGCCGTGGCCAAGTTTGCCTCGGCAGGCAAGGCGAGTGGGAAGAAGGACCTCGGAGCACTGATGATGACCTACGGCACAGTATATGTGGCCCAGGTGGCCATGGGAGCCGATCAGGCACAGCTCATGAAAGCCGTACGCGAGGCACAGGAATACGACGGACCATCGGTCATCATAGCCTACACCCCTTGTGCATCCCACGGCATCTGCCGGGGCATGCAGAGTGTGCAGCAGGAGATGAAGCGTGCCGTACAGAGCGGCTACTGGATGCTCTATCGCTACGACCCTCGCAGGGAAACCCCGTTCCAACTCGACAGCAAGGCTCCTACGATGCCATACGAAGAATTCCTCGACGGCGAAGTGCGCTATGCCTCCCTGCGCCGCACCTTCCCCGACCGGGCCAAGCAACTCTTCGCCCAAAGCGCCGAAGAAGCCCGCAAACGCTACGAAAGGTACTCCACACCCAAAAAGTGATGGAAATATCGGCTCACCTGCAAAACCCTGTGTTTGGA
>R03__coassemble_137_pt1 | contig 47677 bp, 39 predicted proteins | sample R03__metabat2_high_PE_038 | metagenome-assembled genome bin R03 | reverse complement strand
GTGAATGCAAAATGTCTGGCTTAGACACCTCTATGGGCTCTCCGTGAAATACTTCCATATCAGAGCACTCCCTTTTCTTTCATATATTCAGTCAGATCCTGCATCAGATACTCCTTGCTGAATGTGTGGAGCACATCGTAGCTGGGAACTATATATCCGGAAAGGATTCCAGACTGTTTCAGTTTTTCAAAAACATCACGCTGAGACAGTCCCAATCGTCGGGAAAGGTTCCCTATGCAATATGTTACAAAGTCTATGTTGATGCTGTTCATATACTGAAATCTACAAATTCTTGTGCAAAGTTACTAAAATTTTATTAAAATACCAAATTTTTTTCAAATAATCTGGTGTGTAGGTCAAAAATTGCTCCTAACTATCTTTCCCAAACACCACTCAGGGTCAGAAGATGCAGCCGACGAAGCTGGGGGGGGAGGAGTGAGTTCATTTGAAGAGCCAAATGGAAAAAAAGTACCAATAAATTTGGCAGTGTCAAAAGTTTTTAGTAACTTTGCGTAAAATATCTTTTTTAATGCTATGACAATACAGGCAAGATTAAATTCCCTAGCGGCTAAGGCATTGACTCCTGATCCTCCTATGCTTGCTCAGTGGCTGGACGAGTGCCGCCAGAGCGAAGACTATCGTATAGCATTGAAGACAGTCGAGAGACAGATGAATATATCCTCCACTTTTCTGGACATGAAGGAAGATGTGCGATTGGAAATCCAATGTCGTAAACTTGCGCTGTGCATGAACCCTATCGGCCAGTTGTGGATGGAGTTTGCCGCAGAACCTGATTTTGCCATGAATGAGATTATGAAGGCAGAATTTACAGAACAGCAGAAGAAGCAATTCTGCCTCACATTGTTGATTCTTAGATACCTGTATGATCTTTTGCGCAAATTTGCTCCTATAGAAAGACCGGAACCATTCCCAACCCTTATATTCAACTGCAAGGAGGAAGATAAGAACTATAGATTAAGCTGTGCTTACATAAAATTGAAAAACTGCAGGTTTATCAGCAAAAGCACTGATGTAAAGAATTTCTTTGACTTCTTCGCTGAAGAGCTTAATAGCTCTCGCATCATGTGGATCGGCTCTCCTGCAGCATTGGCATATTTCATCAATCAGCTCGTTGCCAAGAAATATGTGTCTATTCCTAAAGGTACACGCAAGTGGGTGCTCGTAAACGCACATTTTGTGAATGAATTTGGCTGGCCGTTTTATGATGTCGAATTCAATAAGCAGCATGTGCCAAAGAAGCAAAAACCTCTGCTCGACGAGATTATAAGCATATTCAATGTCAAGGATGATGAGCAGGAATCAGATGTCTTCAATGCAAAAGATGTATTTGATTTTAAGGATGGCTTGGACTACGAAGAATGGAAAGGAAGCTTTGTACTAAAACAGAGGTAACGCCTCTATGCCTTAGAGAAATAGAGTAGCCCCCCAAAATCTTCGGCATAATCGGCGGTAGGGGTAAAAGCTTTTGAAAAATTTGGCAATGTTACAAAAAAGTCTCCAAAAAATTTGGTAAAGTCAAAATTTTTTTGTAATTTTGCACCACCAAAAGTGCATGATTCGACAAATTCTGCACTTTGGATGGTGCAATTTTTAATATTATATTATGATAGATCTCGCTCTTGAAACGTATATGAAGGAACAGCTGTTGCATGTTTCTCTCAAGTACAAGCGCTACAAATACACTGAAATGCAGTGGAACCTGCGGCTGATGTACTAAATCTTCGGCATAATCGGCGGTAGGGGTAAAACCTGTTTAAATTTTTTAATTCATTTCTTTATAAAACGTGGAGTGTCAATGCTTTACGTTTTGCTTTTCTTTGACTATTTATAGTAAATCCAGTCTAAAAACTTAAAATCATAGGCGCTAAATGGCCAAAATATCGGCATTTGGCGCTTTTTTTTATCCTATTATATAGGGCCTTCTCTTTTACGACTTAAGAGGAGTAAAAACCCTTTGTTAAAATAATCAAAAACAGTATTAATTTCTCGAATCCCGAGTTCTCAGTGTATGAACCCGGGATGCTGAGGTATGGCAAAGCCGTTCCTCAGAACAAGTCAACGTACACGGCCACTCTTGGCGATGTGTACAAGTACATTACCAGCGACAGTGCGAAATTCGCCACCGAAACACTGCGGCAGAAGCTTTCCAGCGGAATGTCGAAGCAGGAGGCCAGCGAATTCAAACTGCTGAATTTCCCCACGGCGACTTTCTCGGGGGTGTTCTCGTATCGCAACAAGGAACACCTTATCAAGGAAAGTCCTCTCTTGGTGCTCGATTTCGACCATATCGACACACCGAGTGAGCTCCAGACCTTGCAGAAGTCGCTGCTCTCTGATGCCTATTTCCCTACCAGGCTGCTTTTTGTCAGTCCTTCAGGTCAGGGGCTGAAATGGGTAATACGTATTGATGATTGGTGCGGTTGCTCACGCACAGACTATTTTAATAGTCTGAGCAACTACATCTATGCCACACACGGCGTCAAGCCGGATTCTTCAGGAAAAGACATAACTCGTTTGTGTTTTCTCTGTCACGATAAAAACGCAATTATAACTAACATTTCTAACAACGATGAAACACACTAAAACCTTTAATCCCAGAATCTGGGACAACTACAGTGCTGAAGAACATGTAAGCACCGTGGTAAAGCGCATTGTTGATGCGCAGATTGACATCACTGCCGACTATTACGATTGGCTCAGTATTGGCTTTGCCTTGGCAAGCGATCTGGGCGAAGGCGGCAGGGATATGTTTCACGATGTAAGCCAGTTCTATCCTGGCTACAGCTACACTCAGTGTGACTCTAAGTACGATGAATGTCTCCGCTCGGGGCGCGGCGATGTACACATTGCTTCCTTCATGCATATTGCCAAGCAATATGGAGTGGATATCACTCCTGAGACGTCATCAAGCAACAGCGGCAGTGCCAAAACCCTTATCGACAAGATAATCGAAAAACTGAAGCAGGAGGGCAAATTCCGCAACAACGTCATCAAAGACTGCTGCGAGTGGAAACCTGTTGGCTGTGATTCATGGATCAGGATTGACGACTACACTGTCAATTCCCTCTGGCGGCAATTCTGCAGCGAGGGGGTCAAAATCAATCCATCGCATCTGTGGAACATCATCAACAGCGATTTCTCTCCTCGCTTCAACCCCATCGAGGCATATCTCAGTTCGCTGCCAGAGTGGCACGAGGGTGATACCGACTACATTGCCGAGTTTGCCTCGATGGTGGACTGCGATGACCATGAGCAGTTTGTCAGAGACTTCAGGAAGTGGTTTGTCAGTATGGTGGCCATGTGGAAGGGTCGCGGCATAAACCAGCAGATTCTGGTGCTCGTGGGTCCTCAGGGCAAGTACAAGTCGTCGTGGCTCAGGGCCATTGTGCCTCCTGTGCTGAGCGACTATGTATATACCAAGGCCGATTCGGCGCAGATGACAAAGGACGACAGGATGAACATCGCTCAGTGTGCCCTGATGAACCTCGAGGAACTCGACACGATGACATCGCAGGAACTGAACCAGCTGAAGGCCATCTCCACGATGGAATCCATCAACGAACGTCCTGCCTACGGCCACGTCAAGATCTTCAAGCGACGAATTGCCTCGCTCTGTGGCTCTGGCAACAACGAGCAGTTCCTCACCGACCAAACAGGAAACCGCCGATGGCTGGTGTATAAGATTCACTCCATCGAGTCGCCGTTCAACCGCACCCTGCCCCACGAGGGGATGTATGCTCAGGCCTTGGCACTCATAGAGTCGGGATTCGACTACTATTTCAGCGGCAGCGACATACAGCACATCAACCAGCGCAACCGCAGTTTCGAGGCTCCGGATGCAGCGATGGAACTGGTGAGCACCCATATGCGCAAACCGATGGAGGGAGAAACTGCTCGATTTATGAGTCCTTCGGAGATAATAGAGGAGTTTGGGTGGAACAAATACGGCATCAAACCCGTTGCCGTTGGCAAGGCACTCACACGCCTTGGGTATAAACGCAGAAAAGCACGGAATGTATTTGGTTACGATATTGTGCTCATAGACAGCGACAAACTCCGCAATGCCCAGGAACTCTCAGTTGCCGAAAACGTGATGGTTACCAATGGTAAGAGTGTATGATGCTTCTCAAAGTAGCTAGGTAAGAAGGAAGGAAGGTAAGTACTTTTATAAACTTTTCGCGAAAAAAAATAACAATATAAAAATAAAAAAGTTTTAGAATTCACTTACCTTCCTACCCATCTTACCCACTTTTTGCACCAGATATGTCAATGCCGTAGGAGCCTGGGAAGGATGCCGTTGGTGTAAGGAGAGAATGTCCCAAGTATAAGGGGCCGATGTCGTGAGTCAGGGTACTGGCTCAGACATTCGGCCCCTTTTCCGTACATATAAGTGAGCATCCCCTTCGACCCGAAGGAGGGACTCTTTTGACCCGAGACATCAGCCTCGTTGACCCGAGACATCGTCCTCGTTGACCCGAGACATCAGCCTGTTTGACCCGAGACATCAGCCTCGTTGACCCGAGACATCAGCCTGTTATACCCAAGGCATTCTGCCTCGTTGGCTAAATCAGTCCACGGCCACGGAGGAAGGCGGTGTTGTCGGGTTTGCGACCTGTGAACTGCTCGTAGAGCAACATAGGTTCTTCGCTGCCGCCCTTCTCGAGGAAAGTCTCCTTGAACTTCTTTGCCAGTTCCAGATTCCACACGTTGCCGCTCTGCTCGAAGATGGAGAACGCATCCTTGTCGAGTACCTCGGCCCAGAGATAGCCATAGTAGCCGGCATTGTAGCCAGAACAGAAGATGTGGTTGAAGTATGTGGTGCGATAGCGATAGCCAATCTCAGGGATGAGGCCGCAATCAGCAGCCACCTGTGCCTCAAACTCATCGATATCGATGCCATCGATGCTCTGGAGTTCATGCCACTTCATGTCGAGTATGGATGCAGCACAGAGTTCGGTGGTCATGAATCCCTGGTTGAACTTCAGCGAGTTGTTGATTTTCTCTACCAGTGAATCTGGAATCACCTCGCCCTTGTCGTTCTTGGCATATTTGGCAAGGAGATAAGGCTGGAAAGCCCAGTTTTCATTGAACTGTGAGAACATCTCCACGAAGTCGCGCTTTACGCTGGTGCCGCTCACGCTGATGTAGTGGCACTGGGTGAGCAGTCCGTGAAGGGCATGGCCAAACTCGTGGAATACGGTACCCACTTCGTCGATAGTGAGGTATTCGCCGAGGTTGCCTACGTTGAGGATGATAGGGCGAACCTCGTTGCCCTGGGCATCGACATACTGCTCGCGTACATTGTTCATCCACGCTCCGCCGCGCTTACTGTCGCGAGGCAGATAGTCGGTGGTGAAGATGCCCAGCAAACTGCCGTCGTCGGCCGTTACCTTGTAGGTTGTCACTTCTTCGGTGTTGTATGCAGGAACACTGTCAAGCCGTTCCATATTCACTCCATAGAGTTCCTTGGCAGCGATGAAGATACCTTCAACCACGTTTTCAAGTTTGAAATATGGTTTGGTGAGTTCTTCGTTGAGGTCGTATTTCAGTTTGCGCACCTTCTCGGCATAGTACCACCAGTCCCAAGGCTGAATGGTGCTGCCCTCTTCGAGAAGACCAGCCTTGATGTCTTCGTCCATCAGAGCCTGCATATCGGCTACCTCTTCCTTGGCACGGGCCACAGCCGCCTTCATGATGCCATCGAGGAAGGCATCAACCGTAGGGGCATCGTGGGCCATCTTGTCCTCGAGGATGTAGTTGGCAGGACAGTCATAGCCCAGGATCTGAGCTTTTTCTATTCGCAGTTTCATCACATCGAGAATGAGTTGGCGGTTGTCGTTCTCATCGCCATTGTGGCCACGCATGGTGTACATGCGGAGCATCTCCTCACGCTGAGCACGGTCCTCGGTGTTGGTCATGGCTGTAGGATACTCGGATACGCTGATGCCGAATTTCTCCTTGAACTTGTTGCTCTCAGCCAGGATGTTGTTGCCAATCTTCTGGGTCTTGGTAGCCATCTCGGTATTGATTTCGCGCAGGCGAGCCTGTTTGTCCTTTGGGAGCGAGATGCCGTTGTGAATGAACCCATCGTAAATCTGCTTCAGCACCATCTGCTGCTCACGGGTGAGGTCAGTTTGATCTGCGTTATATACGGCAGCCACGCGCTCATAGAGAGCCTTGTTGAAGGCAATGTTGTCGGAATGCTCCGAAACCAGTGGTATGGCCTCTTCCATCACTTGGTCGAGTTCGTCGGTGCGGTCTGTTTCGGTGATGTTGTAGAGCACGTTCATCACACGGCGCAGAGTGGCACCAGAGAGGTCGTAGGCAGCGATGGTGTTGTCGAAAGTAGCAGGTTCAGGATTGGCGGTGATGGCATCGATCTCTGCCTGTTGCTGCTGGATACCAGCCTTGATGGCTGGGATATAGTCGCCTGTTTCGATCTGGTCGAAAGCAGGAATTCCGTATGGTGTGTCCCATTCGGAGAGGAATGGATTTTCGCGTGATGAGCACGCAAATACGCTTGTCAAAGCCATAAGATAAAGGATTTTCTTCATGTTGTTTGGAGTTTTTTTCTAGATTTTCTAGAATTTTCTAGAATTTTCTAGATTTTTCTAGATTTTTCTAGATTCTTTAGATTTTTTTCTGGGGGGCTATTTCACTTCAAGGGCGCGGTTTAGCAGGTCGTTGAGGGCGAGGTAATGGGCCTTGGTGGCTGTGTCGCCGCTTTGGGATGCTGACTTGGTCTTGGTCTGCAGGGACTTCAGTGTGCTGAGCAGATGACCGCGTGCGAAATTGAGTGATGTGATATCAGAACTTTGGTACAGAGATATGAGCAGATCAACGTATGCATTCTGCATCACCTTGCGATAGTCTGTAGGTTTCTGGTGTGTATCCACCTCTGTCATAATCATCTGAGTAAGATCGCGGAGGTATTCCTCAACGGTGTATTCGCTTGTGAGACTGCCAATGCGTGTGACAAGCCGTACAATGTTGTTGGTTGCAAGGCTTGCAGTGAGTCGCTGTGGGTTGTCAGTGATGCGGCGAGCATAGGATACATCGCGGAGCCATGTAGGTTCTTCCATGATATGGCGCTTCACAAAGTCCATTGCTGCCAGTTGCTTGGCACGAGGGTTTGGTGTATATACATCACCCTCCTCGGTGTTGGTCTTGAGGTTGCGGTTCATACCACCTATATTGTTAATGACATGGCCACAATAGCGGAAGTACTGATTCATTATCTGGTTCCAGAGTTGTGAGAGATTCTGGTTGTAGATGTCATTCTCGTCGTAGGCCCACTCAGGAAGTCTGGTGATTTCGCGCTTGAGGTTCAGGATTCCATATTCGCTGGCCTTCACGGCATCGTCGCCAAGGTCTTCGGTCTGGCAGCGAGGGTCGCTGCGGTAGCCTTCACCATCGCCCCACCAAAGGCGAGGATTGTCCTTGAGCCGTTCTGTCACCATCTTCTCCATCAGCTTGTGGTCTGTGGCAGCATCAGCTACATCCAGCACCGGTTTGTAGCCCCACTCGATGGCCCATTCGTCGTAGTCGCCGATGCGAGGGAAGATACCATCATAGCCAATGCCGTCCTCAGGCTGTGCCACGTAGTTGAAGCGAGCATAGTCCATGATGCTCGGTGTATGGCCATGAGCCTCGACCCACTGTTTGTTGCGCAGACTGTCAACAGGTACTGTGCTCGAAGCACCGAAATTGTGGCGCAGACCGAGAGAGTGGCCTACCTCGTGAGAAGAGACAAATCGGATGAGTTCACCCATCAGGTGCTCGTCGAAATGCATCTTCTGAGCAGCCTCGTCGATGCTTGAAGCCTGAACGAGATACCAGTCGTGAACCAGTTTCATCACGTTGTGGTACCAGCACACATGAGCTTCGATAATCTCGCCAGTGCGAGGGTCGCTTACGTGAGGGCCATATGCATTTTCGATAGGAGAAGCCAGATAGCGAATCATGCTGAACCTGGCATCCTCCATGCTCATGGTCTCGTCGTTTGGCCATTCCTTACCTACGATGGCATTCTTGAAACCAGCCTTCTCGAAGGCCTTCTGCCAGTCGTTAACACCCTGAATGAGATAAGGAACCCACTGCTTAGGAGTGGCTGGATCGATGTAATAGACTATTTGTTTGGCTGGTTCCACGAGTTCGCCACGGCGCATTTTCTCCACATCCTCAGGTTTTGGTTCGAGACGATAGCGAGCAATGAGTTTCTGAGCCTCTACGCGCTGCTGGCCATCGCTGAACTGATTGTAGCCCACTGTGAAATAGCCCACGCGTGGATCATAGTAGCGCGGAACCATAGGGTTTTCAGGCAGTTTCACGAAAGATATGTTGATGCCGATGGTAGCCTTGCCGGTGGCACTGCCAAAGGTGGTAGAAGCCTGGGCGTTGTAGGTCTTTACGAGTCGTACCTCAGTGTTCATAGGGAACGACTTGATGTCCTCGATATAACTCATTCCGCCGCCAAGCATGTTGGCAAGTCCGAAGGAGCGCTTGGTGTCGTTGTCGATGCCAATGGCAGGGTTGTCGTCCATGAAGAACGCAGTGACATTGATTTTGTACATGCCACCCTGGTGGGACTCGATTTTGAAAGCCCCGATGATAGGTCCCTCGTTTGAGATGGTCACAGCCTTGCTGATGACATTGGTAGTATCAGCATTGTTTACAAGCAGATGGGCCCGAAGGAGCAGGGTGTTGTCGATGCCCTTTTCGAAATATACGGTCTGTTCGTTGATCTGCTCACCTGCAAACTTGCCAGTGCTGGTAGGAACACTGGTGAAGCGAGTGGTGGTGAGAAACTGTGTGCCAAGCAGGGACTCGGGGATTTCGAAGAACCAGTCGTTGCCCATTTTGGTGACATTGAAGAGTCCCTTGCGGTCAACAGAAGGTTTAGGAGCCTGGGCAGCAGGCTGACTTACAGCCTTACGCTTGCCGAAGAGGATGTATTTGCGTTTGCCCTTCTTGGTCTTTGAAGCCTTCGAAGACTTCTCGGTTTTATCGGTTTTCTTCGCAGCTTCAGCCGGAAGAGCAAAGGTGCTGCAGAGAACCGCAGCACACAGCATATAGACAAGAAAATGTTTACAATTCATAATACATTATTCTTTATTCATTATTCATCAGTCTCCTCATTGTCGTCATCCTCAGCCTGTTTTGGCAGTTTGTCGATGCCGCCATTGAGAAGGCGATCCATGATTTCGGCCTCGAGCTTGTCGGCAAGTTCCTGGTTGTCCTCAAGCAGAGAGATTGCAGCATCACGGCCCTGGGCAAGACGCTCGTCATTATAGTTGAACCAGCTGCCCCTCTTTTCGAGAATGCCGAGTTCGGAACCTATATCTACGATTTCGCCACAACGGGAGATGCCCTTGCCATACATAATATCGAATTCGGCCTGGCGGAAAGGTGGAGCCACCTTGTTCTTTACGATCTTGACGGTGACATGGTTTCCGACAGCTTTGCCATCAACGGTAAGTGGCTTCAGCTTACGGCGGATGTCGATGCGCACACTGCTGTAGAACTTCAGTGCATTGCCACCCGTGGTGGTCTCAGGGTTGCCAAACATCATGCCGATCTTTTCGCGAATCTGGTTGATGAAGATACAAGTGGTGTTGGTCTTGCTGATGGTGGCAGTGAGTTTGCGCAGAGCCTGGCTCATGAGTCGGGCCTGGAGACCTATCTTGTTGTCGCCCATTGTACCCTCGATTTCAGCCTTAGGAGTAAGAGCGGCAACAGAGTCGATGACAATCATGTCGATTGCAGCAGAACTGATGAGCTGGTCGGCAATTTCGAGAGCCTGTTCGCCATCGTCGGGCTGAGAAACGAGGAGGTTTGCGATATCCACGCCTAGTTGTTCGGCATAGAAACGGTCGAAGGCATGTTCTGCATCGATGAAGGCAGCAATGCCACCAGCCTTCTGAGCCTCAGCAATGGCATGGAGGGTGAGAGTGGTCTTACCCGAAGACTCAGGGCCATAGATTTCGATTATACGCCCACGCGGATAACCACCCACGCCGAGGGCAGCATTGAGACCGATGGAACCAGAGGAGATGGCATCTACGTGTTCGTAGGACTCATCACCCAGTTTCATGATAGACCCCTTGCCATAGCTACGCTCGATTTGTCCCATAGCCACCTGAAGAGCCTTGAGTTTCTCCTCCTGAGAAGGAGCACTGACGAATTTTTCTGTTTTTTTTGTTGCCATAATATTTCAGTTTTTATTGGTTTCACGATGCAAATATACGAATAAATTTTGTTTTTTCAAAATATTTTCGTATATTTGCACAGAAAAAAATCAGGCGAGTTATGAAGATACTGATATTGAACGGTCCGAATCTCAATCTGACAGGGCTCCGCGAGCCAGAGATATATGGCAATGTGAGCATGGAGGAATATGTGGAGCAGCTGAGAGTGGAGTTTGGGGGAGTGGAGATAGAGTATTACCAGTCGAATGTGGAAGGCGAGTTGATAAACAAGTTGCACGAAGTGGGGTTTACATACGACGGAATCGTGTTTAACGCTGGTGGATATACCCACACCAGTGTGGCGCTGCACGATGCCATAAAGGCGATAACGACACCGGTGGTGGAGGTGCATATGTCGAACATAATGCAGAGGGAAGACTACAGGCACGTGTCGATGATATCGAGTGTGTGCCGAGGAACCATCTTCGGATTTGGGATGCAGGGATACAAACTGGCCGTGGCGAGCTTTGCTCGCAGGTAGCAGGGAGTAGGGCGAGCTTTGCTCGCAGGGAGTAGGTAGTAGGGCGAGCTTTGCTCGCAGGGAGTAGGTAGTAGGTAGCAGGTAGCAGGGAGTAGGTAGCAGGTAATATAGATGAATATAGATGAATATATAGAGCAGCATACGAGTCGTGAGCCAGAGTATCTGCACAGGCTTTATCGGGCCACACAGACGAAACTGCTGTATGGCAGGATGGCCAGTGGACATGTGCAAGGCAGGTTGCTGAAGATGCTGACAGAGATGATAGGACCCAAGACTGTGCTGGAGATAGGTACGTTTTCGGGCTATTCGGCACTATGCATAGCAGAAGGACTGAAAGAAGGTGCAAAATTGCACACAATTGAGATTTTTGATGAGATTGAGGATTTCACACGGCCATGGTTGGAAGGCAGTCCATGGGCAGAAAAAATAGAATTTCATATAGGAGACGCGATGGAGGTGATAGAGCAGATAGGGGTGAAATACGACATGGCCTTCATAGATGGCAACAAAAGGATATATCCAGAGTATTACGAGCTGGTGAAGAAATATATGAATCCTGGGGGGTATATCATTGCCGACAACACCATGTGGGATGGGCATGTCGTAGAAGTTAGGAGTGAGGAGTTAGGAGTTAGGAGTGGTGAGATTTCGCACAAGGATGAGCAGACCCTGGGGGTGATGCGGTTTAACGATATGGTGGCAGCAGATGAGACTGTGGAGAAGGTGATGCTGCCTTTGAGAGACGGACTGACAATAATTAAAATAAAATATGGAAACAACAAGACAGAATAGGATTGCAAGATTGATTCAGAAGGATCTGAGTACAATTTTTCTGCAGCAGACCCGGCAGATGAAGGGGGTGCTGGTATCGGTGAGCATTGTGAGGATAAGTCCCGACCTGAGTGTGGCCAAGGCCTATCTCAGCATTTTCCCATCGGAGAAGGCACAGGAACTGTTGCAGAACATCAATGACAGCGCAGCTCAGATTCGCTACGAACTGGGCACACTGGAAAGACATCAGCTGAGAATCATTCCGGAGCTGAAATTCTTTTTGGACGACTCGCTGGACTATCTGGAGAACATCGACAAGTTGCTGAAGCAGTAATGCTCTCGTTTTACATAGCACGCAGGTATCTTCTTTCGAAGAAGTCGCACCACGCCATAAATATCATTTCGGGTATTTCGGTGTGTGGTGTGGCCATAGCCACTGCTGCCTTGGTGTGCATACTGAGTGTGTTCAACGGGTTTCAGGACATGGTGGCAATGCTGTTTACGGCCTTCGATCCCGAACTGAAGATTGTGCCGGCCGAAGGGAAGTTCATGGCAGCTGACAGTCCGGAACTGGGTGCCGTAAGGATGGACACATGCATAGCGGTATATACAGAAACCCTGGAAGACGAGGCGTTGCTGATGCTGAACAACAGGCAGGTGATGGCAACGGTGAAGGGAGTGGAAGACAATTTCGACGAGTTGATAGACTTTGACGAGATACGGTTCGGCACAGGAGATTTCTGTCTGCATGCCTCGGCGATAAACTATGGGATATTGGGGATAAACCTACTGTCGAACCTGGGTACAGGAGCCGATTTTGCCACTCCGATACAGGTGTATGCACCAAGAAACGGAGCACAGATTAACATGAGTGCTCCAGAGGAGAGCTTCAATCAGGATTTGCTGTATTCGCCCAGGGTGGGGTTTGCAGTGAAGCAAAACAAGTATGACAGCCATTTGGCAGTGACATCGATAGATTTTGCCAGAAGACTGTTTGAGAAAGACGGCATGGCGTCGGCAATAGAGATAAAGCTGAAAGAAGGCGTGGACCAAAGTCGTGAGAAACGCCATTTGGAAGCTGTGCTGGGAGATGGATATAAGGTGCTGGACCGCTATCAGCAGCAGGAAGACACCTTTAAGATAATGCAGATAGAGAAACTGATATCGTATGCCTTCCTGACATTCATATTGATGATAGCGTGCTTTAATATCATAGGTTCGCTGTCGATGCTGATTATAGACAAGAAGGACGACGTGGTGACGTTGAGAAACCTTGGGGCCAGCGATACGCAGATATCAGAGGTGTTTCTGCTGGAAGGCAGACTGGTGTCGGTGACAGGAGCTGTGATAGGCATTGTGTTGGGCTTGGTGCTGTGTTACATACAGCAGGAATGTGGTGTCATACGTTTTGGCCATTCGGCAGGCAGCTATATAATAGATGCATATCCGGTGAATGTGCATATGTGGGATGTGGTGCTGATATTCGGTACGGTGATAGCAGTGGGATTCTTGTCGGTGTGGTGGCCAGTGAGGTATCTTAGTAAAAAATTCACAAAGTAGATATAGTGGTTAAGATTTTTTGCTGCCAGCAAAAAAAAGGAACAGGTAGGGATATGAAAAAGATTTTTATTATAGTTGCGGTTGTTGCAGTGGCTTTGGCAGGCTGTGGTCCTGAGAAGGGGAAATTCGTCATAAAGGGCGAGATGGAGGACATGGCAGCTGGAGAACTGTGGATATATAACGAAAATGAAGGAACGGCACGATACGACACCGTGAAGGTGGAAGACGGCGAGTTCAGATACGAAGGAACAGTGGGAGACGAAGTCGTGGCCTACTATCTGGTATATCCCAATGCCACAGAGCACGTGATATTTGCCGAGAGCGGTAAGACATTGACCTACAGCGTAACGGCCCACGACCTGAAGAACTATAGCGTAGAGGGCAACGATGCCAACGAGTTGATGAACTTGTTCAGGACTCAGACCAGTGACATTACAACCGAAAACGACATGTTGAGAGAGTGTGAGAACTTCATACGCAAGTATCCCGACAGTCCTGCAGCCATATACCTATACGACAGATATTTCATACAAAACACAGCGGTAAGTCAGCAAAAGCTGCAACAACTGCTGAAGGTGTTGGCGACAGTACAGCCCAAAAACGATTTGGTGAGATTGATGACAGGCAAGCTTAACAACACGGCAAGGAGGAAAGTGGGCAAGATGCTTCCTGACATCATTCTGAAAGATGCCAAAGACAGGGATGTTGCTCTGCGCACGGCGAGAGACAGCATGACGATGGTGTGGTTTTGGGCCACATGGATGAGAAACGAATATACAGAAGCAGAGAAAGTGAGAGCATTCAGGGAGAAATATGCAGCAAAGAACAGGATAAGGATGATTACCATCACCCTGGATGGCTCTAAAAACCAGTGGCAGGACTTTATCCGGGAAGACAGCACGGGATTCATACACTGCTATGACGGAATGTCGTGGGAATCACCAGCGGTAAAACGGCTCGGAGTGATGTCGGTACCATATTACATCTTGGCAGATAAAGAAAATAAGATTACCGCAGAGAGCGATAATCTTGATGCGCTTCAGGATGGGCTTGAACCAACGACCCCATGATTAACAGTCATGTGCTCTAACCAACTGAGCTACTGAAGCAGTTGCGAGTGCAAAGTTAGTGATTTTTTTTGAAATAAACAAATTTTTTTGAAAAAAAGGTTAGAGAGGAAGATGAAGATATCAATCATCACAGTGACCTACAACGCAGCCGCTACGCTCGAAAGAACATTGGAGAGTGTGGCTGTGCAGAGTTTTGAGGATAAGGAACACATAATCGTAGACGGTGCATCAAGCGATGGTACCATTGAGATGATTGATGCCTACAGGATGCGCACAAAGGGCTATAGTGTGCTGACCATAAGTGAGAGAGACAAGGGCCTGTATGATGCGATGAACAAGGGCTTGGAGATGGCACACGGCGACTTCGTGGTGTTTCTGAATGCAGGAGACTGCCTGCACGATGCCGATGTGCTGAAGAGTTTGGAGGCGAGGGTGGAAAGTGCGGAAAGCGAAATAGGAGTGATATATGGGGATACCGATTTGGTGGATATAGACCAGAAGAGAATAGGTCCACGGAGACTGTCGCCGCCAGAAAGGCTTACGTGGAAGTCGTTCCGAAGGGGAATGCTGGTGTGCCATCAGTCGTTTTATGCGCGAAGGGAGTTGTGCCCCAAGTACGATTTAAGATACAGATTTTCGGCCGATGTGGATTGGTGCATAAGGGTGATGAAAGCAGCAGAGGCGAGAGGGATGTCGCTTATATATATAAATAAGGTGCTGACGGACTATCTTGACGAAGGGATGACAACCAAGAATCACAAGGCCTCGCTCCTGGAGCGGTTTGACGTGATGAAGAGACATTACGGATTGGCTACTACGATTGCCATGCACGTATGGTTTGCAGTGCGCGGTTTTCTGCGGCTTCCATAATTTCGCGTTCTCCAGGACCTTTGTCGTTTATGCCACAGAGATGGAGAATGCCATGAATGATGACACGAAGCAGTTCCTGCGCATAGTCCACATTCAGCAGTGCGGCGTTTGACGATACGGTGTCGATGCTTATGAACAGGTCGCCCGAGATGGTATCGCGGTGTGTGTAGTCGAAGGTTATGATATCGGTGTAGTAGTCGTGGCCCAGAAACTGCCGGTTGACTTCCAGTATGCGCTTGTCGTCACAAAAGATATAGGAAATATCACCAAGCTTTTTGCCATAGCTTTCGGCTGTGTGCGCTATCCAGTTGCGCACAAGTTCCTGGTCTATATCAGGTGCAGCTATATTCTCAGAGAGGAAGGATATCATGGCCGTTTCTTTCGTATTACCTCCAAACCGCGGAGATAGATGTGGTTGGTTTCGTTGATGATCTGATAGTATTCGCTCATGTCCCAGATGTCGCGTGCAATGAGAGCCTTGAGTTGGGTCTTGATAAGAGGCAGTGAAGCCTGGAGAGTGGAATCTGTATATTCTATCTTTGCTTTTTCGGCGTTCTTAAGAAGCAGGTCGACCATATCCTGAGGCACTTCGAAATGCTGGCTGAAGTTCTGGAACGAAGGATAGAGTTTTTCGATCTTCTTGCGGTTTTTGTCTATATATTTCAGTGTGGTGTTGATGATGCAGCTCTTGGCAGAGAGTTCGCGGTGGAAGCGAGTGTATTGGGTGGTGTCGAGAACCACGTATTCATCGGGCATGATGCCACCCCCGCCATATACGGTGCGGTGGAGTTTCAGAGTGTTGTATTTCAGTGAGTCGACTAAATGTATGCTGTCGGCATTGGTGAGTTCACCACTCTTCAGGCGATCGTTGAGGTCGTTGTCGTAGTCTTGCCGTTCTCCCTTTTTGTAGGGTTTCTGAATGCAGCGCCCTGAAGGAGTGTAGTAGTGGGCTGATGTGATGCGCATCATTGATCCATCGGGAAGGTCTATTTGGCGCTGAACCAGTCCCTTTCCGAATGATCGGCGACCCACGATGGTGCCGCGGTCGTTGTCCTGTACGGCACCCGAGAATATCTCAGAAGCCGAAGCAGAGTAGGTATCTATCAGTACCACAATCTTCCCATCCTGCATGATGCCATCGCCGTTGGCATTGTAGTCTTTGCGTGGGGTGGCCCTGCCTTCGGTATATACGATGAGTTCTCCCTTTGCCAAAACCTCGTTGCACATATCCACTGCAGCATCAAGATAGCCTCCGCCATTGCCCTGAAGGTCTACAACGAGATGGCGCATGCCCAGTGATTTAAGTTCGTTTACGGCCTTCACGAATTCTTCGTGAGTAGTGGCACCGAAACTACCTACTTTTACATAGCCCACGCTGTCATCAACCATATAGTGTGCATCGACTGTGTAGATAGGTATTTTGTCGCGAACAACGGTGAAATAGTTGATTCCCTTCACGTCTTGGCGTTTGACACCCAGTTTCACCTTTGTGCCCTTAGGTCCACGAAGGCGGCGCATAATCTCTTCTTTGGTCATCTTGACTCCAGCGATGGTGGTGTCGTTTACAAAGATGATACGGTCTCCAGCCACGATTCCAACCCTTTCGGAAGGACCACCACTCACGGGTTGGATGACCATCAGGGTATCATCCACCATGTTGTATTGCACTCCGATGCCTTCAAAACTTCCCTGCAGGGTTTCGGTAAGCGATTGCACATCCTTGGCGGGTGTATAGGCCGAGTGGGGATCCAAGGCCTTTACCATGCCTTTTACGGCATTTTCCACGAGGTCTCCATCACCCAGAGAGTCTACATATAGGCTCTTGATGGCCTGTTCGGCAATAAGGAGTTTGCGCAGTTGTTCGGTGTCCAATCCTATCTGTGCGAAACAGACAAAAGTCTGTACGAAAACACTTATGATAATGAGAATTTTCTTCATAGTTCTTTATTCTGTCACTGTTTTTGTGCCCTCTGTGCCGTAGACGAGGTCGCTTACATCTTTCCCATATTTCTGCAGTTCGCGTACCATCGAGGAACTGATGTGTTCCAAGTTGGTATCTGCCACGAGCAACACGGTTTCAAGCCCGGAGAGCATATGGTTTACCTGGGCAAGTTCCTTTTCCTGCTGAAAGTCATTTGCATCACGGACCCCACGCACAAGGAAATCCACATTGCTGGCCTTTGCAAAGTCCACTGTAAGTCCTTCGTATTCCACTACGCTTACACGTGGATTATCGCTATAGAGTGCAGATATGGCACTGCTTCGGGTCTCGGGGATTGCAGCATCTTGAGTTTCAGCCTTATTGATATTCACCCCAATGCCAATGATAACTTCATCGGCAAACTTCAGGGTGCGCTCCACGATGGCCTGATGACCTATAGTGAAAGGATTGAAACTCCCGGCAAATAAGGCTCTCGTCATAACTCCAGATTCTCCTATCAGTTCTCTTCCACTGTTTCCAGTTTGTCTTCCTCTATTACCAGGTTGTTGATAATGAAGTTCTGGCGTTCCATAGTGTTCTTACCCATATAGTACTCCAGCAATTCCTGCACCTGGTCGGTTTTGCGCAGTCTTACTTGTTCCAGCTTGATGTCAGGACCAATGAATTCGCGAAATTCCTCTGGGTCTATCTCACCGAGACCCTTAAACCTGGTGATTTCAGGGTCGGGGCCCAGGAGTTCGATGGCTTTTACTCGTTCTTCGTCGCTGTAGCAATAGAGAGTTATGTAGTCTTGTCTGTCGTTTGCCTTGCCGTCTGCGAGAAGACTCTTCAGCGCCTCGCGCCTTATGCGTTTCTTGCGGTTGCGCACTCGGAACAGAGGGGTCTGGAGAATATACACGTGACCTTTGCGTATGAGTTCTGGGAAGAACTGCAGGAAAAACGTTATCATCAGCAGGCGTATATGCATGCCGTCTACATCGGCATCAGTGGCTACGATGACTTTGTTGTAGCGCAGTCCTTCGATGCCTTCCTCTATGTTGAGAGCAGCTTGCAGCAAGTTGAATTCTTCGTTTTCATACACCACTTTCTTCGTCAGTCCGAAGGTGTTGAGCGGTTTGCCTCGCAGCGAGAACACGGCCTGTGTGTTGACATCGCGGCTCTTGGTGATGCTGCCGCTTGCCGAATCGCCCTCGGTAATGAATATGCTGCTCATCTCCCGTGGGTCGATGACTTCTTCGTCTTTCGTCTTTCGTCTTTCGTCCTTATCGTTGAGATGTATGCGGCAGTCACGCAGTTTCCTGTTGTGCAGGTTAGCCTTCTTGGCACGCTCTCGAGCCAGTTTGGTTACTCCGGCAATGGCTTTGCGCTCTTTCTCGTTTTCCTGGATTTTCTGCAATATCGTTTCAGCTACATCGGGATTGCGGTGAAGGTAGTTGTCTACTTCGGTCTTGATGAAATCGCCTACAAATTTGTTTACGCTAAGTCCTCCGCCAGGGGTCATGGTGAGTGAACCGAGTTTCACCTTTGTCTGGCTCTCAAACTGGGGTTCTTCTACATTGATGGCAATGGCTGCAATAAGACCTGAGCGTATGTCGCTGTATTCGAAGTTCTTTCCGTAAAACTCCTTTATGGTGCGTGCTATGTGTTCCTTGAAGGCACTCTGATGGGTTCCGCCCTGAATGGTGTGCTGGCCGTTTACGAAGGAGTGGTATTCTTCGCCATATTGCTGGTTGGTGTGGGTAAAGGCTATTTCGATATCCTCGCCCTTGAGGTGCACAATAGGATAGAGGGCCGTAGTGGTCATCGTATCTGTCAGCAGGTCTTTCAGACCATTGCGGCTCACGATACGCCTGCCGTTGAAATATATTTCAAGACCTGTGTTAAGGTAGGTGTAGTTGCGCAGAAGGGTCTCTACGAATTCGGTATTGAACCTATAGTTCAAGAACAGACTCTCATCGGGCTTGAAATACACATATGTGCCGTTTTCCTCCTGTGTCTCCTTTGTCTCGTCTTTTTGCAGCAGACCTTTTTCAAACCACGCTGTGCGTACTTTCCCTTCGCGATACGAACTCACTTCAAACTTGCTGCTCAACGCGTTTACGGCTTTTGTACCCACGCCATTGAGTCCCACACTCTTCTTGAAGGCCTTGGAGTCGTATTTTCCTCCGGTGTTGAGCATGCTTACGGCATCGATGAGCTTCCCCTGGGGTATGCCACGCCCAAAGTCGCGCACACTTACCCATTGGTTGCCTGTGTCACCGTCGATATCTATGTTGACTTCTATACGTTTCCCGGCCTGCATCTTGAATTCGTCGATAGAGTTGTCTATCGTCTCTTTCAGCAACACGTATATACCGTCTTCGGCATGCGAACCATCGCCGAGACGACCTATATACATACCAGGGCGTGTGCGGATATGATCCATATCCGACAAATGCCGTATGTTGTCATCGTTATATTCCGCAACAGCTTCTGGATTCAGAATGCCCGTATCCCGACTCTCGTCGTTCAGATCTTTATTCTCTGTTTTTTCCTTAGCCATCAGTCTTCAAGATTCTTTACCCAGCAGCGGCGGCGCTTGTGTTGTTCCTTTTCAAAATAAACCCACTGCGATTGCACCTTGTTGTTGCTTTCGAGTTCGGGATTTGATTCCACATACTTATACCCCTTCTTGATATAGATAGGCAGCAGGTCATAGAACATAATGGCATTGACGCCTTTGTTTTGGTATTTTGGCAGCACACCTATCATCATCAAGTCAAGCGTATCCGGATGCTGCTTGAGCTTCAGCACTTTATAGAACTGTGTCCAGCCCCATGGGAATAACTTGCCTTTCGATTTCCTTAGTGTGTTCGACATCGATGGCATGGATATCCCCACTCCTACCAATGTTCCGTCTGACTCTGTCACCAGCGACAGCAGGTCCAGATCGATGATAGGTAGGTACATGGCAACATATTGGTCTATCTGCTTTGACGAGAGCGCATTATATCCAAACAATGGTTTGAAGGCCTCGTTTATCACTTCGAAAATCTGTCTGCCATATTCCTTGCGCAGCTTCCGGCGCGAGGTATATTTCTTGATTTGCAATCCATAGTGCTGCATTGCATATTCTGCCATCGTCACCAATCTGGTAGGTACTTCCTGCGGCACTTTAAGACGAAATTCCACCCAGTCTGTCTCTTTCCCAAACCCCAGGCGTTCCATATGCTCCTTGTAGTATGGGTAGTTGTATATAGTGGCCATGGTACTCATCTCTTCAAATCCTTCTATGAGCATGCCTTCGGCATCGAAGTCAGTAAATCCGAGTGGTCCGTGTATTTCCGACATTCCGTGGCTGCTGCCCCATTCGCTTACGGCTTCTATGAGTGCCTTGCTCACGTCGATGTCGTCAATAAAGTCAATCCAACCAAACCTCACGGCACGCTCGTTCCACGTGTCGTTGGCGTGGTCGTTGATGATGCCTGCAACACGGCCTACCAGCTTGCCGTTCTTGTAGGCAAGGAAATATTTTGTCTTGCAGAACTCCATTGCTGCATTCAGCGGCGAGAAGGTCTTCAGCATATCTTCATAGAGATCGGGCACGGAATACGGATTGTCCTTATACAATTCGTAGTTAAACCTAATAAACTTTTTCAGTTCATTTTGGTTACTTACCTCCTTGATTACTATCTTGCTCATAAATGATGTTGATTTTCTTATGCAAAGATAGGAAAAAAAAGGCATATCTGCAATTTTTTTTGATAAATCATTTGGATAATTAAATAAAATTAACTAATTTTGCAGTAAAATTGGATATAAACCCTTGCAAAATATGAAAAATTTCGGTCAGTGGCTTACGGAGCGCTTGGGGTGTAAGACTCAGAAAATATCCATAAATGCGGGTTTTACATGTCCCAATCGCGATGGCCGTGTGGGTGTTGGTGGGTGTACTTATTGCAATAACCAAACCTTCAATCCCGAATACTGCAGGACAGAGAAATCTGTCACTCAGCAATTGGAGGAGGGAAAACGCTTCTTTGGCAAGAAATATCCCGACCTGAAGTATCTTGCCTATTTTCAGGCCTATACCAATACCTATGCTCCGCTCAGCACGCTGAAACTGAAATACGAGGAGGCCCTCGCTGTTCCTGATGTCATAGGACTTGTCATTGCCACTCGTCCCGATTGCGTAGATGAGGCTCTGCTCGACTATCTTGCGTCTCTGGCTGCTGATCACCAGGTCTTTGTGCTGATAGAATATGGCATCGAGAGTGTGTACGACAGGACTCTCCTGCGTATCAACCGTGGCCATGATTTTGCCTGTACTCAGTGGGCTTTAGCCGAAACTGCCAAACGTGGCATCCCTTGTGGAGGACACGTGATTCTTGGTCTCCCCGGTGAGTCTCGCGCTGATATGATAAACGAGGCGAGGATACTATCTTCGCTGCCACTCTCCACTCTAAAACTCCATCAACTCCAACTCATCAAGGGTACGAAAATGGCTGAGGAGTTCTTTGCTGATCCATCTGATTTTCTTCGTATGACGGCCGAAGAATACGCAGATCTTGTAGTCGAATTCCTACAAAATCTGCGTAGTGATATCATTCTAGAACGATTTGTCTCTCAGTCTCCTGCGTCTCTCTTGGCTGTTCCTGGCTGGGGACTGAAAAACTACCAATTTACTGCGCTTGTGAATAAGCGGCTTTGCCGCAAGGAGCAGGTGGCAGGTAGCAAGGAGCAGGTAGCAGTTGGTGGTTAGCGGAGCAGGTGTTTGTCCAGGAATGCTTCAATTCCGGTAAACAGGTGCTTCGTGGTGTTACCGCCACGAATACCATGGTTGCGGTTCACGTAGAACATGCTTTCAAACTGCACACCATTCTGAACCAGCACTTCCGTATATTCTGCCATGTTCTGAAAATGTACATTGTCATCTGCATATCCGTGACACAGCAACAGGTCTCCATGGAGTTTGTCTGCCCTGTTTATGGCACTGACGTCATATCCCTCCTTATTGCTTTGTGGCAGGCCCATATAGCGCTCTGTGTAGATGCTGTCGTAGAATCTGTTCGATGTGACAGGGGCTACGGCCACACCGCAGTTGAATACAGGTCTTCCCTCGCTCATCGACATCAGCGTACATTCTCCGCCGAAACTCCATCCCCAGATGGCAATCCTATCCTTGTCTATATATGGCAAACTGCCAAGATACAATGCTGTTTCCACCTGATCCTTGCTTTCCAAATCACATAGTCTGCCGTAGGTACATTTCTTGAATTCCGCACCTCTGCCGCCTGTGCCTCTTCCGTCAACACAGGCTACTATATATCCTTTCTGTGCCAAATGCCTTTCCCATATCAGTCCACAGGCATTGTGGCCATTGTTCCAACTGTTGTGCACTTGCTGGCTTCCAGGACCGCTGTATTGGTACATCAGCACTGGATATTGTTTCGATGGGTCAAAATCCTGCGGCTTCACCATCCATCCGTTCAGGTTCACACCTTCGCTGGTGGTGAATGTAAACAACTCTGCCGTGCCCAGTTCGTTATACAGTTCCCCTAGCCCTGCATTGTCCTCAAGCACAGTGGCCCCGAACCCTTGAACTTCTTGAACTTTTGAACTCTTTGAACCACTTGAACCCTTTGAACCCTTATACAGCGTATAGCGCGGTGGCATATCTATTGCCGACCAGGTGTCGATATATTCGCTGTAGTCATCGCTGAATCTTGCTGTGTGAAATCCTTTCCCAGGGGTTAGCAATGTCTTCTTCCCCTTGAGTGTCACCTTATATATATATTGCTCGAGTGGACTGCCCTCGTTGCTGGCATAGTAGAAGGTGTCTCCATCCCTGCCCAGGTATTCTGTCACTTCCCACTCTCCCTTTGTAATCTGGCTTATCAGCTTTCCGTTCAGGTCGTAGAGATACAGGTGATTGTATCCGTCCTTGTCTTCTTCGAGCAGGTACTGATCGTTGCTGAAGTCTATGTTGCTGTACAGATTGGTGTCGAAATACTTGTTTGCAACAGCGTCGTGACATTTTCTTGCCACTCCATCTGCTGGGTTCACCATGTAGATGCAGAAGTGGTTTTGCAGTCTATTGAGTGTCATCACGGCCAAGCGGTCTGCGTGGTCTGTGAATTTTATGCGTGGAATATATCCGTCATGCTCCAATGGCACATTCATAGTGGTTGTTGTGCCGTTTTCCAAATCATAGCACAACACGCTCACCTTCGAGTTCTCTTCTCCTGCTTTAGGGTATTTGTATTCGTAGTTGCCGGTGTAGAGTTCGTATTCTTTCTTTTCCGGTGCGAGTCCTTTGTACCAAGGAAACGAGAATGTTTTTACCGCGCTCTCGTCAAACCTTATCCAGGCTATTCTCCTGCTGTCACTGCTGAAGTCGAAAGCTCTGTTGAATTCGAATTCTTCTTCATACACCCAGTCTGGCTTGCCGTTTATCACATAGTTGAATTTCCCGTCTTTTGTGATTTGTGTCACTTCCCCGTTACTGAGATTCATCACATACAGATTGTTCCCGTGTACATACCCCATGTGTTTTCCGTCGCGCGATATGAGTGGGCACTCAGCATCTTTAACTGTAAACTGCCCCCCGTTGTAACTGTAGTCCGCCACGGCTGATCTCCTGTATATGGCCCTGCGGTTGGTCTCCTGGAGTTTTGCCTCGGCCTCGGCCTTGGCGTCGTTGGTTTTTGAACCCTTGAGTTCCACACCTCTCGGTATTGATGGATAATACTTGTACTGCAGCACATCGTCAAGTGTAATTTCTCTCTGGGCAAAACTTTGTACGAAAACGAATACGAACACGAAAACGAAAAAATTTCTCATAACCTATAAACTTTTTAAATTTCTTAAACCCCTTGAACTTTTTTTATCCTTGCAATAAAAACTACACTGCAAATTTACGAAAAAGTTTTCACATAAACAAAAAAACAGGGCTCAATTTCTGAGCCCTGTAAAAGTTTTGTATGTTAAACTATCTTATTCCTCAACGAATGTAACAACACGGTTCCAGTCGTTCTCAGGGAAGATTTCGCTAGTTGCACCATAACCGATAGCCTTGATGCGGCTCTCATCGATCTTGTAAGTGTTAACGAGAACGTCCTTAACAGCGTTTGCACGGTTAACTGAGAGTTCCTGGTTGAATTCAGCCTTACCTTCTGGAGAAGCATAACCCTTAACTGTAACCTTGCAGTTTGGATGAGCCTGCATGTAAGAAGCGATCATGCTGATTGAAGGTTCCTGAGACTTGTTGATTTCATACTTAGCCTTGTCGAAGATAACAACTGGAGCAAGCTTGCCCTGAACAACGTTGTTAACAACAGTCTTTTCCTTAGCACGTTCTGCTGCGAGAGCGCTCTGGAGTTCAGCAATGCGACGGTTAGCTGCGTCGAGGTCTCCACGGAGACCGTTAACCTTTGCGTTGCAAGCATCGAGGTCAGCCTGAGTGTAGAGCTTGTCACAGAATGTGAAGTCGCTGCCAATCTTGTATGTAACACCAGCAGTCAACTGCATAACGGCGTCACGGATGTCGAAATGCCAGAAGTGAGCTGGCTCTACATATGTCAGAGCAGGACGGAGGTTGATCTGCCATTTCTTAGCTACGTTGAAGTTGAAATCGAGAGCGAGGTTTGTAGTTGCGAAACTGTTTACATCATCGCCAGTACCATATGGATGAGCATAGCAGTGCAGCCAACCAAGACCTGCTTCAGCAGCAACTTCAAATACGCGTGGCTGACCCTTGTAACCGCAGAAGAGGTTAGAAAGGTTTACGAGAGCGTTAGCACCTACGTTTGAGAAATCAACAGTAGTCTTGTAACCCTTATCCAATGGGAATTCTACAAATGTGTAAGGGTTTCCGTTGTTGTTGTTGATGAAAGCTTCACCATAAAGGCTAACACCCATTACAGTGTTGAAGTACTTGTTGAGTGAAAGACGAACTACTGGACGCATGTCGTTGAAGAAGTCACCACCGTACATTGGTTCGTAAACACCACCCTGAAGAGAGATAGACATGTTGTCTGCTACACCACTCTTCTTGAATGCACCCTGTGCGCTAGCTGTGAGTGCCATAACTGCCAAAGCAGCAATCAAAGTAATTTTTTTCATAATTTTAATTAAAAATTAAATATTAATAAAACAATTCTTTATTTTGCGAATGCAAATATAGTGATAATTTTTGACATGACCAAGTTTTTTTGATTATTTTTAACATATTTTAACAATTATACCACTATTTAATATAATTTACGGGACGGAAACCTATTATTTTGCGTACTTCCTGAAGGGTCTTGTTTGCACTCTCACGGGCTTTCTCTGCACCGAGTTTGGCTATTTTGTCGAGTCTTTCCGGATCTGAGGATATTTCCACTATTCTCTCCCTTATAGGGGCCACGGTCTTCACTATGTCGGCTGCCAGCTGTTTTTTCATGTCGCCATAGCGCAAGGTGCAGTCGTTCCACTTCTCGTCAAAGTACCTGTAGGTCTCTTCTTCCGAGGCTATCTTCATTAGTGTGAACAGGTTCTGTATCACCTCCGGCTTTTCGCTGTTTGGAGCCTTTGGTCCTTCGTCGGTTACGGCTCTCATCACCTTCTTGGTCAGGGTCTTGTCGTCTTCGTAGAGGTATATGCAGTTGCCATCGCTCTTGCCCATTTTTCCACTGCCATCGAGTCCCGGCACCTTTATGGCTTCGCTGCCGAAGGAGAAATTCTGTGGTTCTGGGAAGAATTCCACGCCATAGATGTTGTTAAACCTGCGGGCGCATCTCCTAGCCATCTCCATGTTTTGTTCCTGATCCTTGCCTACAGGCACTTTTACTGCCCTATGCTGCAGAATGTCGGCGGCCATAAGTGTAGGGTAGGTGAGCAGTCCTGCATTCACGTTGTCGGGTTGCTTCCTGGCCTTTTCCTTGAATGTGGTCACGCGTTCCAGTTCGCCGAGATAGCAATTCATGTTGAGATACAGGTACAGTTCCAGGGTTTCCGGCACGTCGCTCTGTATATATATGGTGGCTTTCTCGGGATCTATGCCGCATGCCAGATATTCGGCCAGAATGGTTCGTGCACTCTTCTGTATGTCGTCGGGCCGTGGGTGTGTGGTGAGCGAGTGCCAGTCAGCTATAAAAAAATAGCAGTTGTATTCTTCCTGCATCTTCACAAAACTGCGTGCAGCTCCAAAATAATTTCCCAAATGCAGATTTCCCGTAGGGCGCATTCCGCTTAATACTGTTTCTTTCATGTTGCGTTCCTTATTTTCTTGTTGTTTTTTTGTTATTCTATTCTCCCTGCTCCTTGTTGATAGCCATCTGCTGGCGTATTGACTCTTGGTGTATCTCCTCGAAAATCTTCATCACGCAGTCTTCGCCAAGCTGCTTGTCTTTGCACTGCAGTCCTCTGTCGGCAATGATTTCGCTGTATCGGCTGTCGTGTACCACCTTCATACCGTGTTCTTTCTTGTATCGGCCTATTTCCCTGCATATTTCCATTCTGCGTGCCAGCACGTCTATTATTTCCTTGTCTATTTCGTCTATCTGCTTTCTGAACAGCGATATGTATTCCGTCTCCTGAGTCTCCTGCTTCACGGCCAGGTTGGCCATTACTTCTCTCAGTGCCTCTGGGGTGATTTGCTGCTTGGCATCGCTCCATGCTTCTTCGGGATTGCAGTGGCATTCTATCATAAGTCCGTCCATGCCCAGGTCCATGGCTTGCTGTGAGAGTTCGGCTATGAGGTCGCGCCTTCCGCCCATATGGCTCGGGTCGCATATCATTTCTGTCTCCGGCATTCTCCTGCGCAGTTCTATCGGTATCTGCCACATAGGCTGATAGCGGTATATCCGCCTGTCGTAGCTCGAAAAACCGCGGTGTATCACACTCACGTTCTTCACTCCTGCCCTCCTGATGCGTTCTATGGCTCCTATCCAGAGTTCCACATCGGGGTTTATGGGGTTTTTCACCATCACCGGTATATCCACGCCTTTGAGTGAGTCGGCAATGTCTTGCACTGCAAAGGGGTTCACACTCGTCCTGGCTCCTATCCAGAACATGTCTATCCCTGCCTTCAGCGCTGCTTCCACGTGTTGTGGAGTGGCCACTTCAGTTGCCACTTTCATTCCTGTCTCTGCCTTCACTCTCTGCATCCATGGCAGGGCTTTCTCGCCGTTGCCTTCAAAGCATCCGGGTTTGGTGCGCGGTTTCCATACTCCCGCGCGGAATATCTTCACCCCTTGTGCTGCCAGGGCCTTGGCTGTTGTCATCACTTGTTCCTCAGTCTCCGCACTGCACGGTCCTGCTATGAGAATCTGACCTTTATCCATTGTTTCTTCTTATCCTGTTACCTTCCAATATTATATGTTCCTCGCTCACGAGGTTGTGTATCACTCCGTCTATAGTTTCCGTATTTCCGCCTATGCTGTTCAGTTCGGTGACATTATGCCACTCACCATCGCCCAGTAACTTCTCAATAGCTGCCTGCTCCTTATTCCCTATTCCCTGCTCCCTGTGCCTTGTTCCATGCGCTGCCTTGCTGCGCTTGCGGCACACATCACACACTCCGCAGTCCTCTGCGTCTTTCTCGCCGAAATACCTCAGCAGCATACGGCTTCGGCACGTGTCCTCGCTTTCTGCATAGGCCAGTATCTCGTTTATCCTATGCTCGTATTCGCGTTTCCTTATATCGTATACCTGTGCAGGTATGCCAACCTTCTCTGTTGCCACCCGTGGCACCATGAAGGTTATTTGCGGGTCTGTCGTCGGCGGTATGTAGTCCATGATGCGTTGGCGTCGCAAGTTACTCAGCAGGTTGTACACTTTCTCTGCCGAAAATCCCGTGGCGTGTGCCAGCACCGTTTCGTCCACGTACACATAGTCGGCAAACAGTCCTGTATACAGTCTCATCAGTGCTCTCATCAGCGTGTCGCTGTCGGTGTCCATGTTCCGGAGCCTGTAGAGTTCGTCACGTAGCAGCAGCATCTTCACTCTAGATTTGCTGTCGTTTTCGGCAGAGTAGTCTATGTATCCTGCCATGGTGAGAATCTTTAGCGCGCTGTCTGTCTGCATATGGAAGTACCTGAAGTTCCTGCAGAACTCTTCGAGCGAGAAGTTGAATGTCCTGTTCGCTGCCTCGCCTTCGCCTACTTGCAGGTAGCAGCACATATTTTCGTACACTCCGCGTATGAAGTCCTTTTCGGGAAAGTTCGATGACACTCTCGATGCCAGCGATACCTTGTCGTGATCATTGCAGAGCAGTATGGCATACGACGTCTTTCCGTCCCTTCCTGCCCTGCCGGCTTCCTGAAAGTAGGCCTCTATGGAGTCTGGCATCGTATAGTGTACCACCACTCTCACGTCGGGCTTGTCTATGCCCATTCCGAAGGCGTTGGTCGCCACCATCACCCTGTTTCTGCCCCGTGTCCAGTTGACCTGTCGCAGGGTGCGTTCTGCCTCAGTGAGCCCGGCGTGGTAGTTGTCTGCCGTGATGCCGTTGTCCATCAGAAACTTTGCTATCTCGCCTGTCAGTTTCCTGCTGCGGGTATACACTATGGCACTGCCATCGTTCACTCCCCTTAGTATGTGTAGCGTCTCTTCTGCCTTGTTTTCTGTCCTCCTCACCAGATAGGCCAGGTTTTTTCTCTCGAAGCTCATCGAGAATACTCTTTTCTCGCTGAATTTCAGTCTTTCCTGTATGTCGTCTATCACCTTTGGAGTGGCAGTGGCCGTGAGAGCCAGCACTGGCACGTGGTGGGGCAGTATGCGCCTCAGTTCTGCAATCTTTAGATATGAAGGCCTGAAATCGTATCCCCACTGTGATATACAGTGGGCCTCGTCTACGCAGATCATGCATATCCTTGGTATCTGCAGCAATTGGTTGCGGAAGTTCTCCGTCTCGAGCCGTTCGGGCGATACATACAGGAATTTGTAATTTCCGAATATGCAGTTTTCTATGTTCTTCGCCATCTCGTCGGGAGACATCCCCGCATGTATGGCCGTGGCTTTTATGGCCTTCATCCTCAGGTGGGCCACCTGGTCTTTCATCAGCGATATGAGCGGTGTCACCACCAAGCAGAGTCCGTCCATCGCCATAGCCGGCACCTGAAAGCATATCGACTTTCCGCCACCTGTGGGCATCAGTCCCAGCGTGTCGTGTCCCTCGCCTATGCTGACTATGATTTCTTCCTGCACTCCGCGGAAGGAGTCGTAGTCCCAGTATTGCTTCAGTATCTCACTGTATGTCGTCTTCATCTGCGGGTTTGATATCTTTTATCACCAATTGCAGTTCACCGCGTTTTTTGCTGTTGTCCTCTATGTTGTAGGCGATATCAAATGAGTGCTTTGTCTTTATGTAGTGGGCCTCCGAGCTCTGGCCGAAGGCTATGCCGTCCATGGTGCGTTTAGCCGTGCTATCTATGAGTTCTAGTTTTATGTGCTCGTGTTCCTTGCCCACCACCTTGCTTGTGCCGTAGTCATACACTCGGTGGGTGACAAACAGTGGCCGCTCGTTGTCCGGTCCGTAAGGTCGCATGCGCCTTATTTCTCCGTGGAGTTTACCGCATATGTCTGCAAACGACAGCACAGCCTGCACATTCAGTAGCGGCTTTGTGTGTTCGGCTTGGTGGTTGTTTTCCTCCACATACTTGGTAAACCTACTGCGGAATTCCTCCAGTCTTTCGGCCCGTATGGAGAGTCCTGCGGCGTAGGTGTGTCCCCCAAAGTTGTCGAGCAGGTCCTTGCAGCTTTCCAGGGCCTTGTACACGTCGAATCCGTCGATGCTGCGTGCCGAACCCGTAAGCAGGTCGCCAGAGCGTGTCAATACCACGGCAGGCTTGAAGTACAATTCCGTCAGTCTCGATGCCACTATGCCTATCACCCCCATGTGCCACTCATCGTTTGATATCACTATGGCACTTGCGCTTTTCAGTTCTGGTGTCGATTCCACTAAGTTGTGAGCCTCGTCCGTCATACGCTTGTCGAGTTCCTTGCGCTCGTTGTTGTATTGGTCTATCAGTTTAGCCTTCTCCCTGGCCTTGACAGCATCGGTCTCTATGAGCAGTGCCACCGAGGCACTTCCGTTCTGCATTCTTCCCGAGGCATTGATACGTGGGCCGAGGCGGAATATGATGTCGTTCATGTGCAGTTCCTTGCCCAGCAGGTCGCAGAGTTCTATTATAGCTTTCACTCCTGTGCTTGGGTTGGCGTTCAGCTGTTTCATCCCGTGGTAGGCTAGCACTCTGTTTTCGCCCAGTACCGGCACTATGTCGGCAGCTATACTTATCACGCACAGGTCGAGCAGGGGTATCAGTTTGCTGAATGGTATGTCGTTGCTCAGTGCAAAGGCCTGCATAAACTTGAATCCCACTCCGCATCCCGAGAGGTCTTTGTAGGGGTAGGCGTCATCGACCTGTTTTGCATTGAGAATAGCCACTGCCGGTGGCAGCACTTCGTCAGGCACGTGATGGTCGCAGATTATGAAGTCGATGCCCAGTTCCTTCGCATAGCTAATCTCTTCCACGGCTTTTATGCCGCAGTCGAGCACTATGATCAGGCTCACGCCCTTTTCCTTGGCCAGGTCCACACCGCGCTTACTCACTCCGTAGCCCTCGTCGTAGCGATCGGGGATGTAGTAGTCCAGGTTCGAGTAAAACTTACGGATAAAACGATACACAAGTGCTACGGCTGTGCAACCGTCCACGTCGTAGTCTCCGTAAATCAAAATTTTCTCCTTTCGTCCCATTGCCTCGTTCAGCCGTGCCACTGCCTTGTCCATATCCTTCATTAGGAAAGGGTCGTGCAGGTCACGCAACTGTGGATGGAAGAATTTCTGCGCTTCCTCAGCGGTTTTCACACCCCTCTGCATCAGCAGCAGGGCAGCTGTTCTTGTGATGCCTGCTTCTTCAGCCAGACACCCAGCAGCATACTGCTCCTCCCCTGTCGGTGTGGGGTAGTTCCATTTGTAAATCATTATATGTCGTCATTAAATTATGCGAATTTTGTGTGTCTCATCCAACCACTGCTATCAGCGAAATCTTGCAAATATACGAAATAAAATGCACATTTCCAAATTTTGCGCCATTTTTTTTGATTATGGCACGCTGCATTTTGGCCGATGTCAAAAGTCCTAACTCTTTAGTCAAGATTTTGATGTAGCATCAACCTTTTTGGTGTGTCGTTTCCTGCTACCAGATCCCTCCCTGAGGTTGTATGAATGTGGTGTGGAGCGCGGCAGGCATTCATCAGGTTTCTTCTATAGGGCAGAGCATAGAGTGCATCTTACCCTAGCAAAATACCAAGTATATCCCAACCCCTTGGCCAATCTGACCGCCTGACCATCTAATCGCCTAACCATCTAACCGATTACTTGTGTATACGCCTCGAAAACGTGCACAAAGATTGAAGGTGTGTGCAGTGGGTAAAAAATGTGTCATTACTCGCTGCACGTCAGCATTCGAAAAAAAAGACAACACGCTGCAGAGTGGGCATGTTGTCTTTAGATAGAGTGTGATTGCACATCCGGTGGACGGAATGAGCAAAAGACACAGACCTTGTTAGAAATTATCGGCCAAAAGTTCGAAATAGGCCTGTGGATGGGCGCATACAGGACACTCTTCAGGGGCTTGTTCGCCTACTACGATATGTCCACAGTTACGGCACTCCCATACCTTGACACTCGACTTGCGGAAAACTTCCTGTGCCTCAATATTTTTGAGCAGTGCACGATAGCGCTCTTCGTGACGCTTTTCGATGACTGCAACACCACGGAATTTTGCTGCGAGTTCAGGGAATCCTTCTGCTTCGGCAGTCTGGGCAAAACCCTCGTACATGTCGGTCCATTCGTAGTTTTCACCAGCGGCAGCTGCAGCGAGATTTTCGGCTGTAGTGCCAATGCCCTGAAGTTCCTTGAACCAGAGTTTGGCGTGTTCTTTTTCGTTGTCGGCAGTCTTGAGGAAGAGTGCAGAGATCTGTTCAAAACCTTCTTTCTTGGCCTTTGAGGCGAAGTAGGTGTACTTGTTGCGTGCCTGTGATTCACCGGCGAACGCTGCTTCCAGATTTTTCTCGGTCTGGGTGCCGGAATACTTTGTAGCCATAGTGTTTGTATGTTTTAGAGTCTGCGAGTCGATTTTTCGGCTTCGCACTGCAAAGATACAAATAAAATTTGTAATTGCAAAAAAAAAATCGTATATTTGCGAGTTGAATTTATCGCGCTTGTGCGAGGTTGATAGGCTGACGGGGTTATATGACTATAGGACTATGAATAAAATAATATTTACATTATTGATCTCCCTCCCTTTGTGGGGAGGACAGGGAAGAGGTTCTCTCTTTGCCCAGGACGACTGGGTGCCGATGGATGAGTTTCCGCTGCTGTATCCGAGGATGCAGAAGGCTACGATACACTATGGTATGTTTACCGAATCGACAAAGGTGGCTCCGTGCAACATACATATAGGGACGGCTGACAAAGAGCATACACTTTACTACATAAACGACGACGGAACCTTGATGGAGACCAGTCCGGTGAATGTAAGAAAGGTGGAATTCCAGGATGGCGTCTATGTGCCAGTGAGTGCGGGACTGTTTGGCAAGATAGTACACGAAGACAGCGTGGGGAAGGTGATAAGGGTGTGGGACCTGGACCGCGAAAAACTGAAAGCCCACAAGCTTACCACGCATTCGTCGACAGAGAGAGTGGATCTGAAGATGAAGACCTGGTATGTGCCAGACAAGAGTGATTATGAGCTGCCGATGAAGGTGGTATATTATTTCAATTTCCGAGGCGAGATATTCGAGATTTCGGAGAAGAATATACTGAGCCACATAGACCAGAAACGCCGCCGTGAGTATATGGCTTTCACTCGGTCGGCAGAGATCATATCGACCAACGAGAGTTCGGTGATGAAGATATGGAGGGAGTTTTTTGTTAAGTATTGAGCGGCTGTGCCGCTGTCAGGCGGTCAGACAATAAGATTTTAATGTTATATTATGAAATTTACAGAAAAGAGTTGGCCGATTTTTGAGGAGGCCATTAGGGACTACCACGTGAAGGATGACGTGGACACACCGATACAGAATCCGTATGGAGAGGGAACGATAGAGGCTTGTCTGTATCTGAAAAACTGGATTGACACTGTGCAGTGGCATTTTGAGGATATCATCCGTGATCCGGAAATCAATCCTGCCGATGCATTGGTGCTGAAACGCCGAATAGACAAGAGCAATCAGGACAGGACTGACCTGGTGGAGATGATTGACTCCTATTTTCTGGAGAAATACAAGAATGTGACTGTAGACAATGATGCTACGATAAACACCGAGAGTCCTGCATGGGCAATAGACCGGTTGAGCATCCTGGCCCTGAAGATATACCACATGAAGGAACAGGTTGGGCGCGAGGATGCCTCGCAGGAGCATAAGGCAAAATGCCAGCAGAAACTCGACGTGTTGCTGCAGCAGCGAGAAGACTTATCAACGGCGATAGACCAACTGCTGAGCGATATAGAGGCGGGGAGGAAGTACATGAAGGTGTATCGGCAGATGAAGATGTATAACGATCCAGCAACAAATCCGGTGCTTTATGCGAGCAAAACTCGTGGTTAGGCGGTTAGATGGTTAGACGGTTATGGGCATTTTGGTCATAAGGTTTTCGGCTTTGGGTGATGTGGCGATGACGGTTTCTGTGATCGATGCATATGCCAGGGAACATCCGGATGTGAGCATCACTATGCTCACAAGGGAGCGGTTTGTGCCACTTTTTGCGTGGTGCAGCGAAAACGTAACGACCATAGGTGTGAACCTGGATGAGTATAAGGGACTGTGGGGATTGTACAGGTTGTATCACCAAATTACCAAATCACCAAATCCCCAAATCACCAACTACACTTGTGTAGTTGACCTGCATGATGTGCTGAGGACAAAGATTCTAAGGACATTCTTCAGATTTTCGGGGGTGAAGGTGAATGTGGTGAATAAGGGCAGGAAAGAAAAGCAGAGATTGATAGGCCATGGAGTGGATGGCAAACCGGTGGAAACGATGAAAGATAGATACAGGGAGGCGATGTATGGGATATAGGATAGGCATAGCACCTTTTGCGGCATACGAGACCAAGATGTATCCGTTGGACTTGATGAAAGAAGTTGTAAGGGCACTTTGTGCCCACGTTGAAAACGGTGGAAACTTTTCACGACAAGGCCAAATTCAAGTATTTCTCTTTGGTGGGGGGAAGAGGGAGAAGGAAATCCTTGACAGGTTGGTTCAAGAAGTTAAAGAAGTTAAAGAAGTTCAAGAAGTTCAAGAAGCTCAAGGAGTTCAAGGAGTTCAAGGAGTTCAAAAGGTTCAAATGGCCAACAGCCAACAGCCAACAGCCAACAGCCAGATTGAGAATATGTGTGGCAGGTTTGGGGGACTGAAGGAGGAGTTGGAGTTTATGAAAACTCTGGATGTGATGTTGTGCATGGATTCAGGAAACCTGCATATGGCCACGCTGATGGGTGTGAAGACAGTATCGGTGTGGGGTGCCACGCATCCGAAGATGGGGTTTGCACCAGCAGAAACTGTGGTGGTGCAGGACGAGACGCTGGAGTGCAGACCGTGCTCGGTGTATGGCAACAAACCATGCAAATATGGCGATATGAGGTGCATGAGGGGGATATCGCCAAAAGCGATAGTTCAAAAGGTTCTAGAGGTTCTAGAGGTTTAAGGAATTATGAGAAAAATAATATTTACATTTTTAAATCTTTACATCTTTACATGTCTCTCCACCCTTCAGGGGGGAGTCGGAGTGGGGCTACTCTATGCTCAGGAACTGAACTGCAAGGTGAAGATCATCCACAGTCAGATACAAGGCACGAATACCAGTGTGTTTGAGAATCTGGAAACGGCCATAACGGAGTTTATGAACAACAGGGCCTGGACTGAGATGCAGTTTGGTCAGGACGAGCGAATTGACTGCTCGCTGAATATCACAGTGAAGAAATATTCGGCCGACGACAACACCTTTCAGTGTGAGATGCTGTTTCAGTGCACACGGCCTGTATACAACTCCGCCTACAACACCACTGTGTTCAGCATGAACGACAAGTACTTCAATTTCACGTATAAGGAATACGACGTGCTGGAGTTTAACGAAACCAACATAACCGACAACCATCTCACCATGCTGCTGGCCTATTATGCCTATCTGTTCATAGGTATGGATCTCGACACGTTTGCACCGCTGGGAGGGACAGAAGTGCTTCATACGGTGGAGAAGATCGTGAACAGTGCACAAACCCTCGATGACGAGGGATGGAAAGCCTTCGGCGACGACAGAAACCGCCAAGCCATTATAAACGACTATATGGAAACCTCGATGGAGCCCATGAGGCAACTGCAGTATAAGTATCATCGCGAAGGTCTGGACGAGATGGCAAACAATGTAGACCGTGGCAGAACCGCCGTGACAGAGGCCATAGAGATGCTGAAGACAGCCCACGAGGCAAAACAGCTGAGTGCGCTGCCACAGATATTCACAGACTATAAGCGCGACGAGATTGTGGGGATATACAAGGGTCATGGGCAGGAAAAAGAGAAAAACGAGGTGTTTGAGATACTGTCGAACCTGAATGCATCGCAAAATACGGAGTGGAATAAGATAAAGAAATGATTAGGCATTTACATATAGAGAACTATGCACTGATTGACGAATTGGATATAGATATGTATCCAGGGTTTTCGGTGATTACAGGCGAAACAGGTGCGGGAAAGAGCATCATACTCGGTGCCATAGGTGCGTTGGTGGGGCAGAAAGTGACGGCCAGCAGCCTGAGGGAAGACAGGAAAATGGTGGTAGAGGCCGTGTTTGACATGGACCTTAACCTTGACTTTAGACAGTTTTTCGAAGACAACGATCTGGACTGGGACGATGCGCAGTGCATCGTAAGGCGCGAAGTCACTGCCGCAGGGAAGTCGAGAGCTTTCGTAAACGATACACCCACCCAACTCAGTGTGCTCAAGGAACTGGGCGACAAATTGCTTGATGTACACTCGCAGCATCAGAACCTGCTGCTTAACAAGGAAGACTTCCAACTCAGCATACTCGACATACTGGCAGGCAACGAGAGTCGGAAGGCAGAATACCGGGAGGCATACACTGATTGGCGCAGTGCCGTAAAGGCCCTCAATGAAGCTCTGGAACACATGCAGCGTGGCCGTGACGACGAAGAATGGCTGAGATTCCAGGTAGACCAATTGGCCGACCTGAACCTGAAAGAAGGCGAATTGGCAGCACTGGAAGAGGAAGCCGAGGTGCTGAGCCATGCCGAAGACATTAAAGGAGCACTGTACGAAGCAGCCAATCTCATCAGTTCGGATGGAAGCAGTGATGTGCTCGACAGTCTGCGTAGGGGAACAGATGCGCTGAAGAATATATCGGATGTGTATCCAGCCGTGGGAGAACTGGCCGAAAGACTCGACAGCAGTTATATAGAACTGAAAGACATTGCCGAAGAACTGGAGGGCAGGTTTGACGATGTAGAAGACGATCCACGCAGGCTGGAGAGTGTAAACGAGCGACTGGACAGCATCTATACGCTGATGAAGAAACACCACAAAGACACAGACGAAGAGTTGATGGCACTGCATAGAGAGTTGCAGGAAAGGCTGGTGTCAATAGACTGCAGCGAAGAGCGGATTGAGGAATTGCGTGAGAAGGTGCAGAGTGCAGAGTGCAGAGTGCAGAGTTTAGGTCTAAGACTCACCGAGAGCCGCAGGAAAGCAGCCGTGGAAGTGCAGCGTCAGATGACAGAGAGATTGCTGCCATTGGGTATGCCGAATGTGAGGTTTGAAGTGGAGATGACACAGAAGGAAGAGGCCGACGCATCGGGATTGGACAAGGTGGCGTTTATGTTCTCGGCCAACAAGAATATGGCACTGCAGAATATGTCGCAGGTGGCTTCGGGAGGAGAAATTGCGAGAGTGATGCTCTCGCTCAAGGCTATGATAAGCGGAGCAGTGAAACTGCCTACAATCATATTCGACGAAATAGACACTGGAGTATCGGGAAGCATAGCCGATAAGATGGCAAAGATAATGAGGGAAATGGGTGACAACAGCCGGCAGGTGATCAGCATAACCCATCTGCCTCAGATTGCAGCTATGGGACAGCATCACTATAAGGTGTACAAGACCGACTCAACAGAGGCCACCAACACGCATATCGCAATGCTTACGGAAGAAGAGCGTGTGGAAGAACTGGCATCAATGCTGAGCGGAGAAATAAGGAGCGAGGCAGCAATCAGCAATGCAAAAGTGCTGCTGGGGCTAGGAGTTCGGAGTTAGGAGTTATTTTAATGAAGTTATGAGAAAAATAATATTTACATTTTTACATCTTTACATTTTTACATTCTTCGCTTTTGGCGAGGCATCCGCCCAGGAACCATTGGCTCCGAAGTGGGTGGGAAAAGTTCAGAAGAAGAGCATCGTAGAGGTATACACCTATGACAAGGACAAGCAACTGAAAAGTCAGGGTACGGGATTTTTTGTCACTGCAGATGGCGTCTGTGTGGCAGACTATGGGTTGTTTAAGGATGCCTACAGTGCTGTGGTTACGGATGTGAAGGGCAACAAATACGATGTGGAGAAAATCCTTGGAGCCGATGAGACTTATTCGCTGGTGAAGTTCCAGGTTGCGGGTATGAAGAAGAGTGTGCCACTGGAGATGGGGCAGTTAGTTCCTTTTGCTGGTTCAGAAAACGGCAGCAAGGTATATGCCGTGGTGTTCAGTGCAAGACCTTCGGTGACATGTCCTCAGACCTCGGTTGCTGCAGTCTCTGAACTTGGAGGAGGCAATGTATATCTCACTCTGGCCGATAGCATTGCAGAGAAATACTATGGAGCACCTCTCTTTGACGAGGCGGCAAAGTTAGTGGGTGTGGTACAGCCATCGATAGACAGACAGGGCTATGCCATAGGAGCGAAATATATCGACACGCTGAAGATAGAAGCCATAGCAAGCAAGATGAATTCGCTGGCTCTGGGCAATATACACATACGCAAGGGTATCCCAGACAATATGGATGAAGCCCTGGTGTATCTCTATTTCAAATCGCGTACGGCCGACAACGACGAATACATGGCAATGCTCAATGAGTTTGTGGCCACATATCCCCAGAATGCAGAGGGCTATCTGCGCCGTTCCACCCCGCTCATCGACCTACAGAGGTTTGACGAAGCCGAAAATGACCTGCAGAAATACCTGAGTCTGGCAACCGACAAGGGCAAGGCCTATGCCAGTGTGGCTGATGTGATATATACAAAATTGGTCTATCAGCCCACTCCCGAATACGACAAATGGACCTATCAGGTGGCTGTGGACTATGTGGACAAGGCAATGGCTGTGGATTCTGCAAAGTTGGACTACAAGCTACTGAAAGGCCGTATACTCACAGCAGCCAAGCGCTACGACGAGGCCATAGCACTGTATGATGACATAAACAACAGCAAGGACCGTTCTGCTGCCACATACTATGCAGCTTGTCTGGTACACGACCAAAACGGCGACACGGCAACCGTGCAGATAGAGCAGTTGGACAGTGCCATAGCCCTGTTCGGCACTCCGCTGCCTAAGGAAGCATCTACGTACGTGATGCACAGGGCAAAACTCTATGAGCGGATAGGCGAATATCGCAAGGCTGTGATGGACTACAACACCTATTGCTATCTGGTAAACAACAAGGTAAACGACCAGTTCTATTTCGATCGTGCTGTTGTAGAACTGCGTGCCCGAATGTATCAGCAGTGTCTTGACGACTTGAACAAAGCCATAGAGCTGAATCCAAACGAACCATCGTATAAGGAAACAAAAAAGAATCTTGAAGAAGCACTTGGAATATGAAACTGATAGCTAAGACATTTGCCGGCCTGGAAGAAGTGCTGGCACAGGAACTCACCGACCTGGGAGCCGAGGGGGTGGAAAAGGGAAACCGTATGGTGGTTTTCCGTGGTGACAAGGAAATGATGTATAGGGCCAATTTCTGTTTGCGTACCGCACTCAGAATCCTGAAACCCATCGAGTCGTTCAAGGCCTCTGATGCCGATGACATCTACGACAGGGTGAAGGCCATGGACTGGGATAAGTATATGGACAACACCGATACGTTCCTGGTCGATGCCGTGGTGTATTCAGAGAATTTCCGCCATTCCAAGTTCGCTGCCTACAGGGTGAAAGATGCCATTGCCGACTATTTTCGAGAGAAGACAGGTAAGCGGCCCAATGTTAGAATGGACAATCCTGATATAAAGATCAATCTGCATATCTCCGACAACGACGTTACCATATCGCTCGACAGTTCGGGCGAGAGCCTTCACCACCGTGGTTACAAGACCAAGAATGTTGCTGCTCCGCTCAACGAGGTGCTTGCTGCAGGAATCATAAAACTCTCGGGATGGAACGGCGACATGGATTTCATCGACCCTATGTGTGGTTCGGGAACACTGCCTATCGAAGCTGCTCTCATTGCCAGGAATATATATCCTGGTGTATTCCGCCGTGAGTTTGGTTTTGAGCGCTGGAAGGACTTCGACCGCGAACTCTTCGAAGAAATATACAACGACGACTCACAGGAACGTGAGTTCAGCCACCATATCTACGGCTACGACATCAACCATCAGTGCGTAGGTATCGCCCAGGACAATGTGAAGAGTGCAGGTGTGCAGGATATTGTGATAGTGGCACAGCAGGATGTTCGCAATTTCAGTGGCATGAACCATAAGGCTGTTATGGTGACCAACCCTCCATACGGAGAACGCATCACAACCGAAGACATACTCTCACTCTATGCCGACCTGGGAACAGTGTTGAAACGCCATTTCGCTGGAGGAGATGCATGGATTCTCAGCTATCACGAAGAGTGTTTCGACAAGATAGGTTTCCGCCCTTCTACAAAGATAGCACTGTATAACGGTCCGCTGGTTTGTGAACTGAGAAAATACCAGGTGTTTGAGGGCAAACTCAAAGACCGCCGGCAGGAGGGTGTGGAGATCAAGAGTCGTGAAGAACGTGAACGCAACAAGCACTACAAACCCAACCGTGAACTCAAAAGCCGCGAAAACAAGGACTCAGCCAACACGGGACTCACCCGCCACAACTTCAAATGGGGCGACCGCCGCAAGATTGAGGGATTGGAGAATTAGACGATTATACGGTTAGGCGGCTATAGAAACTATAGAAACCATAGAAACCATTGAAACCATAAAAACTATAAAAACTATAAAAAAATGGCAAAGAAAGCATTACTTATGATTCTCGATGGATGGGGAATCGGCAACAAGGGCAAGGGTGACGTGATATATCAGACCCCAACTCCCTACATGGACTATCTCAGTGAAACATATCCTCACAGCCAACTGCTGGCTAGTGGAGAAAACGTAGGTCTGCCCGATGGACAGATGGGCAACTCGGAAGTTGGCCACCTGAATATAGGTGCGGGACGCATCGTGTATCAGGACCTTGTGAAGATCAACCGTGCCTGCAAGGATGGCAGTATAATGAAGAATCCTGAGATAGTAAGTGCATTCGAATATGCTCAGAAGACAGGCAAAAAACTCCATATGATGGGTCTCACCAGTGATGGTGGTGTGCACAGCGAACTGTCCCACCTCTTCAGACTGATGGAGATAAGTCGTGAATATGGACTCACCCATACCTTCGTTCACTGCTTTATGGATGGCCGCGACACCGACCCTAAGAGTGGCATTGGCTTCATCGGGGAGACTCTTGAGAAGTGCGAGGAAACAGGCTGCCACCTGGCAAACATCATAGGTCGTTTCTATGCCATGGACCGCGACAAGCGCTGGGAACGCATCAAGGTGGCATACGACCTCCTGGTAGGCGGCGAAGGCAAGCAGGCCACAGACATGTTGAAGGCCATGCAGGAGAGCTATGACGAAGGAGTGACAGACGAATTTATCAAGCCAATCCACAATCAGACTGTGGATGGCTGCATAGAGGAAGGCGATGTCATCATATTCTTCAACTACCGCAACGACCGCGCAAAGGAGATAACCATAGTGCTCACTCAGCAGGACATGCCGGAGCAGGGAATGAAGACCATCCCTGGGCTGCAGTACTACTGCATGACTCCATACGATGCCTCGTTCCAGGGAGTTCACATCCTGTTCCCTAAGGAGAACGTGGAGAACACACTGGGCGAGTATCTCTCCTCTCAGGGCAAGAAGCAGCTCCACACTGCCGAGACTGAGAAATATGCCCACGTCACATTCTTCTTCAATGGTGGGCGCGAAACCCCTTACGAGGGCGAGGACCGCATCCTGGTCAATTCTCCGAAGGTGGCTACCTACGACCTGCAGCCCGAGATGAGTGCCTACGAGGTGAAGGACAAACTGGTTGAACAGCTTAAGAGGGACTATTACGATTTCATCGTCATCAACTTCGCCAACGGCGACATGGTTGGCCACACTGGTGTATATACCGCTATCGAAAAGGCTGTGAAGGCTGTTGACGAGTGTGTGAAGGAGGTGATAGAAACCGCCAAGGCTGTGGGCTACGAGGCCATTATCATTGCCGACCACGGCAATGCCGACAATGCTGTGAATGCCGATGGCAGTCCAAATACAGCCCACTCACTGAATCCTGTACCTTGCATCTATGTAACGGAAAACAAGGATACAAAGGTTGCCGATGGCGTATTGGCTGATGTGGCTCCGTCTATTCTGCACATTATGGGTCTTGCTCAGCCTGCAGAAATGACAGGACATAACTTGTTAGGTAGCAGGTAGTAGGTAGCAGTGAGCAGGTAAATGGTATGACGGCGACGGTTGGATTTTTCGACGGTGTGCATCGGGGGCACAGGTTCTTGATTGAGAGACTTCTGAAGGAGGACTCTTCTATGATTATCACTTTCAGGAACCATCCTCTCTCCGTGCTTCGCCCCGAGACTCCAATCCGCCTTCTCACCACTTTCGACGAGAAGATAGAACTGCTTCGCCTCGCTGGTGTGGAGAACATCGTGACACTGGAGTTCAATCGTTCTCTTGCCTCGATGACGGCTGCAGAGTTTATGACTCGTATCAGCGAAAAATATGGTGTCGGCCATTTGCTTATGGGCTACGACAACAAGATAGGCTGCGATGGCATGAGCGAGGGTTTCGAGCATGCAGGGCAATTGCCCGACGTGAGTTCGTCGCTCATACGCAGGGCTCTTGCCGAAGGCAGGATAGAGGATGCCAATTCCATGTTGGGATACAACTATTTCCTCTGCGGCAAGGTGATTCATGGCAAACAACTGGGGCGCGCCATCGGTTTCCCTACAGCCAATCTTGATGTGGCGGCTGAGAAAATGCTGCCTAAGCGTGGGGCATACATCGTGAGGGTTGAAGGTAGAGAGATGAGAGACGAAAGTCGAGAGACGAGAGTTGGGATGTTGAATATAGGTGATACTATAGAGGTACATATCCTCGACTTTGATGGAGATATCTATAATAAGACTATCAGGATAGAGTTTCTCAGTCGTCTTCGCGACGAAATGCAGTTTCACACCACCGAAGCACTCAGATGTCAATTGGAAATTGACAGAAATGTTGTCGCAGGCATCCGTTCCTTCAACTCCCCTTCAACTCCCCTTCAACTCCCCTTGAACTCCCCTTCTGATATATGAACTATAAAGACGATTTTCCAATACTGAGCCGCAGGGTTTACGATAAGCCGCTGGTTTATCTCGACAACGCCGCCACAACCCAGAAACCACGGGCGGTGGTTGAGGCTATTACGGAGCAGTACTACAACGTGAATGCAAACGTTCACCGTGGGGTGCATTTCCTCTCGCAACAGGCCACTCAGCTCCACGAAGATGCACGTGAAAAGGTTCGTGCTTTTCTCGGAGCCGAAAAGGCCAGGGAGATAGTCTTCACACGTGGCACCACAGAGAGCATCAACCTCGTGGCATCAAGCTTCAGAAAGTTGGTATCCAACTTGCTCCATCCTGAGGTCATAGTGACGGAGATGGAGCATCACAGCAACATAGTGCCTTGGCAACTCCAGGGCTTTGAGGTGAAATATATCCCGCTGCGTGAGGATCTTACACTTGATTTCGATGCCTACGAACAACTATTCACCAAGAACACCACGATTGTGAGCGTTGCACACATGTCAAATGTCCTGGGCGTTGTCAATAATATAAATAAGGTGATAGAGATTGCCCACGAGCACAATGTGCCTGTGATGATTGACGGAGCCCAGTCTGCGCCGCATCTTAAGATAAATCTGCAAGATCTTGGTGCGGATTTCTTTGCTATGAGTGGTCATAAGATTTATGGTCCTACTGGCATAGGTGTGCTCTATGGCAAGGAAGAACTGCTCTGCCGACTCGAACCCTATCAGGGTGGGGGCGAGATGATAGACCACGTGTCGTGGGAGAAGACCACATTCAACACTCTGCCTTATAAGTTCGAGGCAGGAACCCCCGATTATATCGGTTCCCATGCCTTGGCTGTGGCACTGGAGTATCTGGAAGGGATAGAGGTCAGAGGTGAGAGACGAGAGGTTAGAGATGAGAGACGAGAGATTAGAGAATGTGAACTGACCCGGTATGCAGTTGAGAGGCTTTCGGAGATAAAGGGACTTACCATTTATGGCCAACCTACCCATTCGGTGATTTCATTCAACCTCGATGGCATTCACCATCTCGATGTAGGCACACTGCTCGACCGACTTGGCATTGCAGTGCGCACTGGCCACCACTGTGCTGAACCCCTTATGCACCGCCTCGGAGTGGAAGGCACAGTCCGCGCCAGTCTGGCCCTGTACAACACCAAAGACGATATAGACGCCCTTGCCGAAGGACTTAAGCGAATAAAGACGATGTTTTAGTAAATGATGAAATGTCTAAATAAAAATTGTAAATTGCACATGCCTAAATTGTAAATAATATTATGGGAAGAAAAATTCAATTCAGTCTCGTCTATCGGGACATGTTTCAGTCCAGTGGCAAATATCAGCCACGCAAGGACCAGCTTGAGCGCATCGCACCGGTCATCATCAAGATGGGGTGCTTTGCACGAGTAGAAACCAACGGTGGAGCCTTCGAACAGGTCAACCTGCTCTATGGCGAAAACCCAAACAAGGCAGTGCGTGCCTTTACCAAGCCGTTTAACGAAGTAGGCATCAAGACCCACATGCTCGACCGCGGCCTCAATGCCCTGCGTATGTTCCCCGTTCCGGCAGATGTACGCCGTCTGATGTACAAGGTTAAACATGCCCAGGGTGTGGACATCACACGCATCTTCTGTGGTCTGAACGATGTGAGAAACATCATTCCTTCCATCAAGTACGCCCTCGAAGCCGGCATGACTCCACAGGCCACACTGTGTATCACCACCTCGCCTATACACACGGCAGAATACTACTACGGCATTGCCGAACAGCTGATTGCCGCAGGTGCTCCTGAAATCTGTCTGAAGGACATGGCCGGTATAGGTCAGCCTGCAATGCTGGGCAAATTGGTAGGGATGATAAAGGAAAAGCATCCTGAGATCATCATCCAGTACCACGGCCACAGCGGTCCTGGTCTCTCCATGGCCAGCATACTGGAGGTATGCAAGGCCGGTGCAGACGTTATCGACACAGCCATCGAACCACTCTCATGGGGTAAGGTCCACCCAGATATCATCTCTGTACAGAGCATGCTGAAACACGCAGGATTCGATGTTCCTGAAATCAATATGGAAGCCTATATGGAGGCACGCAAACTCACTCAGGAGTTTATCGACGACTTCCTCGGCTACTTCATGAACCCAAGCAACAAGTTGATGTCTAGTCTGCTTTTGGGCTGCGGACTTCCAGGAGGTATGATGGGCAGTATGATGGCCGACCTTACCGGTGTGATGGCAGCCATCAATGCCAACCGCAAGAAGGACGGCAAGGAACCGCTGAGTGAAGATGCGCTGCTCGTGAAACTGTTCGACGAAGTGGCATACGTATGGCCACGCGTGGGTTATCCACCACTCGTAACTCCGTTCTCGCAGTACACCAAGAACATCGCCCTCATGAACCTGCTCACCGAGTCGATGGGCAAGCCACGCTACAGCATGATGGACGACTCCATCTGGGGCATGATTCTCGGCAAGAGCGGCAAACTCCCTGGCGAGGTGGCTCCTGAACTCGTGGAACTGGCCAAGGAAAAGGGCTTTGAATTTACCGATGCCGATCCTCAGAGCTACTATCCTGATGATCTCGACTCGTTCATCAAGGAGATGGAGGAAAACGGTTGGGAGCGCGGAGAGGACGACGAAGAACTCTTCGAACTGGCCATGCACCCAAGTCAGTATCGCGACTACAAGAGCGGCATAGCCAAGGAGCGTTTCAACAAGGACCTTCAGGCTGCAAAGGACAAGGAACTGCAGAAGACAGGACTCTCTCTCGAGGAGGTAAGTGCCTACAAGCATGCCAAGGCCGATGCCATCACGGCTCCTGACAGTGGAACAGTGCTCTACGAAGTAGGCGGCGGCAGCGAAGGCGTTGCAGCCATTGCTCCTGCCATTGGCAAGGCGTATAAGGAAGGCGAGCCATTCTGCATGGTTCAGAATGCCTACGGCCAGATGCTTGAAGTCCCCGCCTGTCTTGGTGGCAAACTCGTCGACATCATCGTTGGCCAGGGCAAGAAGGTGCGCAAGGGCGAACCTATAGCCTATATCGAGCGCCAGTAGGTCTCCCTATTCTGCATCTATTATTTTCTGGAATTTGGCTTTCAGCCGTTCCACCAGTCTCGGATGCTTGGCCGCTATGTCTTCTTTCTGCGATCTGTCGTTTTTGAGGTCGAAGAGGGCATAGTGGTCAAGATTGCCGAGTTCGTTGCCGGTTTCGTTATATTGTGGACCATCATAGGGTGGAATCAGCACATACTGCTTCCATCTGTATGCCAGGCGTCCATGTGCTTCCATCACCATGTCTGTGCGCCCCTTGTGCGATTTTCCAAGCAGGGTTTGCATGTGGTTCTCCGAGTCCTGAAATGATGTAGTGTCGTCGTGAAGCAAGGCCGCAAAACTGGCTGCAAGGTCTTGTTGCGAGATGAGTGCATCGCTCTCTCCGGGAACTATGGTGCCGTGCCAATAGACAAAAAACGGTACCCGTGTCCCAGCCTCGAACAGACTGTATTTACCACCGCGGAGTCCCCCCATTGGGTCGTGCAGAGATGCTGATTCCCGGGCTCCGTCCACATAGCCATCATCGCGCACAGGTCCGTTGTCGCTGGTGAAAATCACCATGGTGTTGTCAAGCAATCCCTGTTCTTCCAGAGTCTTGATCACCTCACCCACACACCAGTCGGCCTCCACTATGACATCGCCCCTGGCTCCCAGCGGAGTGGCACCATGGAACTGTGTCATAGGAGTACGTGGTACATGGGGTTCGTGAAGTCCGTAATACAGGAAAAACGGTTCTTCTGCCGATTCTCTGATAAATGTCTTCACCTTTTCAGCAAAGTGCTGAGCCATGGTAGAGTCGTTCCAGTAGGCTGCGTGGCCGCCTTTCATGAAACCTATGCGCGGAATGCCATTCACCACGGTGTTGTTGTGGCCATGCGACCACTGCAGTTTCACCAGTTCCGGATTGGTCAGAGCCGTAGGTTCTCCCGGGAAGTTGTTGTGGTAGTCCACGTACAGCGGATCGTCGCTTTCCAGCCCCACCACCATTCCGTCTTCCACATACACCGTAGGCACGCGGTCCACTGTTGCAGCTATGATGTGAGTGTAGTCAAACCCCACTGAGTTGGCCGATGGTGTGATTTCGCTGTTCCAGTCTATCGTTCCGCGTCCCATACCCAGGTGCCATTTGCCTATGGCAGCAGTCCTGTAGCCAGCTCTCTGAAACATCTTAGGCATGGTTTCCGCTTCCGTGTCGATGATCAGCGGTGCATCGCCTGGCAGTATCTTTGCATCCTTGTTGCGCCACGGATACGACCCCGTGAACAGTCCATAGCGCGAAGGGGTAGATGTGGAGCTGGTGGCGTGTACATCGCTGAAAGCCATTCCCCCTCTGGCCAGTGCGTCGATATTGGGAGTAGAGATGGTACGACAGCCATATGCACTCACGTCGCCATATCCCAGGTCATCAGCCACAATCAAAATCACGTTAGGAGTCCTTTTCTCCGTTCTTGTCGGTTCTGTAGTTTTCGATGTCCCAGCCATTGTGGTCCCTGCCGTCCCGGCCAGCAGACAGCAGCCGATACTCATTCCGTATTTCATAGTGCAAAAATTTTTGCAAATTTACAAAAATATTCTTACATCACAAAAAATAAATGATAGGTGAAATTCCCTCCTCCCTGCTACCTCCTCCCTGCTCCCTGCTCCTTGCGAGCAACGCTCGCCCTCCTCCCTTCTACCTGCCTTCGACCTTGAGTCGAAAGGCCTGATGTCTCGGGTCAACGGGGTCGATGTCTCGGGTCAACGGGGGTCCTCTCCCGGGCTGCAGTGATCTAGGTCTTCCGTCCATACCGGCTGTCAGAGCCGGGGCCTCAGCCACTTACGCCCAAGGTTGCGCTCCCTTCGAGCAGAGAACCCAGTCCCTTTTTTAGAAGGGGAGTTCAAGGGGAGTTGAAGTGGAGTTCAAAGGGAGTTCAAGGGACGATAGTCCACCACCTACTATCTACTCCCTGCTACTTGCTACCTGCTCCCTGCGAGCAACGCTCGCATTGCTACCTGCGAGTTTTATGCTCGCAAAACAGAAGCCCCTCTATATACATATTA
>R03__coassemble_120_pt1 | contig 49636 bp, 29 predicted proteins | sample R03__metabat2_high_PE_038 | metagenome-assembled genome bin R03 | reverse complement strand
TATTTTACAATTTACGATTTACTATTTATCTAATATTGAACTATTTTACAATTTATAATTTAATTGCTATGTGGCGATTTATCATTTGTTTGGCATGTTGGCAGTTTTCACACACAAATCACGAGCCAGACGTAGTAGGCCAGTATGAGAAGTATGCAGACGATACCTTCGATGCGGGTGAAGCGGCGGCTGGTAAAAGAGAACAGCCAAAGGATGACGGACGAGAGAAGGAGGATGAGAAGATCTATGGTGGTGATGTTGCCCCGGGTGAGTGGATGGACCACGGAACTGGCACCGAGAATGAGCAGGATGTTGAAGATATTGCTGCCTACGACATTGCCCATGGCCATGTCGGTGTCACCCTTACGGGCTGCGATGACAGAGGTGGCGAGTTCGGGGAAGGAGGTACCCGCAGCCACAATGGTGAGGGCTATGACAGATTCGCTAACGGCGAGATGACGGGCAATGCCAGAGGCTCCGCTGACAAGGAGTTCGCCTCCACCGATGAGGGCGAGGAGGCCGAGCATCAGGTAGCAGATAGCAAGTAGCAAGGAGACGAGGCTAGCCTGTCTGGATGGTAACTCTGCATCCTGCACCTTGCACTCTGCACCTGTCATGATGGTGTATGCCAGGAAGGCGGCGAAGAGGATAAGGAGAAGGATGCCTTGGAGCCGGGTGATGGCATCTCCGAAGAAGACGAACGCTGCACAGATGAGGGAGGCGAGCAGGCAGACAGGGATGTCGACAAAGAGCGAACGCGGTTTGCACACCACAGGGCATATGAGTGCGGTGACACCCATGATGGCGAAGGTGTTGAAGACGTTGCTGCCAATGACGTTGCCGATGGAGATGTCGCACTTGTTCTCAACGGCCGATAGCAGACTGACTACGAGTTCGGGCATGCTGGTGCCGAAGGCGACGACAGTGAGACCTATGACCATAGTGGATACGTGGAGCCTGCGGGCAATAGACGTGGCTCCGTCGGTGAGCCAGTCGGCCCCCTTGAGTATGAGGAAAAGTCCTGCAACGAAGTATAGGACCAGAAAGAATATGTTGTCTGTATAAGGCAAGCTCATAGGACGTGTGAAAAAAATTTGACACACAAAGATACAAAAAAATTTGCTGATATGAAAATTTATTTGTAACTTTGCATCGTAGAAAATATTTTCACTTTAAAAAAAGAAATAGAAAAGACTATGGAAATTAATGATCAGAACTATGCCGAGATCATGGCACAGGGTAAGCCTGTAGTGTTGGATTTTTGGGCCACCTGGTGCGGTCCGTGTAAAGCAATTGCCCCTTTCGTAGAGGAACTAGCAGAGGAGTATAAGGACAAGGTGATTATAGGGAAGGTGAACGTGGAGGAGAGTGAGGACCTGACAGACAAGTATGGCGTGAGAAACATTCCGTCGCTGTTCTTCATAGGTGCCGACGGCCAGGTGAAGGACAAGTTTGTGGGCGGTACGACCAAAGACGTTATAGAGGGAAAAGTAAAAGCGCTGCTTTAGGTCGCAGCTGACGCCGCAGGTGATGGGCTACTGGTTAGTGGTTAGCGGTTAGAGTATATATGCCACAGGTATTAAGACAAAGACACACGGAGAAACAGCTCCAGAAGTTGACGCCACAGCAGGTGTTGAGGGTGAGACTTCTGGAGCTGTCGGTCATGGACTTGTCGGCAAGGATAGAGCGGGAGCTGATGGAGAACATGGCCTTGAGTGACGAGCGCAAGCACGAAGGGAACGAAGCCGAGAGATATGAAAACGAGGGATACGAAAACGAAGGGTACGAAGACGAAGGATACGAAAACGAAGGGACCGAAGAATACGGCGAGACATATGACTGGAGCGGCGACGATGGTGGATATGCCGACTACAGCGAGGACGAGGACAGATATGACGTAGAGGTGGGACAGACTGCGTCGTTTATGGACGGACTGCTGGCACAGATAACTGACTACGACGTGACGCCGCAGGAAGAGAGACTGCTGAGGTATCTCATAGGTTCGCTTAACGATAAAGGTTACCTGGAACGACCGCTCAGAGACATGGTCGACGACTTGGCAATATATGCCGGCATAGACGTGAGCGAGAAGAAACTGGAGAGTGTACTGGGAATATTGCAGCAGTTTGATCCGCCGGGAATAGGAGCCAGAACCCTGCAAGAGTGCCTACAACTACAGTTGAAGCGACTGAGAGAGCAAGGAACAGGGAACAAGGAGCAGGTGACGGAGTTGGCAGAGAGAATTGTAGGGAAGCACATGAACCAGATGGCTGACAGGGAAAAACTGCGCAAGGCGATGGGAGTGAATGGCGACAACCTGGACGAAGCACTGGCACTAATATCGAAACTGAATCCGACCCCTGGACTGGCTCTGAACGAATCGGAGTCGGACAGAGTGGCGACGACAGTGCCCGACATCATAATAGAGACAAACAGAAACGGTGTGATAAATTTTGTGGTAAACAACCAAGACATACCGGAACTGGGCGTGGACGCAGAATACTTGACCCAGATGAGCAAGTATCAGGCCATGCAGATGAAGCTGACCAGAAGGCAGAAGAAAGAACTGTCGTACCTGAAAGACAAGGTGGAGACGGCAAAGACATTCATAAATGCGGTGAAGCAACGGGAATACACACTGTATAAAACAACCGAGGCGATAGTGAAACTGCAGCACGACTACATACTGACACAAGACGAAAACGACCTGAAACCGATGATGCTGAGCGACGTGGCACAGGCTGCAGGGTTTGACATATCGACCATATCGAGGGTAAAAAACAGCAAATATGCCAGCATAGACGGAACGCTGCATCCGCTGTCGGACTTCTTCATGAGAGTGAGGAACAACGCACAGGGAGAAAGGATTGCAGGCAACGAGGTGAACACGAAGGTACAACTACTGATAGAGGGAGAAGACGAAAAACATCCGCTGGACGACCAACAACTGGCAGATAAACTGAAAACACAAGGACTGAACATAAGCCGCAGAACAGTGGCAAAATACAGAAAAGAACTGGGATATCCGATAGCCAGCAAAAGACGGGCAAAAGTATGAGACGACAGACAAACGAAGTGATGGTGGGCGGAGTGCCGATGGGAGGCAACAACCCGATAAGAGTGCAGAGCATGACCACAGTGCCAACGATGGATACGGAGGGCTGCATTGCCCAGATTGAGCGCATTGTCGATGCTGGAGGGGAATATGTGCGCCTCACAACCCAGGGAGAACGCGAAGCTGAGAACCTGAAGAACATCAAGGAGGGACTGCTCCGAGACGGATACACCGTGCCAATCATTGCCGATGTACACTTCAATGCCAGGGTGGCCGACACGGCTGCGCTCTATGCCGACAAGGTAAGAATAAACCCAGGGAACTACGTGGATCCAGCAAGAAAATTCAAGCAGATAGACTATACTGACGAACAATATGCCGAAGAACTCCGCCGACTCGAGGAAAGGTTTGTGAAGTTTCTCAACATCTGCAGGGAGCATCACACAGCCATCAGAATCGGGGTGAACCACGGCAGTCTGTCAGACCGTATCATGAGTCGATACGGCGACACACCGGAGGGAATTGTGGAGAGTTGTATGGAGTTTTTGAGGGTGTGCGTAGGGCAACAGTTCAAGGATGTGGTGGTGAGCATCAAGGCCAGCAATACGGCCGTGATGGTGGAAAGCGTAAAACTGCTGGTCAGGGAAATGGATCGGGAAGACATGCATTTCCCACTGCATCTGGGAGTGACCGAAGCAGGGGAAGGCGAAGACGGCAGACTGAAATCGGCTGTAGGTATCGGAGCCTTGTTGATGGAAGGCATAGGCGATACCATCAGGGTGAGTCTGAGCGAAGAACCGGAAAATGAAATACCTGTGGCCTACGGAATACTCCAGGCTGCAAGGGCAAGGATTACAAAGACGGAATTCATCTCTTGCCCAGGGTGTGGCAGAACCATGTTCGGCCTGCAGGAAACCATAGCAAGGGTGAAAGAGGCGGTGGGTTCAAGGGGTTCAAATCTCAAGATTGCCATTATGGGATGCATCGTCAATGGTCCCGGAGAAATGGCTGATGCCGACTATGGATATGTAGGAGCAGGAAAGGGGAAGATTAGTCTGTATAAAGGAAAAGAGTGTATAGAACGGAACATCCCCGAAGACGAAGCCGTGGAACACCTATTGAAACTGATAGAAAAAGAGGAGAATTGATTTTCTCCTCTTTTTTCTATCTATACATTACTTTGTCAGGATATTGAACGACGATCCGCTTGCGAAGTCCTGACCGGTGTGGCTCGAGACGGCACGGAAACGCAAGTAGCGCGCTTTCTGGGGTTTGGCAAGTAGTGCCTCGTGTGCCTTTTTACCTCTTGGGAATTCGCCCGAGAGTACTGCATCGCCCCACGTCTTGCCGTCGCTTGAGAGTTGTATCTCGAAGCCCTTAATATCGCCATTGAAACTGCCATCCATACGCGGAGTATAGGAAATGCCGAGCACCTTCTTGGCCTTGCCCAAGTCAAAATCAATCCAGTGAGGATACTGAGCCACTGTGACACTGTACATGCTGTGCCAGATGGTACCCTCATCACCATCAAGCAGGTTTGCGGCCTCTTCGCCTATCTCCTGGGAACTGCAATATACCACTGTGGCATTGGCTTTGGCATTGGCATTGGCTTTGCTCTCCGGTTTAGCCGGGATTTCCGGAACTTCCGGAAGTTCCGGGCGGGCCGTAACCTTTGGCGAAGCCAACAACGGACAGATGGCAAACTGCATTTGGTGGAGTTCGCCGAGCACACGGTCCTGGGTGAGCGGTCCACCCTGTCCACAGCTGTTTCCGCCAAGTCCGTTGACCTTGGCATCGAGGTGCAGATAGGTGCCGTCACTCTCCGTGAGTTCGTGAGGATGGGCAGCCTTCAGCAGCTGTACCTGACTCCAAGGCAGGGCAGAAGTACTCATCACGTCTTTGAGGCAAACAAACTGCAGTCCGTCGCCATCGCTGTCAGTAAGAGCACACCACCGCACATCTTCACGATTGCCCATGCTCTGAGGTTTAGGGAAGTTGACGAACTGGTCAGCCACACTGCTTTCGTAGAGACCAATGAAGGAACCAGTCTTGCGGTCGTTGTAGTTGTTCCACGGGCCACGACCATAATAGGTGTAGTGATCGAGGGATTTAGGCAGTTTGAGTCCATAGCCAATGCGAGGCAGGGCAAGTGAAGGATTGCTGCTCACGATGCTGCTACCCATGATGATGGTGCCGTCTGGATAGACTGTGTAGAGTATGCTGGTAAGGAAGTGAAAATCGTTTTCGGTGAGTTCCCTGCCCTCTTCAATACCTACGGCAGGACTGCCTTCGCGCTGAGACTTGTAGATGGCACGGCCAGCATGAGCACCTTGGCTGCGAACCACGAATGATACATCCACGCCACCGTCCTTGCGTTTCTTGATGACGGGTTTACCCTCAGCCTTGTGGGTGAGGTTGAAAAGACCATTCTTGTACCAAGCCTCGCGACACCAGTTGTCGTTATCCACCTGAGCACGGAATGCATTGATCCGAGGACCGCCATCATTGGCAATCATGGTCTTGCCGTTGTAGATGAGAGACGAGATGGCACCCTCAGCGGTGCTGAACTCAGCGGTGAAGTTATCGCCGATGATGGTGATGACGCCATCGGACTTGTTGACGGAAATTCCAGATTTTCCGGAGATTCCGGAGATTCCGGAAATTCCAGTGTTTTCAGGTTGGCCAATTGCCAACTGTTCTGCCATTTGCACATAACCGGTCTTTGCCCAAGGTTTGTCGGTGTTGAGAACGAACTCCACATTGAGGAAGTACTCGTGGTCAGACGAGAGACGCCCTTCGACGGACTCAGGAACCGAGTCGTCCTTCAATGGACTCAGGAACCGAGACGAGAGATCTACAACCGCATATGCTTTCGAGCGAGGAGGGATATTGATATTGCCGAGGTCGAAAGTATGGATTTCACGGCCGTCTTCGATGAGTTTACACCTTATATTATAGTCAGAGAGAGATGTGAAATAGTTTTTGTTGAAAATACGAAGCCTCACCCCCTGCCCCTCTCCTGAAGGCGAGGGGAGTTCTGTTTCCACTCCTACGTTCTGATATACTTTCTTTACCTCCCAATACTGAGGTTTAGGACTGAGGTCTGGGAGCATGATACCATTCATGCAGAACATGCCGTTGTTGGGATTGTCGCCGTGGTCGCCGCCGTAGCCCATGTATCTCACGCCATCCTCGGTGTAGGTATCGATGGCCTGGTCAACCCAGTCCCAGATGGCACCGCCACAGAAGAAATTGGTACTCTCTATGGCCTGCCAGTAGTCGATGAGGTTACCAACGGCGTTACCCATACTGTGGGCATATTCGTTGATGTGGAATGGATATTTGATTTTGTAGTTACCCTTCACTGCTCCACGAACCCAATCCACGCTCGGATACTGATTGCTGCCCATATCCACGATGTTGTTGTTGCGCTCGTACTGCACAGGGCGGGTAGGGTCGAGACGTTTTGCCTCGTTATATGCAGCCACAAAGTTTTGGCCAGGACCAGCCTCGTTGCCAAGACTCCATATGAGGACAGAAGGATGGTTTTTGTGAGCCGCAACCATCTCCTTCACACGCTGCACATGCGCTGCCTCCCACTCCTTAGGATGAGAGAGAGACGCATCGCCGTAGTAGTATTCGTGGCTCTCGATATTGGCCTCATCCATAAGGTAGAGACCATATTTGTCGGCAAGGTCGTAGAAATAAGGATAGTTGCAGTAGTGGGACAGGCGCACATGGTTGATATTGCCCTGTTTCATCAGCATCACCTCGTGCTCCATCTGCTCGCGCGATATGGTGTGGCCAGTGGAAGGATTGGTCTCGTGGCGGTTCACACCCTTGAGTTTCACTGGTTTGTTGTTGACAAAGAGATATCGGCCGGCAAGTCCGAATTCATCGTCTTCGGCCCTGGTGTCGCGGATTTCGACCTTACAGATACCGAAATAGGTCTGGACGCGGTCGAGCGTGTTGCCCTTCGCGTCCTTGAGTTCGGCTGTGAGCAGATAGCGGTTGGGCTCTTCGGCCGACCAGAGACGGGCGGCGGGGAGATGGAGCGAGCTCTGCTCGCAGGTAGCAGAGTTCAGGGTGCAGGGTGCAGAAGGTGACATAACTTCATCGCTGTAGAGTTTCACGGGCTGAACCTGAAACGTGAATCTTGAATCCTTGAACCCTTGAACTCTTGAACCCTTGAACCCTTGAACTCTTGAACTCTTGAACCCTTGAGACTGCGTCTCAACCACCACATCGGCACTGCCATCCTCGTTGATGGACCTTGTATATACGAAAATGTCCCCAATGCGCTGTCCAGGCACAGCTGTGAGATATGTATCACGAATGATTCCCGGGAGGCGGAACATATCCTGCGACTCGAGGAACGAACCATCGCTGGTGCGATACACCTCCACTGCCACGGTGTTTTCACCCTCAGTGAGAAGGTCTGTGATGTCGAACGAAGCCGTGTTGCGGCTGTTCTTCGAAAAACCCACATACTGGCCGTTTATCCACAGATAGAAAAACGAATCCACACCGTCGAAATTGATGAGGACCTGACGGCCGTTCCAGTTCTGGGGCACGGTGAAACTGCGGCGGTAGGAGCCGACCTCGTTAGGATACTGATGCACAGTCCAGTCCTTCGGAGCCTCACGCATCACACCCTTCTTCCAGTCATCGACCTGCACCTGATGGTAGAAAATCACTGGTTGGTTGACATAGATAGGCACACCCCACTTCATGCTGCCGTCCCTCTGCAGGCCCTGAACGTTCCAGCAGCCAGGAACCTCTATATCGTCCCACGCGCTTACGTCGTAGGCCGGTTTGTAGAAATCCTGAGGACGTTTGTCGGGAGTTTCCACCCAGTGGAATTTCCACACTCCATCGAGACTCTGGCGATATTCCTCCAGGCGAGACACATCGGCCGCAGGTTCGAGTTTACCCAAACTGAGAGCCTGAGGATTCTGCCATTCAGATCCATCCTGAGCATAAGCGCTTTGTGCTACGCAGAAAACGGAGAAAACGGAGAAAACGGAGAAAACTGAGAAAACTGAGAAAACAGTCAAAACGTAGAAAACTTTTTTCATATTATTCATTGTGTAAGAATTCTGCATATTTTGTCCTGCAGGGCCTTGGCCTCTGCTGCAGCAGGAACGCCGTTGCATATGATGCTGAAAGCCAACATGTGGCCGTCGGAAGAGGTGAGATATCCGGCAAGGCTGCTGACATGACTTACGGTGCCGGTCTTGGCATGTACGTTGCCTCTGAGCGGAGGGGTTTGCATACGACCGGCGAGAGTGCCATCGACACCAGCGACAGGCAGCGACGGATAGAGAGTCTGGAATATCTCCGGGTGGGTATAGGCATAGCGCAGCATGATGACTTCGAGAAGAGGGGTGGTGTAGTTGTAGAGCGACAGACCGCTGCCATCGGCAATGGTATATTTGTAGGTAGCAGGTAGCAGGGAGCAAGTAGCAGGGAGAAGGGAGAAGGGTGCAGAATGTGAAAATTCATCCAGGGCTTTTGAGACAGTCAGTCCTACCTGGGCGGCACAGTCCTTGCTGCTGCAGCATTTGCGCCTCTGGGCACCGAGTTGGTAGAACATGCTCTCGGCATGCGTATTGTCGCTGTTTTTCATCATTCGCTGCAGTACGTCGGACAGCGAGTGGTGGTAGCGATATACGACACGCGGACTTGCCGACGCCCCACCCCCGACAGTGCTGCCATCGATGGCTATCCCTCCCTTGCGCAGAACATCGGCAAGGTGCTGCGTGAAATCCTTTGGCAAGGGAGAGAGCCTGGGGTTGTCGTCGTCCCAGCACCATCCACTGCCAAGAAGTATGGTGTCCTTCATGCTCAAGTCGGCCATAATTGTGCCAGTTATGCGCGCGATGCCATCCTGTTTCAAAGAATGCAGCACCCTGTCCACATCGCCCACCACGAGCAAGGGATCGAAATCGCCCACCACAAGCACATTGCCATCCAGGGTGCAGAGACCCGTGGAGTCGCGATTCACAGGGCCCAGGGCATATACGTAGGTCTCGTATGGATGGTCATGTCCGAGTTGATCAAGGGCAGCAATGGCCGTGAAGAGTTTTTGGGTAGATGCAGGACGCATCTGTTTGCCAGCGTCCAGGGCATACACCATGCTGTCGGCCGTGAGGTCGTAGATGCACACACCCGTATAGAAACTGAAAGTCTGGTTAGAGCGTGGAATGAAATCGAGCAAGTCCGTCAGTGGCCGCTGGCCACTTGCAGGTAGCAGGTAGCAGGTAGCAAGGAGCAGGTAGCAAGTAGCAAGGAGCACCTTCGACAGGCTCAGGAACCCGTAGCACGTAAAACGTATTTTCATGCCGCAAAGTTAGTGAAAAAAAAGTAAAAAACAAAAACTTTTTATGAAAATCTTTTGTCAGTTCAGAAATTTTTTGTAAATTTGCAGACGTTATGAAAGAATATATAGACCGACCGACCCTCCTTCCGATAGTGAACAACGAGACCAAGGGGATAGAATTTGTGTCACTTTCCACGATAGATCAGCTCAACCAGATGGTAGTGAGTGGCAATGCCCGTGATGTTGTCAATGCATACGAAACCCGTCAGGAATGGTATATAGGACATATAGCTTGGCAGATATTTGGAAAGAGAGACAAGGTGAAGGTGATTATCATTGCGGGGCCGTCGTCATCGGGCAAGACAACTTTCAGCAAGAGATTGGCCCTGCATCTTCAGGTGTTAGGATTTAAACCATATCCACTATCGCTTGACGATTATTTCGTTGACAGAGACAAGACTCCGCTCGATGCGAACGGAGAGAAGGACTATGAGCATATAGACGCACTCAACGTGCAGTTCTTTCGGCAGAATATACAGAATCTGACAGCAGGTGGAGAAATAGAATTGCCACACTACGATTTTAAGACCGGAACGAGCTATGGCAGTGGGACCAAATTGCATCTGGAAGAAGGTATGGTGCTGATTGTAGAAGGAATACACGGGCTGAATCCTATACTCACGGAATCTCTGCCAAGAGAGTGCGTATATAAAATATACGCCTCATCGCTGGCACGGTATTATTTCTCTGACGAATGTGGGGACTATGTGCCACGGACAGATCAGCGATTGGTGCGCAGAATTATACGTGACATGAAATATCGTGGCATATCAGCCAAAGATACCATCCAGAGATGGCAGAGTGTACGCAGAGGAGAGGATCGATGGATATTCCCGTTTCAAGAGAATGCAGACGTGGAATTCTGCAGTACGCAGATGTACGAACTTGCTGTGCTGAAAAATCAAGCTCTATCGGCATTGGCATCGGTGAGACCTGCTGATGGGGGATATGAAAAGGCCCAGCAGCTGATAGATTATCTGGTGAGATATGAAACCATAGAAGAGAAATACATACCCCCGACATCATTGCTCAGAGAGTTTCTGGGAGGGAGTAATTTCCGTTATTGATTAAACTTTCACACTGGAAACGAATCAAACAAAAAGAACTACGTATCTTTGCAATTAGGAATGGACGAAAGAGATGTTATAATAGAGGAAATACTCAACCGGATGCCTCCAATCGGTCTAAATGAGATGGAGTGCATACGACTGATGAACAGGCTTGATACCAAGTATGTAACCACGAAGTCGAGGTTGATACAATTGCTCGGTATGCTTACGGGCAAGTATTACGCACAAGACATTCGTACACACCGCATATGTCCATACCGCACTACATATTTCGACACCCAGGACCATGTGCAGTATATGCAGCACCACAATCGAAATGCACGTCGTACAAAGGTGAGGGTAAGGACATATCTTGTAGACGGAGATGTGACATTTCTCGAAATAAAGAACAAAAACAACCATGCCCGTACGAAGAAGAAGCGGATGGAAGTGCAATCCATAGAAACTGCACAAACCACCGCAGGAGCGTGCGAACTAGTGATGAAAAAAACAGGGCTTGATTTCTTGATGATGCATCCGGTGGTGCAGAACCATTTTGACCGAGTGACATTGGTGAATCTGGCAAAGACAGAACGACTGACGATAGATTTTAACATCACTTTCCACAACTACGAAACAGGCCTCAACGCAGAGACAGACCAGCTGGTTATAATAGAGTTGAAGCGGGATGGGAATATTTATTCGCCAGTGTTAAGTTTGCTGAGAGACTTGCACATACATCCGACTGGATTCAGTAAATGTTGTTTGGGAATGTGTTGGACAGATCCAGGATTGAAGAAGAACAATTTCAAGGCAAAGATGCGCAAATTGGCAAAGATTAACAAGCAAAATTAATAAATAGTATGCAAGATTTTTTTAGACTTATCAGTGACGGAGACCAATATCTTATGATAGATATGGTGCTCAGAATTGTAATCAGTACGGGGTTTGTATTTGCAATAGCTCGAGGTCTGTATTTTCCCAAGAGTCGCAGGAAGGATTTCTTCTTCACGTATCTGCTGGTAGGTTTTGGCATTTTCATGCTGATGTACCTGATGGGAGGGTCGAACAACAAGTTCAAGACGGGATTTGCCATGTCTCTGTTTGCAATATTCTGCATTATGCGTTACAGGACAGAGTCTGTGCCAATCCGTGAGATGACCTACCTGTTCCTTACCATTTCGCTGGCTGCAATCAATGCTTTGGCATGGACCTCAGACTTTGACCATATAGTGAAACAAGGAGGCAGTGTGTGGACATCAGAGGCGGTGAATATGATAGAACTCGTGATCACCAACCTGCTCTTTGTCTTTGTCATCTGGATGGCAGAAGGGCACATGAACATCAAGAGCATGAGTACCAAGTACATCAAATACGACAAGATTGATCTCATACTCCCTGCCAAGCGTGCAGAACTCATAGAAGACTTGAAACACCGCACAGGGCTGAATATTACTGGAGTGAGTGTGGGAAGCATCGATTTCCTGAAGGACATGGCCCTGCTGAAGGTGTACTACACCGAATCTGAAGGCGAAGACGCCAATGATGATGCACTCCAGAAAATGCCGAAACTGTATGAATAGGCTATACTTTGTTTTCCTGGCTTTCTGCGCTTTCTCAGCAAGCAAAATCTATGCACAGTCAGATGACTTCGGTATGGACTTTGGTGTTGAGGCAGGACATAAACTAGCCAAAGGACTGAAACTGGGTTTGGAAGGAAATGTTCGCACTCAGGACAACAGCCAGCGTATCGACCGCTACGGTCTGGGGGCAGCCCTTTCGTATAAGTTCTTCTCAACCCCAGACAAAGTGTGGGACGCCAAGGTGAGCGGCGGATTAGAATATATGTGGGTGCAGAACCTGGGAGAGACCACGCTGAAAAAAGACTACCGTGTCATTGATAACGAAGAGGTGTATGCTTATAATATAGATGCGCGCTATTGGCGTAACCGCCATCGTACTTCACTTGGCCTCTCGTTGGGTTTTACACCAAACAAGCAGTGGAGTTTCAGTCTGAAAGAGACTGTGCAATACAGCCATTACTGCAAAGTTGATTCATCTGGTGCCAAATACAGGTTTAATGATGATGACGAGCTGTATCCAAAGACAACTTCTGAAAAATCAAAGGACAAGTTTGTGCTGAGAAACAAGTTGACAGTTGCATACAACATTCCTCACTGCAAGATAGACCCATTCGTTTCGGTCGACTACGGAATGGGACTGAACTACACCGCCAACAAGTGGAAATACACCGCAGGGGCTGACTGGAAACTCACCAAGACCAGTAAACTGACAGTGTCATATCGGTATAATACAGAAGACGATGATGAAGAACCCAACGGCCATCTAGTAAGTATAGGATATAGTTTTGACTTTTAAGACTTAAGAAATATGAAAAGATTATTTGTTACAATTGCTGCTATTGCCAGTGTTGTTGGCAAGATAGCGGCACAGGATTACTATCTCTATGTTGAGACCAATCAAAAACAAACAGGTTTTGAACTCGCTTCTTTGCAGAAGATAACATTGGACAATGGCTGCTTCATCATTACAAAGAAAGACGGAACCCTAGCACAGTCCACCCCACAGAGTGAGATGCAAAAAATGTACTTCAGCACCACTCCCGTAGGGATTAATGAAGCATCCATTTCATCCAAGAATCAGGAACTGGGAGCCAAGGACGAAATCTACGACCTCACTGGTCGAAAGGTATCTGCAACACCCATGAAATCCATAGCACCGGGACTCGTAATAGTCAATGGAAAAAAATATCTGAACAAATGAAAAAAACATATGCTTTGGTTCTGGCTTTAGCACTGACAGTGAGTGCTGGAGCACAAAGTTATTTTGTCTGTGACGGCTTCAACTATGAACAAAAGGACATCGCTGAAGGTCTTGTGCTTCCAACCGACTGGACAGAAATAGACAGCATCACCTTTGCTGCTCCCAACTACCCAGAGATAAAGATTGTATACAATGGTACGTCGGCCAGTGTGACAATACCAGAAAATGTTACCGGCGTAACCTGTAGCAGCGAAACGAGTTCACATGTCGTTCTCAATTCCGTCAACACTGCCGGACGTGAATATCTCTATACTGTATCCGGAACCAGCAATGACGGTTCACTTACAATCAACGGCTCGTATAAACTCACGCTGAAACTCGCAGGCATATCGCTCAAATCTGCCAAGGGTGCTGCTGTGGACATAGAATGTGGCAAGCGTATTGACGTGATCGTGGCTGAAGGAACCGAAAACACCTTTGAGGACTCAGCCAACGGAGAACAAAAAGCTGCATTCTACACCAAAGGACACGTAGAATTCAAAGGAGGAGGTACGCTTAACGTAACTGGCAATACCAAACATGCCATTGCAGCAAAGGAATACCTCACACTGAAAGCATCACTGGGTACGCTGAATATACATAGTGCCGTGGGTGATGGCATCCATTGTGGAAAGGGAGAGAAAGGCAATTGGGAAAACAACTACTTCCAAATGAACGGTGGAACGGTCACCATCTCCTCATGTGGTGGCGACTGTATAGACTCCGATGACTACGGCTGTGCATATATCAAGGGAGGTTCACTCACCCTGAATGTTTCGCAGCAGGATGGCAACGGCATCAAGGTCGACAGCCTCTTCGTGATGGAAGGTGGCAGTATCACCGCCAATGTGTCGGGAAATATCAGCAACGGCATTCGTGCCAGCTACAGTGCAAGTTTCAAAGGCGGACAAATCACCGCATCGCTTACTGGTAATGGCACACGCGCTGTCCGTACAAAGAACACCACCTCCAGCACCGCTACTGTCGTAGGTGGCGGAAATGCCAATTTTGCAGGTACCAATCTTGATTTCACCATTTCGGGTGGTACAAACTCGGCCGATGCTACCAAGACCTATGGGTTGAAGATCGACAAGATACTCACTCAGACCCATGGCCAGGTCAAGATGACCAAGACAAATACTGCTGCTGGCTATATCAAGGCTGGAACCGACAATTGGAATGGTGGCACAAGGGAACTAAAGTAAAAAAACTCCTATAGGGGTGGTAATAACAGAATATTATGAAATATAATCGCATACTTTTAAAGTTATCGGGCGAAAGTCTTGCCGGGAAACAGGGATACGGCATAGATGCTGATCGCCTTAATGAATACGCACATCAGATTAAGGAGATTCACGACATGGGCGTGGAAATCGGCATAGTCATAGGTGGTGGCAACATATTCCGCGGAATGAGCGGTGCGACAAAAGGTTTTGACAGGGTGAAAGGCGACCAGATGGGTATGTGTGCCACAGTCATTAACTCGCTGGGGTTGAGCAGTGCGCTTGATGCTGCTGGATGCAAAAGCAAGGTGATGACAGCAATACGCATGGAACCAATAGGTGAGTTTTACAGCAAACACCGTGCCGTAGAAGCCATGCAACAGGGGTATGTTGTTATCATATCATGTGGCACCGGTAGCCCTTATTTTACTACTGATACAGGTGCTTCGCTCCATGGCATAGAGATCGAAGCCGATGCGATGCTCAAGGGGACTCGTGTCGATGGAGTGTATACCGCTGATCCTGAAAAGGATCCAAAAGCAACAAAATTCACGGAAATATCTTTCGACGAGGTGTACAATCGAGGACTTAAGGTGATGGACCTTACTGCCACTACGATGTGCAAGGTAAACAATATGCCAATCTATGTGTTTGACATGGATACGCCAGGCAACCTGAAGAAGGTCATCGAAGGAGAAGAAATCGGTACATTGGTTCATTGCTGATGAATGTGAACAGAATTCATTTGAATGAGGTAACATCTACCAACGATTGGTTGAAAGAAATGCTCCGAATCGGAGTTGAATTGCCCGATTTCACCCTTGTCGATACTGATTTCCAAACAGCCGGAAGAGGTCAGAGAACCCATCGGTGGGAGAGCCAACGTGGCGTAAATATAATTATGTCTTTGCTAGTCCATCCGCTTACCATCGATGCCAAAGACCAGTTTATTCTCTCACAGTGCATGAGTCTTGCCATACAGCAGACTCTTGCCACATATATTGATGATGTGCGGGTGAAACGTCCGAACGACATCTATTGGAGAGACCGAAAAATTTCTGGCACACTCATAGAATGCAATCTCGAAGGCAACTGCATCAAGGACTGTATCATAGGCACTGGCATCAATGTCAATCAAACTGTATTTGAGAGTGATGCTCCAAATCCAGTGTCTCTGCAGACAATTACTGGTTTCTCGTTTGACAGAGAAACACTGATGATGAGTGTAGTTGAAACCTTCGCCCGTCTCTACCAAATGGTCCTTGATGGCAACTCTCAAAAAATAGTCCAAGAATACGAATCAAAAATCTATGACCCCACAACATATAAGAATTAAGGATTTCACATACGATTTACCCGATGAAAGGATTGCAAAATTCCCTGTCAGCGGACGCGACGGAAGCAAACTGCTAATCTACAGGGGCGAGGGTAGAATTTCTCAGGATCTTTTTTCCGGCATCACAGCCTACCTGCCAAAAGGCGAACTGATGGTGATGAACAACACCAAGGTGATTCAGGCTCGGATGCGATTCCAAAAGCATACTGGTGCACAAATCGAAATATTTTGTCTTGAACCATACCTGCCTGCTGACTATGCACAAAATTTCCAGATGCGTCACTCGTGCCAGTGGCTTTGCATGATAGGCAATCTGAAGAAATGGCTACACAAGGTGCACCGTGATGGTACATCCCCCTTTGAGGCTACCGAAATCCTGAGCGATAGGGGTGTGAAGGCTGCTTATCGTGGGGAACATGGCAGTGCGCACATAGTGGAATTTTCCTGGAACGAGGACATCACGTTTGCAGAACTTCTGGAGCGTGTGGGCGAACTGCCCATTCCGCCCTATCTCAACCGCGAGACTCAGGAAAGCGACAAAATCACCTACCAAACTGTATATTCAAAGATAAAGGGGAGCGTTGCAGCTCCCACTGCGGGACTCCATTTCACCGAACAGGTGCTCAGCGAGATAGACAGCGCCGGAATAGAACGCGAGGAGGTGACCCTGCATGTCGGGGCTGGCACATTCAAACCCGTGAAGAGCGAGGAGATAGGGCAGCACGAAATGCACTCGGAATACATCGTCGTGAGCCGTCGCACCATCAATCGGCTCATTGCCCACGGCGGACGTGCCATAGCTGTAGGAACCACGTCTGTGCGTACATTGGAGAGTCTGTACTATATAGGCCTGAAAATACACTCCAACCCCGATGCCACGGAGGAACAGCTGCATGTACGCCAATGGGAACCATACGAAGTGTCGGCGGCCCAAGTCGGTGATCATGGACCAGGGACTATGGATTTGCCTGTGGTGGATGCGCTTCAGGGCATTATTGACTGGCTCGATCGCAACCATCTGCAGGCTTTGCACACGAGCACACAAATCATCATTGCACCTGGATACAGGTATCATGTTGTGCACTGGATGATAACAAATTTCCATCAGCCTCAGAGCACTCTGCTCCTGCTGGTCTCGGCCTTTATCGGTGACGATTGGCGCAAGGTCTATGACTATGCCCTGCGCAATGGGTTCCGTTTTCTCAGCTATGGCGACAGTTCGTTGCTGATGCCTCAGTCCATATGAAACATCTCGGGCAGGGGAATGCTCACGGGTGAATTGTCGGGATTGGTCTCCATGATGTCGGCCATATATGCCCACCATTTCTGCACTGTTTCCACGCCCACCATATCCTGGCTGCCTCCCTGGCCCTTGGTTTTCTGGAAGGCAAAGAGCGTGCCGGTTTCTTCGTCCAGATATATGCTGTAGTCGTACACTCCCCCGTCGTGCAGCAGCTGGCGCATCTCGGGCCACAATGCTGCGTGGCGGCGGCGGTATTCTTCCTTCTGTCCTGGTTTCAGGTACATCTTGAATGCTTCTCTCTTTTCCATATGGATAGGTCTGTTATTTCAGTAGTTTTCTGAGTGGCGATCTGTTTTGTTTGGCTCCTTTACTGACGCTCCTGGCGTTGAGACGGGCACCGAGCAGCGATGTGTGGGTATGGTCGTGTCTGTACCATGGGGCGGCTTTCTCCTTGCTGCCGGCGTGGCGGTCGAGGTAGTCGGCGGTGATGTTGTGCACGTCGATGAGTTCGCACTGGGTTTCCTCGGCCACTTCCCTGTACCACCGGCCATAGGTGTCGTTACGGCGCTCTATGCTGCCACCTGGCCACTCGTTGCGGGGAGTGAGCGTGAGCAGGATGGGTGTGCCGCCCTTTTCGCGGACGTCCTGTATGAACTTACGGAGATACCACCCGAAACTGTATACCACCCGGTACTGGCCGTTGGACCGCAACCGATAGACATGGCAGGTGTCTCGGGCCGTGGCTATGACTCCGCGTTCCTTATTGGTGTCGATGTCGCCTATGTCGTTGTGGCCAAACTGGATGAGCACAAAGTCGCCGGGCTCGATGCTGTTACAGACTTCGTCCCACCGGCCTTCGTCGAGATAGGTGCGGGTACTTCGTCCGGCTTTGGCTGCATTGACGACGGTGCATTTCGCCGGGTCGAACACGGTGTATGCCTGGCTGCCCCAGCCCCACATGCCGTCGGGGTCGTTGTCCGTGTTCTTCGCCGTGGAGTCGCCCGTGATGAACACCACGGGTTTGCCTTTCTCCCTGGTGTGGTCGCAGCGCTTGGGTATGAGGGAGGAGATGCTGAGGCACGACTGGAGTGGGCAGAGCTGAGGGTCGGTGCAGGTGGATATGCCTTCGGCAGCACTCCGGGCGTTCATCCTGGCCCCAAATTCGCTGGAGTGGATTTTGTCGCCGAAGAAGTGGTAGTCTGTCTTCCACTTGCCATAGCGTTCGAGTCGCCGCGCACTGATGTCGTTGAGATTGACGACGGGCACACCGAGTTCCTGCCCCATGGTCCGTATCCACGGGGTGAAGGTGTCCAACTTGCGCTGGATTCTGTGTGGATCATCGGGTTCGTAGTCGTTGCGCGGGGTGAGCGTAAACAATATGGGTGTGGCTCCATGGGCACGGATTTCACTTACGTATCGCCTTATGTATCCGCCAAACGTATATACCCATTCTTTCTCTCCGGCACGGGGACCGTCCTTGATGGTTACCTGCACGGAGTCGGTGCCAGTGCCCTTGATGCTGGCACGTGCACGGCCCGAATCGAGGGGCCCGTTGTCGTTGTGCCCCAGTTCCAGCACCACATAGTCGCCCGGCCGGATGCCCTCGAGCACGGCGGGCCACAGGTTGCGGTAGAAAGTCCTGGTGCTGGTGCCGCCCAGGGCGTGGTTCTCTACAGTGATTTTCTCCTCGTCCCAAAACAGATGCTCAAAATATCCCCATCCCCACTGGCCATTGTTGCCATTGCCGAGAGTGCCGTTGCGCATCGTTGAGTTGCCTACGAGGAACAGCACCGGATTGTTGCCCTTTCGCGTACTGCCACTCTTCGGCCGCACCTGATTGGCCTTCGCCAAAGAGTCGAGGGTAAGGTCGCGCACGCCATTGGTGTCGCGCAGGGTGTCCTGCGCCATCATGGCACATTCGTCATGCATAATGCACAGTGCAAAATGCATAATCAGTAAAACAAAAAACGTTTTTTTCATAATTCCGACTGCAAAGTTACGATTTTTTTTGGAAATAACGAAAAAAAATTGTATTTTTGTGGTCACTATGAAACATTTTTTCTTTTCTTCGGCAAAAAGCATTGCTCTTTTTGCCATATGTGTGACGTCTGCCGGTGGGGCAATGGCCACTGATTGGACAGAGTGGACTGAACCAAAGTTGCCGAGTGTGGATGTCACCACTGTTACTTCTGCCAAGAAGCTGTATCTCTACAATGTCGATGCCGATGCGTTTGCCACGTTCCAGATGGACTGGAACACACAGGCTGTGGCTACCAAACTCCACAAGGGTGAGAAGGCGGCAAGCGCGAACCAGCTGGGTTACCTGACGGATGTCGGTGACGGCAAACTGCGCTGGCATCTCAGTGCCAACGGCGACGTGAGGTTCTATGTCGCCGATGCCACCAAGGCCAACCAAGTGTGGGTGGATGGGGCCATCACCTACGAGACCACATATTTCTCCTACGAAGCCCTGGGCGACAGCATGTACAGGATTTCCTGCGACGGTCATCCGCTCGATGTCTCCTGGCAGGAGGGTGGACATATCACCACTGCCGGCGGTGCGGGAATGACTCGCTGGGCTTTCATCCCCGAAAATATGATTACAGGAGGCAAATATGCTGCCTATAAGGCCAGAAAACAACTCTATGCCATCTACCAAGCCGTGGTGGCTTCGGGCAAGGCAGCAGACTATGCCGAGGCTCTGGATCAGGCCTACGCCACATACAGCAATGCCTACGCCACCAAACTTACCCTGGACAAGGCAGCCAAGACACTGCTCACAACGGTGCAGGACGTGGCAGGCAGCAGACTGGACGTGTCGTTCCTCTTCGACAATGCCAACCTGAACTACGAGTTCAACACCTCCACCACCCAGACCAAATGGCACATGGCCAAGGCTGTGACAGCGGCTGACTACAGTCTGATGGAACAATACCACCGTTCGTCGGCAATAACCATGTGGCAGGAACAGGAAGTGCCAAAAGGCTACTACACAGTGGTCCTGCACGCACTGTGGCGACAGGACGGCAGTGGCGAGGCTCCGTACCTGCAGGTGGCTTCGGCAGGGAACAGTCGGAAAGTTGATCTGCCACTGATGACCACCATGGACTTCCAGGTGACAAATGCACAAGGCAGTAATGACTGGGTATCGGATGGTGACTATTATCGGCCAAACATGCTGGTTTCTGCTGCTGCAGCCATAACCCACGACGAGGCTGTGGCCCGCATTGAGAACTTTGCCGTAGAGGACGGAAAACTGAAAATCACCATCGATGGCACGGGATACGCCACACAGTGGATTGTGATGCAGGAGGTGGAAATCATCTATCAGGGCAGTTTTGTAAGTTCTCTTACAGAAGCCATCGACAAGGCAAAGTCTCTTTACGACAGCCCGATGAATGCCTCGGTGCTTGCCGACCTCAAGCGGGCAGCGGACAGCGGACAGCAGGTGGCCGATGGCGAATCCACCATGGCCGAGATACAGGATGCAGTCACACTCCTTGGCGAGGCCATCGCTGCTGCCAAGGAGTCGATCAGACACTACGAGGCAACAAAAACAGCCTTGGATACCTACTCCGCAAAGGTCTCCCTTCTTGATTCCTACGGAAAGGCATCCTGGAACGAGGGCATTGCCGATATCCTGTCGGCCTACAACGACAGATCACTCGCGGCAGACAAGAGTGAGGAGATATGTCGGATATATCTCCAGGCAGTGAAATCGCAGGGCGTGGGAGCCGATATGACCGATGCCATCTCCAATGCTGGTTTCGACGGCGGCACCACCGAGGGATGGACCGGAGCAGAGAGTGTGAAGATTGGACATGGATGTGTGGAATTCTACGACACGGGAACCTATGACATGTACCAAACCATCACGGGACTGAAAAGCGGCAAGTATTCCGTATGTGTCAATGGTTTCTACCGCAACGGCAGTCTGTCGAGTGCTGCTTCGGCCCGTAAGGGTGGTACGGAGACTCTCAATGCCATGCTCTATGCCAATTTCACCGAACAGCCTCTGAGGTCCATCTTCGACAAGGACCATACGCTCCAGGTCTATTCCGACGACCAGACTACCGACTATGGCTATGTGCCAAACAGCCTGACGGGATTCAGCGAGTGGTGCAGACTGCACCCTGAGTGCTACAGGAACGAACTCATCGTGACCGTCACCGATGGTACACTCCGTCTGGGTGTCAGGAAATCGGTGGCTGCATCCACCGACTGGAGTCCTTTCGACAGTTTCTCGCTCTGCTATCTGGGTGAGTCTGCCAGCGACTACGAGGCAACCCTTCTCTCCGTTCTTTCCAGTGCAAAAGCCGTGGATGCCACTGCTGCCATGAATGCCGATGTCAGGGCGGATCTTGCAGCAAGCATCGAAAATGGACAGCATATCTACGACACTCCGTCACATACACTGGCCGAACTGCGTGAAGCCGTGGTGTGGCTTGAGCGGGCCATCAACACAGCCGAGGCCAGCATCGAGACCTACGGCCGACTTGCATCAATCCTCGACTATGTCACTGAACGTGCAGGGAGTCTGCATCAGTCGGGAAAGTCAAGGTTTGATACGGATATGGCAGCAATAAACACCAACTTTACCGAAGGCCTATATGCCGACGACGACATTCTCCCTACGGTCATTCCTGCTGCACTCCACACTCTGGCCGATGCGGCTCTGGCTCAGACTGGTGACGATGCCGACCTCAGCTATGCCATCATCGACAACTCGTTCGAACTCTACAAACTGCTCTCTACCGACTACCTGGCTTGGACCTACAACCCTACGGGCGACACCCAGCCCCATAGCAACCTGAGTCCATATACCGTGGATAAGGGTGAGTTTGAGGGCAACTGCCTGTTCAACACCTGGGAGACTGACGACGGCAACTACTATGTCCACCAATCCATACACCTCCCTGCGGGCACCTATCGCCTTCAGGCTATGTATGCATCGGATGCAGGCAACTCGGCCTATCTCTATGCCGGTGGCATGCGGTCGGGAACGAAATCGGGTGTCGATAAGACCGATGGCGTTACGGCTTCGCTGCTGCTGCGACTTGACGAGGAACAGGATGTGGAACTGGGTATCAAGTCCGGCAAATGGTTCAAGGCCGACAATTTCCGACTCGCAAGAGTTCCTGACGGCAGTCTGGGTACCGACCTCACCGACTTTGTCAGCAATGCCGACTGCACCAATGGCTATTTCAGTGGCACCAAGGAATATGGCGAACCATGGGAATCGCCTGATGGATGGACCGCCTCCAACACTGCCTCGGGCTATGGCGATGCTGCCTCATGGCATGTCAACGCATGGTCGTGGGAGGGAGATACCGATGGTACATACATGAAGGTGCCTTTCATCGAATACTACCAGAGCAGCACAGCACTCAAGAACAATACCCTCACCCACGATCCTGTCACGGGTCTCACACCTGGGTGGTACCGACTCAGCGTATTGATACGCAACGTGGGAGTCAACGACAGAAACACGGCCCTGAAGGGCATCACCCTCTTTGCCAACGATGCCACCATGGATGTCACCAAGGGCACACAGCACGACAGTGGTACCTTCGGCACCTACAGCCTCGATGCCTATGTGGGTCAGGATGGCATTCTCACCTTTGGCTTCACCATCCAATCTACCAACATCCGCTGGCTGGCCATCAAGAACTTCTGCCTCACCTACATGGGCGACAGTCCTCTCGAAAACCACAACCTCGAAAATCCTGTGGTGCACGATTTCCTTGCCAATGTCAGCTACACACGCAGCGACATGACCAAGGTGGGACCATATATCGGTCAGGTTGTAAACTACCGCAAGGACCAACCTGCGGGCTACACCCTCTCGTGGACCGCTGAGGGAGCGACCAAAATAACGGTTAGCAGTGAGGGGTTAGAGGTTAGCGAGACACATTATTTCTCCAATGCTCCTCAGTCCTACGTATTCTACAACCTCATTCCGCAGCAGATCTACACCTATACCGTCTATGCCGGAACCGATGAACTTGAGTCGGGCACCTTCACCCCTGAAGGACAGGTCCGCATGCTGAAGGTCGAAAGCCTGTTCAATGTCCGCGACCTTGGTGGACGGCAGACCAGTTTTGGCAAACCAGTGCGCTACGGACTCATCTACCGCGGTTGCGAACTCAACAACGGCAACACCGTCAGTGCGGCTGGCATCAAGACACTCCTCTCGCTTGGCATAGGTGCCGAACTCGACCTGCGAACCGACGACCAGGCTGCAAACATCACAGCCTCGCCTCTGGGCACATCTGTAAAATATCTGCGCAGTCCTGCCACCAACGGATACTACACTCAGTTGGTTGCCAATCCTGATGCATGGCGCGACGACATCCGATTCATTACCGAGAACCTGCGTCAGGACCGCCCTGTCTATTTCCATTGCCAGATTGGTGCCGACCGAACCAGCACCGTGGCCTTCCTGCTCGAGGGTTTGGCAGGAGTAGCCTATAGCGATATGGTGAAGGACTTCGAACTCACCTCGTTCTCTGCCAATGGCGACATCCGTAACAAGGCCGAAGGCGAAGACTGGGGATTCGACACCATGTACGACTACATAGTGAACAACAACCAGGGTGCCGACGATGCCGAACGGTTCTACAACTACCTGCTCTCCATCGGACTCACCACCACCGAACTCGATGCTCTCCGTGGCATAATGCTCGGCGATGAGGAGATGGGGGTTGAGGCTGTGTCTCAGCAGGTAGCAGGTAGCAAGGAGCAGGTAGCAGGGAGCATCTACGACCTCACAGGCCGAAGGGTTTCCGAACTATCTGGAACCTCCGGAACTTCCGGAACCACCGGAAACTCTGGAACTGCCGGAGTTTACATCATTAACGGACGAAAAACTTTTCTCCGCCAGTGATATATAGGCCGGGGTGTCCGGATATTTTGGATTGCCCGGATGCCCCGGATATTTTGGATTGCCCGGATGCCCCGGATATTCTGGATGCTCCGGATGTTCCGGAAATGCCGGAAATGCCGGAAATTCTACGACCTAAGAGGTCGTAGATACTCCCTGCTACCTGCTCCCTGCTCCCTGCTACCTGCTGAGACACAGCCTCAACCCCATCTGCCACGCCTATCTCGGTGCTCATTTTCTGTGCCTCGTCAGTGAGATATACTGCATTTCCGCCAGATAGGGCCTGATCGTATATGCGCAGGTTGTCGAAGAGGGTATTGCTCATCAAGTCGTCGGCTGAGAAAGGCGATTTGGCCAGGGTGGCACTCAACAACCTTGTGAACAACGATGGCTGCAGGGTCATGGCTTTTGTTTGCATGTCATAGCCATTCACGTATATCGTGCCTATGCCGTCCTTCTGGCTGAACACCAGGTTGTTCCACTGTCCTATGCTGAGTCCGCAGTCACCATTGACACGTTCCGTCGTGTCGGTCTTCTTGATCTCGTAGTACCAGTTGCTGTTGCCTGGACTGTTGACCAGTCCCAGATAGCTGGTCGTACCTGTACAGAACCCCAGAGCCCAGCAGAAGTTATTCAGTGTGGCTGCATCTTCAATCAGAAGGTCCAGACTGATGCTGTAGTCGCCCGTGAGCAGTTTGCACACATCGTTTGCCATGGTCTTCGTAAGGTCCATCCATCCTTCGTCGCCCGAGTTGAACACATAGTTACCGTCCTTCATCTCGCTTATCTTGCCGTCTTTCTTCAGGGTGTAGGGATACTTCCCGCTGTCGTCGCTGCCGAAGGTAGAGAAACTATAGCTCATCACCGGTTCAGGCACATTGGCATCGGGATCCACCGTGGCCATGCTGTATTTCATCTTGAAAACACTCAGGCTGTAGGCCGGCATGGTGTATTTGAACAGTTTCACAGGCTCATCCCCTGCCTCCAGCACGGTCTTGGTCTTAGGTGCGATATAGCGAGGGTTGCTCGTGGTGTTTTCGTCGGTACCATAGTTGCTCTTAATATATTCCACCTCTCCGCTCAGCCATGCCCCATTGCTTACACAGAAATCCGTCTCCCTATCCTCAGAGAATGGATTCACCACCTTCATTATCACCGTCTCCTCGTCTTCGTCGATGCTTGCTGTCATGAACAGCTTGCGTGAATAAGGGTTTGAAATATCTACGTTGTATTTCTCCACGCCATCGAGCAGGCATCTTACATTCGTACCATTGACCACAATCTTCACGTGGTAGGTCCGTCCCGTCTGCACTGATTCGGTAATGTCATCGCTGGCAGAAGCTTTGTAGTTGCCAATGACCTGTTCGATTCTCATCTTCGTGTTGCTGAACCCACCGATGTTCCACCATGTGTAGTCCTGCTTGCCGAAGACGTTGAACCCGATGAGGAATCCCTCGTCGCCGCCTGTCTTGGTGGCATCGAGTTCCAGGGTGTAGGACGAAGGCAGGTCGATGCTGTCAAGTATCATTAGTCCTCCATAGAGCGATGTGGAAGTCTGGCAGAGTTCACCGTTCTTCACTGCCCACGTACCGCCGTTCTGTGTCCAGTCCGTAAGGTCCGATGTCGAGAAATCGTTCTCATACAGCGTCTTGCCCCCTGCAGTAATCTTCACATTGTCGTATTTCGCGGTGGTGCCCCATGTACTCATGGCCACCTTTCGTTCGCTGTCGAACTCATTGCCGCTGATACTCCAACTCAGGTTCTGCCTGCCCATGTTGCTACCCATCATCTCCTGTACCCAGTACGACGGAGTGCCATAACTGTAGTCAGCCCCGAACCTTATCATATCGGGATGCCACGATCCACCCACGGTCTCGTTCATGAAGATAGGTGCATAGCTGGCCATCTTCACGTGGTCGGAGTTGTTCTCCATGCCACACATATATGCTGCCTCCGACAGAGCCGCATTCATGTTGCCATAACTGCCGCAGTTCTTTGTCACGGCATATTCGCCCACATAGATTTTCGGAGTCGAGCGGTCGTAGGAGTCATATTTCTCAAACGAGTTAAGGAACCATGTAGGACTCTCATAGAAGTGCTGGTCGATGAACTCAGCCCTCCAAGGCAGCGACCATTCGCCTACCCATCCACAGTTGCCGATGAATTCGATGTAAGGATATTTCTCAGATATTCTCTGTACGAAGAGGTTGTACCGGTAACTGTAAGGACCGAACCAATAGTTCTCATTACCCACTTCCAACAGGGTCATGTTGAATGGCTCGGGGTGTCCCAGTTCTATGCGTTTCTTCCCCCACTCGGTGGTCTCGTCGCCATTGGCAAACTCAATGGCATCCATGGCTTCCTGTATGTAGGCATCCACATTCGCATCTTCCCATCCGTGGCCCATACCCATGTTGCACACGAACATTGGTTCTGCTCCAAGGTCCTCGGCCAGTTGCAGATACTCCAGCATGCCCAGTCCGTCGGTCACGGGGTAACCCCAGTTGTTGTTGTAGTGCCCAGAGCGTTCCTCTATCGGACCGATGGTCTTCTTCCACTCCACTCGGTTGGTCACCTCCACGCTGCCGTTGCCTTCAACCACACATCCGCCAGGAAAACGCAGGAACTTCGGATGTATGGCCTCGAGCATTTCTGCGAGGTCCTTGCGGCAACCGTTTTCGCGGTCTTTGTATGTAGGAGGAAACAGGCTCACCATATCGTAATATACCGTACCGGCCTGAGTACCCACCAGTGCCAGCCATCCAAGGCCTTCAGAACCCGTGGCAGTGATCTCGGCTGTCACCTTTTTCCACATGCCATTGGTTGACAGATCGCTGTTCTTGATGGTGGTAACTCCCAGGGATGTTCCGCTGCCGTTTTCGAGTATGGCCTTGATATTGCCACCATACGAAGTCGAACGCATCCAGAACGTCAGTTTGTACGTCTGTCCCTTCACCACATTGATTCCAGACCAACCTTCGTTTCTTATACCTGCATTTGCGGTCTTCATCACCACCTTCACGTTCCTTGGGTTCACACTGTTGAGTGGCTGATCTGTAGATATCGCCTGTGTGGCATTGCCCTTGGTCCACCAGTAGTCAGGATTTCTTGCGTTGTTCTCAAACGAGCGGTTACGTATCAGTTCGGCATACAGACCACCCTCGCCGGCATGGTTTATTTCCTCGAAAAACACACCATACTGCCGCGGACTCAATTCTGCCCCGCGCTTCATCAGGTTGATGTCCACTACGGTCTGGGCGAAAGCGCAGAAAGATGTAAAGATGTAAAGATGTAAAGATGTAAGGATTAATTTTTTCATTGTATCAAGTATTTTTTACTGTTTGCTATGTATATTCCGTGAGTTCCGGAGAGTCCTGATATTCCGGAAACCCTTCGGCCTGTGAGGTCGTAGATGCTCCCTACTACCTGCTCCCTGTCACCTGCACCACTGTGTCTGGTTCACGCTTCGTACCCCACTGGTTAGTACCAAACCACATAAACCCGCGGTGGTCCTGCATTGCACAGTCAACTCTCAAAATGGGCAGACCATCCTTCTGACCATACCGCCGGAACGAATAGTCCTTGGCCCATACCCCAGGATGGAAAAGTCCCAGTCCTATGGCACACAATGCTATAAAAACAAGCATCCTCATGTGCGACTTGCCAATGCCCAAAAAGTTTTTCATATTGCAAATATACGAAAAAAATCAGAAATACAGCACACCATATCTAACATTTCTGATGTTTTTTTGTAACATTCGCCCAAATTCAAGTGGAGTTGAAGGAGAGTTCAAGGGCCAAAAGTCTCGCGTCAACGGGGCCGATGTCTCGCGTCAACGTGGCCGATGTCTCGGGTCAACGGGGCCGATGTCTCGGGTCAACGAGGCCGATGTCTCGGGTCAAACATAGTCCTCACAAAAGAGGCAACGAGCCCTTGGAAAAGAGGCATTACTCCCTTACAGGCAAGGCATATTTCCCCTATGGGCAAGGCATCGAACCCTGCTGCTAAACATATTCAAAGGTACGGATATACATATCCCTCCATTTTGCCGATGTCGGCAATGTTTTTCCTCAAAGTTGACATTGCAAAACACCACCAAAAACCTTGCCGACGTCGGCAAAATGCAACTGCAAAACTACTGAAAAATCGCGAAATTACCAAATTTTTTGGAAAAAAATCATATAGAAGGCTCCAGAAAATCCTAGAAATCTCTAGAAAAATCCTAGGAAAAATCTAGAAATTTCTTGAATATTCTAGAAATTTCTAGAAAAACCCTAGAGCATTCTAGGAAAATCCAGGCATCGGGGTCAAAGTGTCAAGGTCAAAGTGTCATTTACCGAATGAGGGACAGAAAGTGAAAAAAACGAGAAAGTGAGAAAGATATTTAATATTTATTAATATTATATATATAATATATAATATATAAATATTATACTTTCCAGCCATTTTCAGCCAATTTTTGTGTGTTCCCCTCCCTCAAAACCTAAATGACACTTTGACCTTGACACTTTGACACTTTTGACCCTGTGACAACCTCGAAGCAGTTAGGATGTCCAGTCCCACCACACCCAACCGAGGCTATTGGCTACAGGAACTTAGACAGGGATTCGTGGATTGAGTGAGGAAAAACACAATGGCGAGTCCTGTTGAACTCGCCATTGATTTTCACTCCGAAGAGGTTGTTAACCAATTATTAACCTTTTATCTAACAAAAACCTTTTTTCCGTTTATGATTGCAATGCCGTTGTACCTAGCATCTACCTTCCGACCTGTAAGGTCATAGAATGTACCATTTGGATATGTACCATGTACAATTTGGTTTTCAACGTTTTCAACTCCTGTTGCCGGACTCCAGCCTTCGTTGTTGCCTTCGCTGATGAGGGTGAGGGTGAAGTTGTCGGCTGAGAACCAATTGCCGGAGAATGGCACGCAGGCTATGCCTTCGGTGTCGGTATGACCTCCGGTGATGGCATCGTCGCTGGTTACACCTACTGTAAGTACATGGTTCTGTACCTCAACCTGCAGGCTTACATGCTGCCAGCCGTAGCCTTGGCCGCTGTTGGCTTCGTAGATGTCGGAGTAGTAGTCGTAGAGTGTTTCGTCCGAGGTATCGTCACCACTGAGCCATTCGAAAGCTTCTTCCCATACTCCGCCATAAGTATTGGAAACATAGGCAATGGAGTCTCCTCCTTCTTCGGCCTGGAGAGTAGGGTCGAACTTGGTGTAGTTGTGTTGCTGCATGTGGGCAGGAGCAAACTTGGCAGTGCTCATGTCGTTGTCGGTGTATGCATAGAGATAGCATCCCTCTTCGTATGGCTGTGCCGAAACACGCATCATTGCCTGCAGACGATATACTCCGTTAGGAGCATTGTTGATGGTCTGGTTGACGGTGAATTTCAGCTTGCCTGCAGCAGAGTTGTAGGAGTCGAAATAATATCCCGACTTTCCATCGAAATGCTGTCCCGACTTCACGCCGTTGCCATCACCGTCGGTGATGCTGACAGTCCAGCTGTCAGGGGTTGAAGCGGTGACTGAAGCATTGCGGATGAGGGCCGTGTAGTCTGTACCGTGCTTTGCCATGATCTCTGCAAGGTCGGCAAGACTCTGGGCATACTGCAGCTGTGCAACATACTGAGCGAGCTGTTCCACTGTAGGCACTGACTTGGCATCGGCCAACTCGGCAAGCTGCTGGTCGATGGTTCCCTTGATGGCTGCCTTGACATCGGCATCGGATGTGGTGGTCTGTTCAACCTGGCTGAGTACAGGGATATAAGAGTCTATCATGTAGTTGATGACCTTGTTTTGCTGAGAGGCATTCTTGTATGTGGCATCCTCAGCATCGTTTGCTGCATCAATGGCTGTCACGAGGGACTGTGCTGCCTGTTTTGCACTGCCTGAATAGGCAATGTCGATATTGTTCTGAAGGGTCTGATAAGGTCCGACGAGGAACTGCTCATATGTCTTGATGGAACGTTGAGCAACAATCTGCGCAGCATTGAGGGCCTTGAGTGCTTCGTTGATGCCAGCGTAGCCTGTGGCACCGGTGTTCTTCTCAATCTCGCTGAGGTAGAGTCTGCGGTCGGCTGCATATTTCATTGTCTGAGCCTCGTTGCGGCATTCTACGAGCTTGTCGTTGTAAAGCTGCTCGATGTTGTCTTCGTCAGTAGGACCATAGTAGTAGAGAATGAAATTGGTTACACAGAACATGCCATTGTCCGACACATTGTCGCCAGGACCATCGGCACCGATGGTGAGTTTACCGTCAAACACCTGGATCTTCTCGGTCTGCAGACGGGTCCACTGACAGTTTGCGAGGTTGTCGTCCCATCCCTCGATTTCGAGTTCTGGCGAAACGGCTGTGGCGGCAGATGTCTTGGCGAAGATGTGCTGACCGTTGAGTTTGCCAGGTCGCGTGATCATCTCAGCACTTACTGCATAGTAGCCAGCAGGCAGACCAGTGAGATTCTGGTTTACGGTAAGGTCGTTTGCACCTGTCTTTTCGGCATACCAGCACATACGTTCCTGCTGCCAGCGAACCTGCTGGGTGCCATCGGTTTCGCCGAGGTACCACCCTGTGGCAAGAGCATCGCCAGGAATACCACCCTCTACATATTCTTCGTAGTTAGGATACACCACGGTGCCCTCCTCAAGGTTGATTTCAGGAGCAGCCTCTTCGCGGATAAACTGGAAACACCTGCCCAGGAAAGAATAGTCGGCTGGGGAGTCGGCAGAATAGAGCTGTGAGAAGCGATAGTCATCGATGGCCTGATTAAGTTTTTCGTACCATGTTTGAATTTCTTCAGGAGTGCCATAGCCACACTCTATGAAATCGACGGCATCGTTATAGACATTGGCCAGGTCCTCGAAACCAGGATACTGAGTTTCAGATTCGAGCAACGCCTCTATTTTCGACATCTGTTCGGATATAAGCAAGGTTACATTGTATGCCTCCTTCACAGCATCGAGAATCTCCTTCAGATGGTTGATGGCATTCTGTACCACCTGAGCATCTTCCTCATCATCAGATACTTCGTACTCTATGATGGCGTCGCCCAAAGTTTCATAAAGTCCAGGTATGTCAAGCAGGGCCTCATCCATAAAGTCCTCGACCTCGGCAACCAAGGCACGATAGTCAATCAGCAGTTTCTGAGCATAACTCATCTCGGCAGAGAACACTTCCCATTCTGTCACACCCATCGCACTGTGATAGATATCATTATTATAAGCCTGTGCATTCAGCACAAGACGCATGGCAGCCATTGATACAGGCTGAAACTTCACATGGTTTGGTTCGTAGCGCTCTGTGGTGTATTCTTCACCCTCAAGCAGGGTTACAGGCATCCAGTCCTTGACACTGCTGTCATAGTACTCCAGACTCCAGCTCTCAGGCACGGCCACACCATTGCCTGATTCAACATTAGTCCAGAAATACACCGAAACGGAATCCACGCTGTTGTTTTCCTCCCATTCGTAGGTGAGCATCTGGGTTTCGGCATTTCCGGATTCACTGATGTAGCATCCCCAGGTTTCGCTGTTACCCAGAGTGTCGCCGGTGCCCTTTGTGCCGTTGTTGATGGCACTGAGGTTGTTCCAGCTCGATGTGTATGTAGCATCGACAGAAATGGCCATAGGAGCCACATTCACCTTGGCATCTGGATCAACTACATCCTCTTCGATGCACTCACCATATACCTCCCATTCGTTGATGCCCATAGCGCTGTAGTACTGTCCATTGAGCTGAGCATGGAGCAGAATACGTATGGCATGGGTCTTGACAGAGTCGAATTGCACAGTGTTGACTTCGAAACGTTCCACACCATAAGCCTCGTCTTCCTTCAGGTTTACATTCTGCCACTCGCCATTGTCGTCCATATATAGCAGTTCCCAACTCTCAGGCACAGCCACACCACTGCCCGACTGACAGTCACTCCACAGATACAGGTTCACACTGCCCATTCGGTGCAGCTTGTCCCATGTGTATTGCAACCATTGTTCAGCCTGATTTCCGGCTGTGCTGATATAGCACCCCCAAGTCTCGTTGTTAGGAAGATCCGTTCCGAACCCCTTTGTTCCATTGTTGATGGAATAGAGGTTGTTCCAACTCGACGTGTAGGACGCAGTAATATTGGTACACGTGAGCGCAATGTTAGTATCCTTTGCAAAGGACATTAACGATGACGCCATAAGAAACGCCACAAACAGAAACTTTCTCATAATGTATAAGTTTGTTAAAGTGTTGGTTACCACAGATTGTCGGAACTTTCATCATTCCAAATGTTTTTTCCCAAACCTGCTCCGTCGAAGTCAGGCACTCCGGTGTCTTCTCCAGCATCATCGTTAAATACAGCAGGACTTGTTGAATACAGATACGCATGTACCCTTATGACATCCACTTCGCTCTTTGGTGTCAAATATGTCTTTTTCATTTTCTTATCTCCTTTCTTCCGTTAATGATATAAACTCCCTTTGGGAGACTATTGGCTGTTGACTGTTGGCCATTGGCTATCCTTTGACCAGCCAGATTGTAAACTTGATCCCTTGAACCCTTGAACTCTTGAACCTGCCCAGGCGCAGCCTCAATGCCAGTAGGCATGTCTTCAATGGCAATAAAGTCCTTGGCCTCTACTCCGGTTGCAGGAACAACCAAGTATGCGCGGTTGGCAATAAGGCTCAGTCCGTCCTGAGCGACTTTGTACCATCCAATGACTCCACTCTTGTATTGAAGAAGGTAGGTGTTGTATGTCTGTGCATCTCTTTCAACCGACAGAGGCACATTGGCAAGAGCTGTGGTGGTGCCTACAAGGTTGTTGTCGTGAGGAAATAGCTCAGTGTTTGTATCCTTGGTCAATGACTTTGTGATGTCCTTATCTGTAGTGTTACACAACAGCACAGGCAGATTTGCTGGAATATCTGTGTCATCAGCAATTTTGGTATTCACTATTTTTGTACCGTCGTATGTGACATTATAGGCCTCAATGCCTGCAGGCAGATCACTTACGGCAATACGGAACGGAGCCACAAAAGTACCCCAATGAGCAGTGCCGCTAACCTTCATTGTTGCTGTAATTTCTTCAGGTATGAATGTTGTTTTGCTGCCATAAACTTCCCATTCATTTACACCCATGGCATTGTAGAATGTCTTACCTGTAGCCAATCTAGCCTTAAGTACGAGTTTCATGGAATTTGTTACGATTGGTTCAAATTTCACCGTGTTTGCTGCCTCACGATTTAAAGTATATTCCTCACCTTCAAACAAGGTCACCGGTTCCCATGTCGATGTGGAAAGATTGTAATACTGCAGGCTCCATTCGGCAGGCATTGCAACACCACCATCATCGAGATCCATGCTGTGAGAGGTGAAGTAAACAGCGACATTGTCAATGCTATAGGTCTCTGACCAGATATACCTCAGTGTTTGTGTTTCCAGATTGTGGGATTTAGTCCAGCAACCCCATGTGTGCTTACCATCTGTATCGTCTTCACGCAGGAAACTGTATCCATCGTTGATGGAATTGATGCTGTTCCAGGTCGGTGTATATGCTTCGTCACCGTTGACTGTTGCCGCAAGGGCCACGTTGCTCTTGTCCGCAGCCTCACCTTCGCCATAGACTTCCCATTCGTTCACACCTGTAGCGCAATACATGTTTTGACTTGTACTATATATTGCATAAAGCATAAGCCTGAGACTGGTTGTCGTGACACTCTTGAATTTCACGGAGTTGACAACATCCTTCACCGATGTGTATTCCTCATTGGCAAGTAGGGTGACATCATGCCACTCTCCGCCTTCCTTGTACTGCACTACCCATTTACTTGGCACATCCACACCGTTACCACCATTAGTGTTCCAGGAAAAATACACGGCTACACAACCGATGGTCTGTTCTTCAGTCCAGTCATACTGCAACCATTGTAGTTCCACGTTAGCTCCACCGCCACTATTATGATAGCACACCCAAGTCTCAGAGTTGTCAGGATAACCTGTGAAATGTTTTCCATTGTTAATGGAGCTGAGTGTTCCCCAAGAGGATGTGTACGAAGCCGACGGAGTAGCCTCTGGTGCAATGTTTACATCCTCAGCATACGATGCTAAGAATAGCGTTGACAAGAATGTCAATAGTAGAAATTTTTTCATAATGTTTTTGGTTTTGGTTTGTATTAGTATATGTATTTATTGCTTCGCATTCAGCCATATTGCATACGAGAAGGCATCCTGGTTCCTGGCCGGCATTGGTTCGCCGTCTCTCCACCACTGGCCGATTGACGCAAACGGCACGAGAGTGAACTGGGTCGGTGTGCCACCTACATAGCCACAGGCTGTGTATGACGGCGACATCTGATGCTGCGAATCACCCATGATCTGCTGCACAGGAAGCAGTGTTGGATCGATTCTGATATCCTTTGCCATGTCAACATTGTCGGCACTCACGCCCTTGTTCCACACCATATCCATTGCATAGACCACTGGTCCGCGAAGGAAGGCATAGGGTGCTGTTTCGGCCGGTGTTTCGGTGTACATGATTTCGCCCGAAGACAGCCGATATGTGTGGTACTGGCTGTGATTGGCACGATGCTGCCACGAAAGTTGCATTGGGAAATACAGTTCCACCGTATCCCCTTGTTTCCAGCGGCGATGGATTGTGAGGTATTTGCCCTGTTTCACTCCTTTCAAGGGCTTTCCGTTAAGGCTCACCTGTGCCCCATTGCACCATCCAGGGATGCGCAGATTGAGTTTCAGGCTATGCTTGGAGTCCTGCGACACTACGACGCAGAAGCGTTCATCGTAAGGATAGTTGCCTTTCACCACGAACGAAATGTCATCATCACTGTAGGTTGCAGGGAAATATTGGTTCACGAAGAAAGTCTTTTCGTTGCGTGCATAGAAGAACGTAGGCAACAGCGAAATGACCCTGTGTCCACTTGCCGTACAGCAGTCGGGACCGTGGAAATAGCCACCTGGCACTGTGCCATTTGGGGCTGTGTGGTAGCGACATATGCCGGTCTGTGCGTCCTGGGCAGCAAAGACATGGTTGATGGCAATGCGCTCTATGTAGTCGGCATACACGGGGTCGCCGGTGATTTCGAGCAGCATCTGGGTGAGTTGCATCCACGACATCGTGGCACAGGTCTCTACGATGTTGCCGCTCAGGGGTTTCACAAAACCATGCTCATAGTGCTCTGCAACGCTCACTCCACCTGTGATGTACATCTGTCGGTGCTCGATGTCCTTCCATGCGCCGATGACTTTTCGGAGCAGTGCCTTTTCTCCAGTGCACCTGTAAAGTCTGAGCAGACCCATAAGGTTCATATGCAACGTGTGGGAGTGTACATAAGGCTGCAGGCGATCTACGGTGAGGGTTCCGTCAGCCACAGAGTCGAGACGGCTCAGCATTTCCCAGCCACCCCAGCGGTCAATCCCTTTCACAGTCCAACGGCTCCAGTCGAGATATTTCTTTTCGCCCGTTACCTCGTAGAGTCGTGACATAGGGTCGCACAACAGTGTGCCTTCGAGAGAATAGTGCACTCCATGGCCTGCAAATTCCGAAAGCGAATTCACCACCTGCCATCTGTTCTCCGGCCAGCGTAGGGGGGAAGGCCAGAATTCGTTTTTACCTTCTCCGAAATTGTCGATGAAATAGTCGGCCAGGCGTTGTGCTCCATTCAGGGCCGCCGTATCTCCACTTTGTTCTCCGATGGTTATCAAGGCATGGAAGAAGAAGTAGAGTTCGTAGGGGTCCATGCCGCGTATAGGGCGCTCAGGGGAACGATAGTCCTTTGCTGTAGCACCGATATAGCCACATGGTTCCTGTGACGCCAGAATGCGCGACAGTTCATATTTCATCTTGTCCATCAACTCGCTGTCGCCGCTTTGGCTTGCAGAGAGAAATGCCGATTCCAGCCATTTGCCATGTTGCTCGGCCTTGGTCCAGTCCCAGGCTGTATGCTGGCGTTCTACTATAAAGTCAACATATCGGTCTATGGGAAACGTCTTCAGATACGAATCTCTGTTCAACAGAATTCTGTCGCCTACAAATCCCCCGATATCGGAAACCGCGCTGATGGATACAGGCAATTCTTTCTGTGACTGAGCGTAGGCTATGCCTAAGAAACCGCTGGAAACAAGAAATGCTGCTAAAACTTTTTTCATCTTACAGGTCATTCGAAAACTTTTTGCTGTGCAAAGGTACGAAGAAAAGGCGAAATGGCAAAAAAATCAAGTCACAAAAAAATGGGCAAAATGCGTCAAATGCAATTTTGAAACATTTTGCCCCTGAATTTCTCGTTTTTTACACCTATTGCTCCATCTGGGAACGCCTCCATTCCATAGGCGACATGCCAAAAGTCTTCTTGAATGTGTTGGCGAAGTTCTTGGAGTCGTTGTATCCCAGCAGCGTCATTACCTCCTGCACCGAGGCCGTTTTGTTGAGCAGCATCTTGCCGGCTTGTTCCATTTTGATGCCCTTGATGAATTCCAGCGAAGTCTTGCCGGTAAGAGCCTTGATCTTGCGGTTGAGCGTTGAGCGCGACATGTGCATTTCGGCAGCAAAGGCATTGACATCGAAGTCGCTGTTTGACAGATTGCTGACGACTATCTGGCAAGCTTTGTCCTTCAGCATCCTATCGAGTTGGATGTACTCCTCGTCGTCAACGCTCTCACCCTTGTCGGCACTTTCGGCATACTCTTTCATCCTGATGAGTTCCTTGGAGTCAAACAGCAGTTCGGTGGTACGGCGGTTCACGTATTTCTTATACATAATCACTATGCGGCACACGGCTGCACATATCAGCAACATATATAAGGTATATGCCCACCATGTTTCCCACCAGTGAGGTTGGCGTGTTATCACAGTCTCCAAAACCTCCGTGCACCACAGGCCGTTTTCTCCTGTAGCCTTGACCCAGAATCTGTGGTCGCCCTTAGGCAGGGAATTATAGAATGCAGTGTTCTGTCCTGCAGGAAGATACACCCAGTCGTTGTCCACGTCCTCCATCTTGTAGGCATAGCGGGTGTATTTGCAGTCGAGGATGTCGAGTGTGGAGAACTGAATCTGTATGTTGCTGGCACTGGCTGGCAGTATGCCGTCAGCACACAGGCTTCCGTCACCATTGTAAATGAATGTGATGTGAGTGGTACTCTTCTGAGGTATGCTCTCCAGGTCGTGCGAGGCAGTCTGGCATGTCAGGCCTCCGTTTCCGGCCAGATATATTCTCTTTCCATCTGTCTCGCCGGCACAGAACCGCTCCATCGGCCAGCTGCCTCCTGAACTCTTGATGACGCGGTAGCTGCCGTTGGCAGGATTGAATTCCTTTACCTGATGGTCTGTCACGACCCACAAGTGGTTATATTCATCACACACTATATCCACAATCATATCTCCGTTCATGTCGCACTGCTGGCTCAGGTCACTGAATTCTCCCGATGACGTCTTCATCACCATCAGTTCTCCGTCGTCTGTACCCATCCATATCTGTCCGTCTGTCGATGGTGTCATGGATGAAAACCGCTTTCCCTCGGCCGTGTACAGTTTTGGCACCTCGCTGGTACCAGCCTTCTTCAGGGCATATACTTTCCCTTTGTCGGATGCTGCCCAGAGGGTTCCGTCACTCATCATGCACATACATCTTACGTTGCCGTCTGTCTGTGCTATTGTTCACTTGGAACCATTCTGGAGATTATATTCTATGAGTCCTCTGTCGGTTGCAATCATCACCAAAGACTGCGACAACTGCAATAAATCGTTGATTTTCAGTCCTTGCTTGCTGTTGTCGTTGATGCTCCAGTTTCCTGCAAGGTATATCCTATTGCCATCATACCGCAGTTTGCAGAATCTGGATCCCCATGTGTTCATGGCCCATACACAGTCCTTATCCAGGGATTTTACGAGCAGGTTTGGTTCGATATACATTCCTTCAACCCTGCTCCACGGACAAATCTCTGTACCTGCCTCTGCATCATTCAGGTTCCGAAGTACAAATCCGTGGCGTTCCTGGTTCATCCACAGTGTTCCGTTTCCGTCAATGCACAGGGTGTTGATTGATGGAGCACAGCCGAAGTCTGCCGAGATTTTACTGAGCAACTGCCACATCCCTGTCTGATTGTCGGTCTGGTTGTCGTCACGTGTGATTACAAAGCTCTTTGAGTCAAGCGAACTTACCCAGAGGTTGCCCTGATGGTCGGCCACTATGTCGTAAAGCTGCGAATTGAGCAACGATGTCACGGTGTTGTCTGTCTGAAGCCTGCGGAACACTTCCGCGTTTTGTTCCAGATTTCCGTCTGAGGATATGTTCATGCAACAGATGCCGTTCCATCCTGTTATCCACATGCTTCTGTCCTTGTCCAAGACCATGTGATAGAGTTTGCTGATGGGTTCGCCCTTGATGCTTACAGACAGAGGCTGCGGAATGTATTTCTCGTCATCCACTCCAGCTTCAGGCATGAATTTCAGCACACCGTTTCCCCAGGTTGCAAGCCAGTAGCAGCCCAGGACCTCATCCCATACAATCTGTTCCAGACAGCGATAGCGTTCATCATGGTGGTAAGGCACCAGCTGGCCTCCTTTAAGCAGGAACATCCCCTGCCATTCCACCGATATTATGGTCTCCTTCTTCTGGGTTTCATACACGAAATACGTTCCCGCATTCTTTGGTATGGTGTATGTTTCTTTCAGTGTCCCTTCTATATCAAATGCATACAGTTTGCCGGATATACTGGCCCAAACCAGTCCGTTGGGAGTGGTACTCAGGGTGAATATATTTGCCGACGAATCGCTGCCGATGTCTATTTTCTCAATCTTATCGGTCTGTTTGTCCAATCTGTACAGTCCACCTACGGTTCCAATCCACAAACGCCCTGCCTTATCCTCAATGATATTGGTGATATAGTTGTTGTCCAGCAGTCCTGGGGTGTTGAGGTCGGAGCGATATGGCTTGTAGTTGTATCCGTCATAACGGAACAGTCCGCCAAAGGTACCAAACCACATATATCCCTCACTGTCCTGATATATGCGGTGAATCACCTTGACCGGAATTCTGTCCCAGTCGGGAATCACCCTTATCTCTGCTGGCAGGGCAAAGGCTTGCTCTGTCCATAATACCAATAGTAGGCAACTCACAAAAATCTTTTTCATAGTGCAAAGTTAATAAAAATTTATCAAACTACAAAATTCTTTTTTTACCATTTCCTTGGGGAAAACCATTTCTTTGCGGGTTTGAACCATTTTGCCACAAAATTTGACTCATAAAAATTTGCAGAAATACACAAATTTCGTTAGTTTTGCAAAAAAATTTCACATCACCATGAGAAAAATTTGCTTTTCAATTCTTGCTGTGGTCATGACCACAGTCAGTGCTCTGGGACAGACGATATCCTATGTTGATACCTCTCTCAGTGGGTCGGAGAAATTCACGTTGCGTGTAGATGGCAAGCCATTCTACCCCACCAACGTGCAGATGCGGTGGGACAAACTCTATGGCTACAACGGCTGGGTTGACAGCGAGATGGAACTCTGTGCCAAACAAGCCGCTGCCGATGGATTCAACACACTCTCCGTTCCTGTGTTCTGGGCCGAGGTAGAACCTGTAAAGAACGAGTTCAGTTGGGACATTCTTGATAAATACATGGGATGGTGCAAGAAATACGGCATGCACATGGAACTGCTGTGGTTCTCGTGGAGTTCCGGAGGCAGGGTGCAGTACCTGTGGAACTATGGAGGCAAGGTATCTGCACGCACTCCTGACTATGTGTGCTCGCTCGATGGCACTTCGGAGTTCAACGTGCTCCACAAGTCGTGGGAATATTCACTCGACTGGCGCGACACAAACCTGCGTGACCGTGAGACCTATGTGCTGGGCAAGGTGATGGACCATATTGCTGACTGGGAGGAGCAGCAGGGACAGCCCCACACCGTTATCGGAGTACAACTTGGCAACGAGGCACGTACCCACAACGAGAATACAGCCACAGCTGCCGAGATCATTGAATATTACTCCGCCGTAGGTTCGGCCGTGAAGAACTCCAGGCACAAGGTCTGGACTCGTCTCAACTGTGTGAGTTACGAAACAGCTGGCAGGACTTCGGCCAACGAGACAAAGCGAAACAATGGCGGCACCAACATCGACTTCGTAGGCGTGGATGTCTATGGTACAAATGCCGGAAGCGTGAAGGGCGATATCAGTGGCTATCTGGGCGTGAACGGCAAGAACTATCGGATGATTATGGAAATTGACGCCCTGGACAGCAATTCTCCAATCTATCAGATGGCAGCACTCGCAGGCGACAAGGCATTCGACTACTATAACTACTGTGTCGTCGATGGCAACGCCATGTATGGCAACAATGGTCATACCCTCGTGGCCCGCGACCATGTCACACTGGTTCGCCAGCGCAACAAGATACTCAACCTGGCCAATCAGGACATAGCCACCAAGAAGCAAGGCAGCGGTCTCTATGTATATAACTATGCCGGCAATTCCATTCAGAGCGAAAGCGGAATCAAGGCCATCGCCTTCAAGCCAATTCTCGCAACGACCCAGGCCATTGCCATCGTGCATTCTTATAACGAAATCTTGTTGCTCTCCACCGCAGCCGGCACCTTCACCATTCCGAGTTCCATGAAGGTCAAGCGCGTGAGTTATGGTCACACCGACGATGACAATCGCTGGGTCGAAGATGCTGAAGGCAGCATGACCAACGAGACCACTTTCAAGTTCCTTTCTGCCGGTTGTGTCAGACTCGAACTCGGTGACAGCGAAGGCGATGATGACGGCGGCTGGGTGGTAAACGGCGAGTTCGACGATGCCACGATGTCGAGTCAGGCTCCTGCAGGATGGAATGTCTCGTTCAGCACATGGACATCAAAAATCTCTGTCGTGGCAAAAGGCGATGGATCAGTGATAAAAGACGGTGAAAACCATTGGCAGGTGTGGAATGGCTCAGGTCTGACGGGAAAGATGTACCAGATCATCACAGGTCTGCCAGCTGGCAGATACTCTCTCCGTGCCGGTCTCTACTGTACATTCGGCGGCACGGTATCCCTGTATGCCAACGACAACTCCACTGCTGTCGTGAGTGGCCAGAATGCCTATCTCACCACAGAACTCATATCCCAGGGAGTAAAACAAACCAATGAGATTGGTCTGCAACTTGCAACCGAAGGTGTCACCGATATTGAGTTCGACCATGTTACACTCACCCTCATTGAGCAGTATGACGACCCAGATGACCCTGACGACCCAGATGACCCAGATGATCCTACCTTTGAGGACAAATGGGTCACCATCAAGAATGGTGCCATGTGGAAACGCAATGGTTACACAGCCAGCGGAGCCAGCACCACGGTTCAGGCCCATGCTGCAGGATTCCTGCAAGTAGGCAACAAATGGTATATGTGTGGAGAAGACCGCTCCAATACATGGCAGCCCGATGTCAATCTCTACTCATCTTCCGATCTCGTGAACTGGAAATTTGAACGCAAGATTGTGTCGCTCTCCACATATTATCCTGACCCTGTAGCCGATTGGCACATGATCGAACGGCCGAAACTACTCTATTGTGCCAAGACTGGCAAATATCTCGTATGGTGCCACTTCGAGTACAGCAACTATGGAGCCCAGGAGGCAGCATGCTTTGAGTGCGACTCAGTCAACGGTCCATACAAATATGTGTGGAGCGGCCAGCCATACGGCACCAAAGCCCGCGACTGCAATGTGTTCCAGGACAATGACGGAAAAGCCTACTTCGTGGCAACAATTTCCGACAACAACCATATCGGGCTTTTCGAACTCTCCGATGACTACCACTCCGTAGTGGCCCAGACCACCCTCTTCTGGTGGAAAAGCCGCGAGGCACCAGCCATCGTGCATGTCGGTGACTACTACTATATGCTCTCCAGTGCATGTTCAGGATGGGCTCCAAACCGATGCAAGATGGCCTATTCCAAGAGCCTTACCAGCGGATGGTCCGATCTTATCGACCTCAACAACCCTATTGCCTACGACACACAGGCAGCTCAGATCATCACCATCCAAGGCACCAAAGCCACGACCTACCTATATGTCGGCGACCGTTGGCAAGATCCAGGTCTCTTTGAGTCGAAGACCATCATCTTCCCAATATCCTTCAGCGGCACCACCTGTTCGTTCCCTTACCACCAGCAGTTCGACCTCAACCTCTACACTGGTGAATGGCGCGAGACCCCAACCGAAGGCATCCGTGTGCCGAAGAAAAACTGGAAAGTGGTATCCGTGTCCGATGACGAGACCACCAGTGAGTATGCCCCTGCCCGCTATGCCATCGACGGCAATCTCAACAGTTACTGGCACTCACACTACACCGGTTACCTTGCACCGTTCCCTCACGACATCACCGTTGATATGGGCGACGAATACAACATCTGCGGTTTCTGTGCAATGCCCCGCATGGACAACTCCAACAACGGTATAGTTCGCCAGTTCACCCTCCAGACCAGTCTTGATGGCGAACACTGGACCTTGGCAACAGGAGGTTCTTGGTTGCCTTACGGAGGCGAAGTATATTTCCCAGAAACCCAGGCCCGTTATTTCCGTTTCTCAGCCAAGAGTGCCGACTCAGGAGACTATGTATGCGTCAGTGAAATCGACATGCTGCTTACCCAGCCAACCTATAAGCCATATACCCTCACAGGCAGCCACACCACAGGTTCAACCTACACCTCCACAAAGTCCTTCTCAGTAAAAGAAGGTCGAAGCGTCACATTCAAGACCTCCAGTTCACAGAACACAGGCGTAGCAGGCGACTGGGCCTTTGGCGGTGGATATGGTGTGGCAACGACCGGAGACTACTCACTCCTTGCCGACACCGTCTCGCAGGAAGCCATCGTGAGCAATGTAAAGCCAGAGATGTCGGGAGATTACGTTGGGGCATTCTACAACCGGTACTTCAACGAGACCTCCATCTACACCTACACCATGAACGTCAAACCGCTTGAGGATGGGATAGAGTCGACTCCGTCAACAGCGAGGAGTGAGGAGTTGGGAGATAGGAGTGATTCCTACAACCTCTCCGGTCTGAAGGTAGATGCTGGGTATAAGGGCATAGTTATCAGGAACGGCAAGAAATGTTTCATAAGATAAAAGGTTAGTAATTAAGTTGACACCCTCTTTCCCAAGGAAGGTGTGTGGTACCCAGTGGCGAACCCTACGATAGGTCCGCCACTGGTTTTTTATACGCTTCCTGGCACAAAGGTGTGGACCAGTGTACAAAAAAGTAGTGGTTACGATAGAGTGAACCTAATTATTACTTTGTTACCTTACAAGATATTTCTTCCCGCCTCCAATTATTATGTTGGAGTTACCCAGGATTCCGGAAACCTTCCGACCTGCAAGGTCGTAATAGTTTTCAACGCTTCTGGCGTTTCTGGCGTTTCTGGCGTGTGAAATACCGCTCGGAATTTCGTCAGTCACCCTTAGAATACCCTGCTTGATGTCGCTGTCGTCCCAGTATAGACCATTGGCCTCGTCAATGACATAGGTAGCAAGCGTAGGTGTGCCGGTCATGGTTGTCACGTCCTTCCACAGTAGGATACTATCGCCCACTGCCAACGAGTTGGATGTCTGTACAGCCACCTCCACGGCTCCGTTCATTGTGAGTTTGCCTATGTTCTGCAGATGTGTACAGCCGGTAATCGAGCCCGAAGCGCCACGGCGTGCCGTAACATGCAGGGTGGCACCCTTGTTTATCGTCAGGTTTCCGCCGCCGAAATCCATCTGGCCAGTATAGGCCAGCGCAGTACTTCCTACCTGCAGCGTACCGCCGCTGTTGATGGTAACTGCGCTATTGGCAAATGGGACAGCAGCCGTAGTGACACCCGACAGAGTGGCACCCTTCTGCACAATAATGGTTCCCGTACCGAGTTGAGCACCCGATTTCAGCAGCAGTTCGCCACCCTTCACGGTTGTACCGCCGGTGTGGGTGGATTTTCCGCTCACCGTCATCTTGCATGTCCCCACCTTATTGAATATACACTTGTTCGTTCCGCCTCCGTCAGAGAAGATGCCGTCAAAGGCAAAGTCACCGTCTTCATCCCAACTGTTGCCTACGTTCCACGTGTTGCTACCTGTTACACCGGCAGAGTTTACGAAGTTGGCCACAGGCTGCAGCAACTGTCCCTTACCCGTGAGCCGGCCTATGGCAAAAGCCTTTGCCACGTTCGATACGGCACAGCCTTCAGCCAGGTCGAGAGTGGCATTTGCCATGCCTGTGGAGTTGTCGAGCGGCAGACAGATGTCCTTGGTCGAGTGCTTGATGGTACCCTCAAATTTCGACCAGTCCCCAATGATGCGCACACGCTGCACTCCATTTCTAGGCACGATATTGAGTGTACCCGTGCCAGTGAGTTTGTTGTTGTAGGCAGTGTAGTAGGTGTATGTGAGTTTCCACGTTGCTGTCTTACCTTCCGGTACATATATGGCATGTGTTGTGGCCTGTGCATCGTCGTACAGGGTACCTCCCTGTAGTTCCACAGTACTTGCAGGATTGCCGCTCTGGGCTGCCACACCACCGGCTGTGATGACGAGTCGTGTGAGCGAGTTATTCTGCATGGCATAGAGAGTTCCGCTGCCCTTCTTTGTGAGCATGGTTCCCGAGAGAGCAGCATTCATCTTGAAATCGTGGTTGGTGCTTATCACACCACCCTCAGTGCCCACCATCTTCATAGGAGAGGCATTCTCCGTCTCGGCTGTGAGTTGCAGCGTAGCCCCGTTTTCTATGGTGAAGAGGTCAGCCTTCGATGTGATACCTCCAAGTCCGCCAGTCTCCGAGAACTGGTTCGACAGCAGACTCACGCTGGTAGTGCCACCACGAAGGTGGTTGCCGCCAGTGTAACTGTTGGCCAGGTTCATGGTAATGGTTCCTGTACCCTCCTTGGTAAACACACTTGTTCCTGCAATGGCACCTGAACCACTGAACGTATAATCGGCCTCGCTGTTCACCGTGACTGCGGCAGGATAGATTTCCTCGTTCAGAGTCACGGTCTTGGTCTCGGCCTCGTCGGTGAATACTACACTGTCGCCTGCCACGAATCCTGTAGGACTGCCGTCCAGACTGAAGTTTTCTGTCTCGCTGATGTCCCACACACCATCGTGGGTTCCAGTCCACGTCACCTCACCTGCATCGCGCAGGTCGAAGACCTCAACCACGAGTTGACCATTTTCTATATATATGTTCTTCTTCGACATGGTGATACCCTCGAGCAGCAGGTTGTCCACGCTGCCATCAACGGCACCTATGTTGCCTATGACATACTTGCCTGGAGTCATCTTGGTCTCACCCTGGGCAAAGTGGCCTACGAGTTCCACTACAGGCATCAGGTATTCAGGTCCGCCCTCTACCCATGCCGCAGAGGTCTTGCGTTCTATGGTCAGCAACGATGCATTTACCATGTCGGCAGTCTGGTCCTCGCCGTAGAGGTCTATCACCAGCCTCGAACCGAAGCCCAGAGCCAGTGTGTCAGTGGTGAGACTGCCCTTGCTCTCCTTGCCTCCAGGGCATATCGATGCACCATAGTCGGCCGTGATGCTGCGGAATTCACCTCCGTCGGTTTCAAGACACGTATGGCGGTTAAGCCACAGCGCTGACTGTTTCATAGTGCCGTCGAAGCACAGTGTTCCGCCCCACACGTCTGTTCCCCCACTATGGGTGAAATCAGTCTTCGGCAGCGAGAGCACACCATCGCCCTGCTTCACTAGTCGGCCGTCACCACCGATTCCTCCACCACTGACGGTGCAGGTGTAGGTGATGTAGTTTATCTTCGTATTCTGGCTTGTACATTCGCTCGGAGCACTGCCCTGTACAGATGTAGGCACGTTAAAGGTAAGTACTGCTGGTTCAGCCCCCTGTTCAATGCTGCATGAGGTGTTGGCATAGTCGCCCACCAGCACATGCTGCCCATTCAGGCTTGTTCCCACCGAGGCACAGTCAGCAAGTGTAGTTCTTCCCGTAGTGGTGAGTGGTGGCGGAGCAATGGTGATGCCCTCCATCTCACCCAGGAAATAACTGGTATGAGGAGGTTGGTTGTAGCCACACATCTGCCACACCATGGCATTGCGATACTGATGGTCATACCACAGCGAGTAGTTGCGCCACTTGGTGGACGAAGGGGTGGAATAGATGCGTATGTTGTTGCTTTCCGTTCGCATGATGATCTCCTCTCTCCAGTCGCCCAGTATGTCGCCCTGGAAGCAAGGAGTGTTCTTTGTGCCGTTGTTGGTCAGTCCGCCTGTGCAGGTATAGATGGCATCCCACGACCCGAACTTGGCAATGGCATTGCCAGCATACGATTCTTCGCACAGGTCGCCGTCCCAATAGATGCGCATGCTGTTGTGCACACCGTCGCCCGAAAGGCCGCTGATGCCCTCGTATTTCACCGTACTGATAAATCCCTCTGTGTTCGAGATGCCTATCGCTCCTGGGTAGGTGTTGCAGAAATTGCCGCACATAGCCCTGCCGTCGTCACGTCCGCCCTGGTGGTGGTGATAGACCTTACTGGTGGTGGCATTGCGGAAACTGTTGCCCCAGTACGGACTGTTCTCTATGCAAGCATAAACCTCAAGTCCCGGAGTGTATGGGTCGAAGTCCGACACATGATGGGAATCGCCATGGCCGTAGCCCGTGGTGGAGAGACCCTTACCGTTGTCGTCAATCACCATCGAACCGAACACAATCTCGTCCTTGCCGTCCATATCCACGTCGGCAATGCTGTAGTTGTGGTATCCCTGACCCTTCCAAGGGCCGTTGGCATTGCAGTACCACTTCCATCGCTGGCTGAGTTTGTGCGTCTCTGGATCCACATCCAATGCCACCATCTTGTGACGCGTATATATACCTCTGGCAAGGAATATGCTCGGTTTGTGGCCATCGAGATACGGAGCACCGAAGAAATGCTTCGAGGCCCTGTGAACCCAGTTCTTGTCGCCCCATGCTGTGGTGCAGTCCGTCTCGTTGCTTTCAAGCAGCGGCAGAGGGTAGTCCACACACTGATATGGCTTGCCTGTCTGTCCGTCGAGATAGAGCAGATAGTCCTTCGTGCCGTTTATTCCCGCACAGATAAACCAGTTCACCCCACCTCCGTTGGTGTCGCGGATGTTCAGGCTGGTGTTTCCCACGGTGTAGGTTGTGCCGTCGGCCATGTGGACCACAGTGCCGTCGGCAGCCCTCATCACGGCTTCGGCCCGTCCATCGCCATCCCAGTCGTAGGCCATGATGTTCTGCTCGTTGTTTTGGAAGTCACCCATATTCGGTCCGCAGTTCACCCACCACAGTCGTGTTCCATCGAGTTTGAAACACTCGAAGATGGTGAATTCGCCAGTCACCTCGCCGTCGATGGTCGGACCATACTTAGGATAGGCTTGCTCCACTTCATCCACGTTGTCATACTTCATCAGTATCTCCAACTCACCGTCGCCGTCAACATCGGCACAAGTGGCATCGTTAGGACACAGGCGACTCTTGATGCCTGGATGGGAGAGCTTTATCTCCTTGTAACTGCTGGCCCACGGAGTCACGGCTTCCGAAGCCACCTGCTCCTTGCCGCGCACCACGGCAACCACGGTGTAGTTGCTGGTAATGGCCCCACCCTTGTCAGTGTAGTTCGACACCTTGAGCGGTGTGTCGTTCAGTTTTTGACCATTGCGATACACGTTGTACTCGGTGTCGTAGTATTCCTCGGCACAGATACGCCAACTGAGGAACACCCCACCCGTCACCTTCATTGCTACCAGTCCACGGTCCAGCTTGTCCGTAACACGCTGGGCGTGAGCAAAGCTCACGCAATTGATAATTAATACAAAGATTATGACAATTTTTTTCATAATAAAAGGATAATTTTGTGCAAAGATACAAAAAATTTTTCACACTACCAAATTTTTGACCTATACGCCCAAATTTTACTTACGGAAATTCCTTATGGAATTAAAGGTGGTGTTTTGCTCGCTGTTGCCATTGTAGATGACATCCGACTCTATCACATCCTCTCCAAGCAGGTTCTGAAGCACGCTGATGCTGGTCGAGAAATGCGTCTATATCAGCTGCAATCCTGTCGCGTGTAGGGAAATGCTCAAGGTTTACATACTCGTAGTTAGGGAATGTCATTCGACACAAGGTGGTTTTCCCCGACTGGCGCGGTCCGGTCACAGAAATTATAGGCCAATTACTGCTCAGTTCCAAAAGCGTTGACTGTAACTCTCTGCTATACATATTAATACGTATTTAGTGGACAAATTTCAAATTGTTTTTGAATTTTGACACTACCAAATTTTTTGTGAGAGTATTTGCCTCGCATGCCGGCAAAAAGTCACAAACCCTGTACTTCCCAGGCACAAAGGTGTGGACCAGTGTACAAAAAAGTTTGGTGGTGTCAAAAAAAGTTACGAAAATTCAGCAAGCCGGAAGTGTCGGACAGGCTTTCGTCAGTACCATCATATATAACACACGACTTAGTCAACGCATCACCCAGAGTCTTTTGCAGATAGTCAAGCTGTTTCCTAAACTCCGGATTGTATCTTTTGGCAGATTTTATCTCATAGGCATGAACATAAGCACCCTCCTCTGCCACGACATCCACCTCGTGCTGACCTCTGTCGCGATAGAAAAACAGGTTATTGGCCAATCCTTGATTATAGCGATTCTTCAACATTTCACCTACAATCATATTTTCAAACAGCTGTCCCCTGAGTGGATGATGTGCAAGTTGGTCGGAACTATGTATGCCACACAGAAATGCTGCCAGACCGGTATCATAGAAATATATCTTCGGCGTTTTGACCATGCGTTTTCCGATGTTACGAAAATAGGGTTGCAAGCGGAATGCCGTATATGATGTTTCAAGTATGCTCATCCACTCCTGGATGGTTTTGTACGACACCCCTACGGCATCGGAAATGGCCAGTGCATTGAATTCTGTGCCAATTCTGGATGCACAAAGTACCACAAAGCGCTGAAACAGACCAAGGTCTTTGATATTCAGAATCTGTCTGACATCCTTATTGAGATATGTAGATACATAACTGTCGTACACATCTATGGGAGACTTACCACTGCCCCATACGGCAGGATAAAAACCTTTCCATATCAGTTCGTCGGTATCGGAAGCAGCCTCAGCACCAAGTTCAGCCAAAGACAGAGGCAGCAGACGACGCACAGCCACCCTGCCTGCAAGAGACTGGCTGATGTTCTTCATCATCAGAAAGTCGCTGCTTCCCGACAGGACATATCTGGCAGATGGTAGTTCATCCACTACTACCTGTAGGTATGGGAATAGCTCTGGAAGATATTGTGCCTCATCAATAACCAGACCTTCCCTATGCTCCAGAAGAAACGATTTTATATCAGACTGTATCAGATTGCGGACTGAATAATCCTCCAAGTTTACATATCGGTAATCAGGGAAAGCCATTTTGCACAAAGTTGTCTTTCCTGATTGACGTGGGCCTGTAATGGAAATTATCGACCATTGTTTGCTCAAGTCTAAAAGATTGGTTTTAAGCACTCTATTATACATATTGCCATTTTTAGAGATTTAACTTCTAATTTGCCGATTGCAAAGTTACAAAAAAATTTTGACACTACCAAATTTTTTGTGAGAGTATTTGCCTCGCATGCCGGCAAAA
>R03__coassemble_117_pt1 | contig 50260 bp, 36 predicted proteins | sample R03__metabat2_high_PE_038 | metagenome-assembled genome bin R03 | reverse complement strand
AAAGTTTATAAAGTTAGGTACCCCTCTTACCCACGTACCCCTTTTTATGGAGATAAGGCGGAGATGTAACGGTGTAATGATGTAGTGGTGTAATGGTGTAGTGGTGAAATGGTGTAGTGGTGTAACGGTGTAACGATATCTAAAATTGCAAGATTTTCCACAAAAAATTTGGTAATATCATTTTTTTTTCGTAACTTTGCGGAAAATTATCCGCGTATTTATGGATTGTAATCCAAAATTCCGCCGATATTTGTGGATTTTGAATAGAAAATACTAACATATAATATATGATAGAGCGACAATTCGCACAATCAATGATTGTCACTCCACAAAACTATCTTGAGATTTTGTAGATTCTCAAGATTCTCATATCCTTTACAAAGGCTTTTTGTAAGACACATCGAAGACCAAACATAGAACACTGGTCTTCGTTTGGTCTTTGTTTGGTCTTTGTTTTGATTCCGTCAGGACTCCCTTTCAGCTCCCCTACCCTAAAATAAATTTGGCAGTGTCAAAAATTTTTCGTATCTTTGTATTTTGGAATGTTAACCATATAAATTTACATACAAATTTACATAAACAACCTAAAACAAAAAATGGCACAAAGAAAAGAAAAACTCTTCTCTGAGTTCCAGGCGCCTACCAAACAGGAATGGATTGACAAGATCAATGTGGACCTGAAGGGTGCTGACTACGAGAAGAAAATGGTTTGGAGAACCAACGAAGGCTTCAGCATGCAGCCTTTCTACCAGCGCGAGGACATCAAGGACCTGGCTGCTGTGAACTCTCTTCCAGGACAGTTTCCTTACGTTCGTGGTAACAAGAAGGACAACAACGTGTGGTATGTTCGCCAGAACATCAGTGCAGCAGACCCAGCAGAGGCAAACAAGAAGGCACTCGACGTGCTGAACAAGGGCGTGAACAGCCTCGGCTTCTGCGTTCCTGCAGAAAAAGTGACCAAGGCCGACATCGAGGCTCTGCTCAAGGACATCTGTCCTCAGGCTGTGGAACTGAACTTCGGTACTTGCCTGAGCAAGTGTGTGGCTCTTGCACAGATACTGGTAGAAGTGTATACTTCTAAGGGCTGCGACCTGAAAGAATGTGTAGGTAGCATCAACTTCGACCCAATCCAGAAAATCGTAAAGGCCGGTAAGGATACCTCAGCTCTTGTGGCTGAGAGCAAGACCCTCATTGAGGTTCTGGCTCAGCTGCCAAAATACCGCTGCGTAACAGTGAACTCACTGGTTCTCGTGAACGCAGGTGCTTATTGCTATCAGGAACTGGGTTATGCCCTGGCTTGGGGTAACGAATACCTGCAGCAGATGACAGAGGCTGGTGTTCCAGCTGATGTTGCAGCAAAGAAGATTAAGTTCAACATGGGCGTTGGCGGCAACTACTTCATGGAAATTGCCAAGTTCCGCGCAGGCCGTATGCTGTGGGCTCAGATTGTTGATCAGTACAAGCCACAGTGCCAGCACAGGGACGTTTGCAAGAACGCCAGCGAAGAAGGCAAGTGCAACTGTGCATGCAAGATGAATGTGTGTGCCACTACTACTCAGTTCAACCAGACTCTGTTTGACAGCTATGTGAACTTGCTCCGTTCTCAGACTGAGGCTATGAGTGCTGCATTGGCTAATGTGGACTCTATCGTTGTTACTCCATTTGACAAGCCTTACGAACAGCCTACAGAACTGGCTGAACGCCTGGCTCGCAACCAGCAGTTGCTGCTGAAGGAGGAGGCTCACTTCGACAAGATCGTGGATGTGGCCGGTGGTTCATACTTCCTTGAGACTCTCACTGAGGCTCTGGCTCAGCAGGCTTGGAAACTGTTCCTCGAAGTTGAAGAACAGGGTGGTATGCTGAAACTCGCCCTCGAGGGTAAGGTTCAGGAAGCCATAAACGCAACAAACGATGCACGTCACGCAAATGCTGCAAAGCGCAAGGAATTTATGCTCGGAACGAACCAGTTCCCTAACTTCACCGAAGTGAGCGAAGGCAAGACTCCAGTTTCATGCCAGTGTGCTTGTCAGTGCCAGTGTGGCGAAGAAACCGCTATCCCTGCACTCAAGTTCGATCGTCTGTCTTCTGAGTTCGAGGCACTTCGTCTTTCAACAGAAGCAGCACAGAAGCAGCCAGTGGCATTTATGCTTACCATCGGCAACCTGGCAATGCGTCAGGCTCGCGCTCAGTTCTCTTGCAACTTCCTGGCAGCTGCAGGCTACAAGGTGGTTGACAATCTTGGTTTTGAAACAGTGGAGGCTGGTGTGGAAGCTGCTATGAAGGCTGGTGCTGACATCGTGGTGCTCTGTTCATCGGATGACGAGTATGCTGAATATGCTGTTCCTGCATTCCAGGCTCTCGGCGGCAAGGCTATGTTCATCGTTGCCGGTGCTCCTGCTTGCATGGAAGACCTCAAGGCTGCAGGTATCGAGAACTTCATACATGTTCGCAGCAATCAGCTTGAGACTCTCAAGGCTTACAATGCACAACTGGGTATCTAAAAAAAGGAGGACTGAATTATGGCAAGAATAGATTTTAAGAATATTGATATTCACGCTGGAGTTAACGCTGTTAACGGTCAGCAGTGGCAGAAAGAAGCTGGTATCACTGCCTCTTGGAGAACTCCGGAGCAGATAGATATCCAGCCAGTTTATACAAAGGAAGACTTGGAAGGTATGGAACACCTCGATTTTGCTGCAGGTATTCCTCCGTTCCTCCGTGGTCCTTACTCTATGATGTATCCATTCCGTCCTTGGACAATCCGTCAGTATGCGGGTTTCTCTACGGCTGAAGAGAGTAACGCTTTCTATCGCCGTAACCTTGCTTCTGGTCAGAAGGGACTTTCTGTTGCATTCGACCTTCCTACACACCGTGGCTACGACCCTGATAACGAGCGTGTAGTTGGTGATGTTGGTAAAGCTGGTGTGAGCATCTGCAACCTGGAGAACATGAAACGCCTCTTTGAGGGTATTCCTCTCGCAAAGATGTCTGTATCCATGACAATGAACGGCGCAGTGCTCCCTATCCTCGCTTTCTACATCAACTCAGGACTTGAACAGGGTGCAAAACTCGAAGAGATGGCGGGTACTATCCAGAATGATATCCTCAAGGAATTCATGGTGCGTAATACATATATCTACCCACCTGCATTCTCTATGAAGATCATCGCTGACATCTTTGAGTTCACAAGCCAGAAGATGCCTAAGTTCAACAGCATATCCATCTCTGGTTATCACATGCAGGAAGCTGGTGCAACAGCTGACATCGAGCTTGCTTACACTTTGGCCGATGGTATCGACTATCTGCGCGCAGGTATCAATGCCGGCATCGATGTGGATGCATTTGCTCCACGTCTCTCATTCTTCTGGGCTATCGGTATGAACCACTTCATGGAGATTGCAAAGATGAGGGCAGGACGTGTGCTGTGGGCTAAGATCGTGAAGAGCTTCGGTGCCAAGAATCCTAAGTCTATGGCTCTGCGTACTCACTCTCAGACTTCAGGATGGTCTCTCACAGAGCAGGATCCGTTCAACAATGTGGGTCGTACATGTATCGAGGCTATGGCTGCTGTGCTGGGTCACACTCAGTCTCTACACACCAATGCTCTCGACGAGGCTATCGCACTGCCTACAGACTTCTCGGCTCGTATTGCTCGTAACACTCAGATATACATCCAGAACGAGACTCAGGTCTGCAAGCACATTGATCCATGGGCTGGTAGCTACTATGTTGAGACCCTAACAAACGAGCTCATCGACAAGGCTTGGGAGCATATCCTGGAAATCGAGAAACTCGGCGGTATGGCAAAGGCTATCGAAACGGGTCTGCCAAAGATGCGTATCGAAGAGGCTGCTGCACGTACTCAGGCTCGTATCGATGCTGGCACACAGTCTATCATCGGTGTAAATAAGTATCGTCTTGACCACGAGGATCCAATCGACATCCTCGAAGTGGATAACACAGCAGTAAGAAAGCAGCAGGAAGAAAGTCTTGCAAAGGTTCGCGCAGCACGCGATGAAGAAGCATGCAAGGCAGCTTTGGCAGAAATCACTGCATGCGTTCAGGAATTCCAGGACGGCAAGAAGAGCGAGAAGAACCTCCTCGACCTTGCTGTAAAGGCAGCTGGACTGCGTTGTACTCTGGGCGAAATCTCAGATGCATGCGAGGCTGTGGTAGGAAGATATAAGGCAATAATCAGAACAATCAGTAACGTGTATTCATCAGAAAGTAATGCTTCAGACATCTTCAAGCAGGCTCAGCAGGCTACAGAAGAGTTTGCACAGCAGAACGGCCGCCGTCCTCGTATCATGATTGCCAAGATGGGTCAAGATGGTCACGACCGCGGTGCAAAGGTTTGTGCTACAGGTTATGCTGACTGTGGTTTCGACGTGGATATGGGACCTCTGTTCCAGACTCCAGCCGAGGCAGCACGTCAGGCAGTGGAGAACGACGTTGACGTAATGGGTGTAAGTTCGCTTGCAGCAGGTCACAAGACTCTCGTTCCTCAGGTCATCGAAGAACTCAAGAAACTCGGCCGCGAGGATATCCTCGTAATCGCAGGTGGTGTAATCCCAGCTCAGGACTACGACTTCCTCTACAAAGCCGGTGTTGCAGCCATCTTCGGCCCTGGTACATCTGTCAGCAAGGCAGCAATGGAAATCATGAAGATACTGAATGATTAGTCGCGCTCCAGCGCGAGGTTGATAGGTTGACAGGTTGATAAGTTGATGGGTTAAACCATCCGGACGGCAACCTATAAACCTATCAACCCATAAACCTATAAACCTTTTTATGGAATAAAAACTTTTATGAAATAAAAAATTAATATGAAAAATTATCAGACAAGCGAAATCCGTAATGTTGCCTTGATGGGCAGCAGCGGAGCTGGTAAGACCACCCTCACCGAAGCGATGCTGCTGGCAACCAAGCTCATCAGCCGCAAGGGCAGCGTGGCACAGAAAAACACCGTCAGTGACTATTTCCCAGTAGAACAGGAGTATGGCTACTCAGTGTTCTCTACAGTGTTCCACACCGAATGGAATGGCAAGAAACTCAACTTCATCGACTGCCCAGGCAGCGATGACTTCGTAGGCCAGTCCATCACAGCACTGAACGTGACTGACGCAGCAGTGCTGCTCGTCAATGCTCAGAATGGTCCTGAGACAGGTACACACAACCAGTTCCGCAACACAACAGCTCTGGAGAAGCCAGTATTCTTCGGAATCAACCAACTCGACCACGACAAGGCCGACTTCCACAACTGCGTGGAACGTCTGCAGGAAGTATTCGGAAAGAATGTTACCCCTATCCAGTTCCCAGTGAACGAGGGTAGCGGTTTCGACTCTATCGTCGACGTACTGCTCATGAAGAAGCTCACTTGGAAGAAAGAAGGCGATGCTCCGGTAGTTGAGGATATCCCAGCCGACCTTCAGGACAAGGCACAGGAACTCCACGATGCTCTCGTAGAGGCAGCAGCAGGTAACGACGACGAACTGATGGAGAAGTTCTTCGAGACTATGGAACTCTCAGAAGACGAAATCCGCAAGGGTGTGCGTCTCGGAGTTGCAAACCGCGGTATGTTCCCAGTATTCTGCGTAAGTGCAGAAAAGGGCGTGGGTGTACAGAGAATGATGGAATTCATCGGCAACGTAGCACCATCTCCAGCCGATGCTCCTGCAGTGAAGAACGCAGCAGGTACAGAAGTTAAGGCTGACGTAAACGGACCTGCAGCAGTTTACTTCTTCAAGACTGCCGTAGAACCACATATCGGTGGTGTGCAGTACTTCAAGGTGCTCTCTGGCAAGATCCACGAAGGCGACGACTTCACCAATGCCGACCGTGGCAGCAAGGAAAGAATTGCCCAGATCTTTGCATGTGCAGGAAGCAACCGTGTGAAGGTAGAGGAATTTGCAGCAGGTGATATAGGTTGTACAACCAAGCTGAAAGATGTTCGCACAAGCAACACCCTTGTAGGCAAGGACTGCGACTGGAAGTTCGACTTCGTGAAGTATCCAGATCCTAAGTATATCCGCTCACTCAAGGCCGAGAGCGAGAGCGACACAGAAAAGATGATTGCTGCCGTTCAGCGCATGGCTCAGGAAGACCCAACATGGGTTCTCGAGCAGAGCAAGGAACTGAAGCAGACCCTCATCAAGGGTCAGGGCGAATTCCACCTCCGCACTCTGAAGTGGCGTCTTGAGAACGAAGAGAAGATCAAGATCAACTACGCCGAGCAGAAGATTCCTTACAGAGAGACCATCACAAAGCAGGCTCGCGCTGACTATCGTCACAAGAAGCAGTCGGGTGGTGCAGGTCAGTTTGGTGAAGTTCACCTCATCGTTGAACCATACCAGGAAGGTATGCCAGACCCAGTTGTTTACAAGTTCGGTGGTCAGGAGTTCAAGATGAACATCAAGGGTAAGGAAGAATACGACCTCGACTGGGGTGGCAAACTCGTGTTCATCAACTCAGTTGTCGGTGGTGCCATCGATACTCGTTTCATGCCGGCTATCCTCAAGGGTATCAAGGAGCGCATGGAACAGGGACCTCTTACAGGTAGCTATGCACGCGATGTACGCGTTGTAGTATATGATGGTAAGATGCACCCAGTTGACTCAAACGAACTCTCATTCATGCTCGCAGGCCGTCATGCATTCTCCGATGCATTCAAGAATGCAGGTCCAAAGCTTCTCGAACCAATCTATGACGTAGAGGTGCTCGTGCCAAGCGACAAGATGGGTGACGTGATGAGTGACCTCCAGGGTCGCCGCGGTATGATTGTAGGTTCAGAGAGTGCAAACGGCTACGACAAACTGATTGCCAAGATTCCACTCAACGAACTTGCAAACTATTCTACAACACTCAGCTCACTCACAGGTGGCCGTGCTTCGTTCACAATGAAGTTCTCTACCTATGAACTCGTTCCTACAGACCTTCAGTCGAAGCTGATGAAGGAATTCGAGGAGCAGAGCAAGGATGAAGATTAAGTTAACAATTTCACAACTAAAAAAATTGGCAAATGTTAAATTTGCCAATTTTTTTTATAATTATGCAAAATAACTCTAACCTCTAAACTCTAACCTTCAAACTTTTTACTATCTTTGCATTCAAGATGAAAAAATCGACCATATCAACGTTGGCATTCATACTGGGAGTGTCGTTTGTAAGTTTGCTGGTATTGCAGTTTCGCTATATCAGTGAAATACACGAAGTGCGCAAGTTGCATTTCGACGAGTGTGTTGACAGAAGCCTGTCGGATGTAGCAAGAAACCTGGAAGATAAGAGTGCTGATATAAGTGCAGAAGCAGACAGCACAGAGCAGAGTGCAGACTTGGACAGCATAGAGCAGAAGATTGAAGAACTGGACAGCATAGAACTGAGTGCCGAGCTGGATAGCACTGTAAGGGAAGACAGCATAGGGGCTACACCTTATAATAATATACAGTTCTATACCCGGCACAGTGCTTTGCAGGGAGTCTCTCCGACAAGTTCAGAAACAGGGAGCATGGAGCAAGGAAGCTATCTGCCTCTTGAGAAGCGCATTGATTTTGCAGAACTCGACCAACTGCTGAAGACCAAACTCGTGGAAAACGGCATAAAGGAAGAATATCACTACAAAGTGCTCACGGCAGGAGGCGAAGTGGTATACAAATGTGCCGACTACGCAGAAAAGGGTGAAGACTTCAGTTTCAAGGTGACACTGTTCGAGAATGATCCTGTGCCACAGATGGGAATATTGGAAGTACATTTCCCTGTGCTTGAAGACATATCGCGCAACAGTTTTGTATTCATACTGCCATCGCTGGTATTTACGTTTGCAGTACTCATCACATTTATCGTAACCCTGGTGCTGGTGTTCCGTCAGAAGAAAATCGCCGAGATAAAGAACGACTTCATCAACAACATGACCCATGAGTTCAAGACCCCTATATCCTCAATATCGCTCGCAGCACAGATGCTTGATGACGACACCATATCGAAATCGCCACAGATGACAAAGCGTCTCTCTACCACCATCATGGACGAGACAAAACGCCTGCGATTCCAGGTTGACAAGGTACTGCAACTTTCGCTCTACGAAAACCAGAAAGTGAACTACAATCTCGAGGATGTAGATACCAACGAGCTCATCAGCAACATTGTAAAGACCTTCACCCTGAAGGTAGAACGCAGCGGAGGGGAGATATCATACGAGACTCTGGCCGAGAAACCTCTGGTGTATGTAGACGAGATGCACATAACCAACGTGATATTCAACCTGCTCGACAATGCAGTGAAATACAAGAATCCAGACCACGACCTGAAGTTGCACCTCACCACGAAGAACGAACATGGACACGTGGTGATAACCATCAGGGACAATGGGATAGGGATGAAGAAAGAGGAACTGAAGAAAATATTCGAGAAGTTCTACCGTGTACACACAGGCAATGTGCACGACGTGAAGGGATTCGGTCTCGGGCTGGCATATGTAAAAAAGATTATAAACGACTTCCACGGCACCATTGCAGCCGAAAGCACCCTGGGCGAAGGAACTACATTCACGATTCACCTGCCGGAAGTGAGCTTTAAGTAAATACGTAAACAACGAACATTTAAAAAAACACTATAAAATTATGGAAGAACAAACTAGCAAAGTTCGCATCCTGTTATGCGAAGACGACGAAAACCTCGGTATGCTTCTCAGGGAATACCTCGAGGCAAAGGGTTTCAGCACTATGCTCTGTGTTAACGGCGAAGAAGGTCTCAACACATTCGTAAAGACCCATTTCGACCTCTGTATTCTCGACGTAATGATGCCAAGGATGGATGGATTTACGCTGGCCAACAAGATTCGTGAAATCAATTCCGATGTTCCGTTTATGTTCCTCACGGCAAAGACCATGAAAGACGACGTGAAGCAAGGCTTTGAACTCGGTGCAGACGACTACATAACCAAGCCATTCTCGATGGAAGAAGTGGTGTTCCGCATCGAAGCCATCCTTCGCAGAGTGAAGGGCAAGACTCAGGTCAGGGAACAGATTGTACACAGAATCGGCATGTACGAATTCGACACACAGAAGCAGATGCTCTCCATCAATGGTCAGCAGACAAAGCTCACCACCAAGGAAGCCGAACTCCTTCACCTGCTCAGCAGCAAGGCCAACGAACTGCTCCCACGCGACTATGCGCTGAAGGCCATATGGATTGACGACAACTACTTCAATGCCCGTTCGATGGATGTCTACATCACCAAGCTGCGCAAGCATCTGCAAGCCGATCCTAATGTTGAAATCCTCAACGTACACGGCAAGGGCTACAAACTGGTGATAGCAGAATAACAGTCAATGTTTTTTGCTGGCAGCAAAAAACTTCAACCCAAAAAAAGAGGTTCACACATGTTGTGAACCTCTTCTTTTCATTGGGTCGTTACTGATTAGTCTTCTGGAAGATTCTTCTTGTTGATGATGACGTGCCAAATGACACCACCAAGAATCAGAACCATGCTACCCAGAACATACCAGTTGAAGCGTACATCAAGCAGATCCCTCATTGGAGGAATGAGCATACCGATAATCATCAGGAATGCACCAAGCACCACCAGAATCAAACCGTAGTAATTTTTAATGTTATTACCCATATTTGTTTATTTTACCATTACCTTAACTCCGTTGATGATGTAAACACCAGCGCCAAGATTGCGGATAGAGTTGATGTTGCCATTCTCCATAACTACCTGACCTGCGAGGTTGTAAACAACACCGTTCTTTGCTACGCTGTCAAGAGCCTTGTTAACCTGCTCGATTGAGTTGAACTCACCACCGAGAGTGATTACGAGGTCGCCTTCAGCAGCAACAGCTTCAGTAGTGATACGGATGTAAGCACTGTTGGCAGCAACTGCAGTGTTAGTAGCCTTAGTCAGAGTGAAACCACCGTCCTTGGCAACTGCGTTACCCTTACCAGCATATACTGTAGAGTATGTACCTACGAGACCATTCTCTTCACCTGCTACTGGGTTGAACTCAGTAGAAGTAGACATTGTCCACTCAGCAGTTTCGTAGTCTTCATTGTCAGCACTGAATTCACCTTCTGCGAAGTAGATAACTGGCTGACCGGCGTTAGCCTTGGTAGCAGGAGTGAGGATGATAGCATCAGCTTCTTCACCCTTCTGAACACCCTTCATAGTGTAGAGAGCACCAACGCTTGGAGCGATTTCAGTAGAGTAGCACATAGGATAAACCTTACCAGGGAGAACGAACATGTCGTACTTGCCGTCAGGAAGTGCTGCAACATCACCTACCTCGTGAATCATCAGAGTAGAGTTGGTGTTGAGAGCAGCAGAGCTCCAAGTTACACAGTTGCTTGTAGAAAGCTCAGCGTGGAGGTTGGTGAGTGAGCTGCCATCGAGAGTCTCAACTGCGATGAGGTTTGTACCATAACCAAGAGCACTTACTGTGTAGAGAGTAGGCTGAACATCGAGAGTTGCATAGCCTGCACCAGCACCCTTAGAGCGGAGGTAGAGACCTGTAGCCTTGTTCTGGAGAGCGTAAGCAGTGTCGCCTACAGCTACGAAACGGAACCAGCTTTCTTCTGGGTTGAGAAGGAATTCTTCGTCGAGGAAGAGAGCAGGAACACCCTGACCGAGGTCTTCGGTTGGACGGGCAAATGTGTAACCAGTATCTTCGTCTTCTTCCTTGTCACCAGGAGCAATAACGCGGTCGAACAGAGCTTCTACTTTGAGAACAAAGTCGTCGTCATATCTTTCCTCAGCATTTGCCATGGTCCAACCATAGTCTTCGAACATAGTCTGTGAAGGGAACTTGATCTGGTACCACTTGCTTGTGCTGATTTGGTTAGCACTTGCGAAGAGGTCTTCAACACCCTTGTTCAGTTTCTCTACCCATGTGTCGGATGTAGCCTTGTCATAGTAACCAGCCTCGTCGTATGCTGTAGCATCAGCAATATCCTGCTTGAGCTGAGCAGCACTTGAACCTGCAGGCCAGAAGCCAGGGTCAGTACCTTCAACTACAACTTCAGTCTTAGGTGTAACCTCCTTGATGAGGGCGCGGAGAATTGAAGGGTCAACGAACTTCTCGAGGAATGCATCATAAGCAGCCTTGAGAGCATCGTAGTCAGCCTGAGTGAGATCATCGTCAGCAATTTCCTTGTTTACGAGTTCTTCGAGATTTGTACCGATTTCACCCATCTTGTTGAACTGAGAGTTAGGGTTGTCCTCAGGGATAGAGCAAATCTGGAACTCAGCGAAGTGAGCATAGATTTCAGTGTCGCTGCCTGAAGTAGAATTTGCTGTAGCAGTGAACTCGTGCTTGATATAAGTATAAGCAGCACCGAGGTCGATAACGTCGCTTACGAAGTGAGCACCTGCAGAAGCTTCACCAATCTCCAGGTCTTCAACACAGAGTTCGAAATCTTCGCCGTCGTTACTTCCATATACATTAGCCTTGATTACGTGGTCGTAGCCAGAGTTACGACGATAGATGTCAAGGGTATATTTCTGTACTGGGTCAGCAAGCTGAACAGTGATATAAGGGAATCCATCTGGAGTTGAGCTCCATACACTGTGCCAGTATGTGCTGTAGTCACCGTCGATCATGTACTCAATAGCACCTTCACTTGGTTCTGTCTCGTGGCAGTCAACGAACTGGTCAACACTGGTGATGAGCGGAGCAGCAACTGCGTCCTTAGCTGTTTCGATGTCAGCCTTGGCAGCAGCAAGCATTTCCTTGTAGTTAGCAACGAGAGTTGCATGTTCCTTGATTGGACCATAGGCCTCGATGAGGGTCTGTGCAGTCTGGTCGTCAACAGGAGCCATTGTCCACCATGTACCCATTGGGCTGTCGGTAGTGTAGTTCCAACCTACGATGTTACCACTCTTACCTGCACCTGCAGAGTGACCACCCTGGTGTGCGTAAGTGTAGTCACCAGTGCTACCTGCGTTGCGGAATGCTACGTAGTTCCAACCTGTTTCATCGTCAGTACCGATGAGAGCGAATTCCATTTCGCTTTCAACCTCGTCGAGGTCGGCGCTGAGAGTAACGGCAGTTGAAGTCTTGATGGTGTTGAAACGACCATCAGTTGCTGCGTTGTAAACCTTGTAGTTCTGAGTCTCAGCATCGTAGTCAACACGCCAGAGATATGGAGCGGTCTCCTCGAGAGTAGCCCACTTGGCATTCTGGTTCATGTCGGCATACATAGCCTTTGTAGGATAGACGGTCTCAGTTGTTGTGTCGCCGGTCTCTGGGTCAACAACTTCTACTTCCTCATAGTATTCCATAGAAGCGAGGAAGCGATAGTAACCACTTTCGAACTTAGCCTTAACTTCAGATGCGAGAACTGCCTCGTAAGACTCGTTGAGCTCAGCGAGCATGTCCTTAAGCTGCTGGAGAGTAGGAGTGTCCTCAGCCTCTTCGAGAGCGTAATAGATAGCGTCGATAGCAGCCTGGAAGCGTGCTACAGCATCTGGATCGTACTGACCTGGTTCTGTACCTGGCTCGAATGCATCGCGATACTCAGCAAGTTCCTGATAGCGGTTTGTGAGTTCAGTGAGAGCGATTTCATATTCGTCAGCATCAACGAATTCAACTGCCCAGAACGACCAGTCGTAGTTACCGTCGAGGATAAGGCTTACATCGCCATGCTCGTGGTCAACATTACCCTTCTCCCAGTATGCAACAGTGCTGTTAGTACCATTGTTATCCACACGGCTGCCGAGGTTCTCGATAGGGTAGTCAGGGTCCTGGTCTGCTGTGCTGCCTTCTTCATACACGTTCATATAGAAGTGACTTGGAGTGTCCTGAATGAGGTTCACTGTCCAGCAGATAGGATTGTCGTAGAAGTTGTCTGTAGATGTAGGAGCTCCGTTGCTGGCGTTGATTACGTAACGGCCAGTACCGAACTGTACATAGTAGGCACCTTCTGTACCGCTAGGAATGAAACGTACGAGGAAAGGAGCTGCTGCGGTAGCGAGCATACCATCCTGAACGTTGTCTTCCGCCATTTTGTAGAGCTGATAGTAGTTACCATCGTTCTGAGCACCTGTGGTGTCATACATGTAACCACCATTACCACGGATCTGAGACAGGAGATACCAAGTGTTTGGCTCCATAGACTCAGCCTGAGCACCGATTGTGATTGTCTTGCCCTCAAGATCCGGAGCCTCTGGCTCTTCAATGTCCTGAGCGAAAGCAAATGTCATCACAAACATCGACATCAAAAGAAGTAAATTTCTTTTCATTGCTTTGTGTTTTAAAAGTTAATAATGTTAGTTGTATAAATTTTATTTAAAATTTAGCAAGCACAAATATAGGAATAAATTTTGAAACTACCAAAAATATTTAGTTAAATTTTGATATTAGCATTTTTTTTTGTAATTTTGTGTATTGGATGAGAAGATAGAGAAGATAGAGAAGTTATCGTTCGCTGCGCTCACTAGAAGTTAAAGACGAATGTTGGCTAACAAAAATGTACTACACAATCGTCTAGCGAAGCGATAACTTCTAGCAAACTGCAAGTTTGCGATAACTTCCCCTAACTTCTAGCGAAGCGATAACTACCAATACTAAACATAATGAAAACCATAGCAGTATATTGTTCGTCATCGAATAGTCTCGATGTAAAGTATTACGAACAAGCCGAGGAACTTGGCAAATGGATAGGAGAAACTGGTCGCACACTTGTTTATGGCGGCAGTAGTCTGGGACTTATGGAAGCTGTATCGCGAGGTGCACGAAAGGCCATAGATGTGTGCAATGGTACAGGAAAAGTTGTGGGTGTTGTGCCCGATGTACTCTGTGAGCGCAAAGCAGTGAGCCAGAACCCCGATGAGGTGATTCCCTGCAAGGACCTGACGGAGAGAAAGCAGATAATGATGGGGCGCAGCGATGTGTTCATCGCCATGCCTGGGAGCATAGGTACTCTGGACGAAGCTTTCTCTGTTATGGCGCAGCATATAATAGGTATAGACCGAAAGATGGTCATCTTCTGGAACATCGATGGTTTCTGGAACAAGTTCTTCGAGTTTCTCGACTGGCTTGGCACCACTCCTGTTGCCAACAAGGATATCAAGAGTCTGTACTATAGGGCCGACACATTGGAAGAGGTGATTGCTCTATGCGAAAAGTAATAGGTCTGGGCGAGACCATTCTCGACATTGTTTTTAAGGATGGCCAGCCTTCTGCTGCTGTACCTGGGGGGAGTGTGTTCAATTCTCTTATCACCCTCGGCCGACTCGGGACTCATCCCACCTTCATCAGTGAAACCGGCAACGACAAAGTGGGTCGGATAGTGCTCGATTTCCTGCACGACAATGGGGTGGATAACAGCAATGTGTGCGTATATCCTGATGGCAAGACCCCTATTTCGCTCGCTTTTCTCAACGAGCGAAACGATGCCGAATACGAGTTCTACAAGAACTATCCCAAATGCCGGCTCGATATCGAATTGCCGCACATTGAGAAGGACGACATCCTGCTCGTTGGGTCGTATTTTGTGCTGAACCCAGTACTTCGGCAGAAGACCCGTGAGATCCTTCAGTATGCCAATGCACAAGGGGCAATCATCTACTACGACTACAATTTCCGAGCCACTCATCGTGCTGAAGCCAAGGAACTCTTCTCTGATATTATGGAAAACACAGGCTATGCCAGCATAGTACGTGGCTCAGACGAAGACCTGGAAAACATTTTCGCTCCTACACTCGGCTTCAGTGAAACCGAGCAAGTCTATGAGCACATCCGCCCTCTCTGCCCCAACTTTCTCGTAACTGCAGGAGCCAAAGCCACTACCCTATTCACGCCACACCTTATTAAAAAATACACTCCTACACCTATTGATACCATTAGTACCATCGGTGCAGGAGATAATTTCAACGCTGGCATTGTCTATGGCCTGCTTCAGCTTGGGGTCCTTCGTGACGACCTCGACAGTCTTTCACCGAAAGACTGGGACAGTATCATAGACTATGCCCAACAGTTTTCAGCCGAAGTCTGCCAAAGCCTTGAAAACTACATTGCGAAGCGATGACGCTTCGCAATGTCCCCCTAGACTACTTGACAATGTCAAGTAGTTCTACCGTGAATATCAGTGCTGAATATGGCTTAATCTTACCAGAGTCACGTTCTCCGTATGCAAGTTCCTGTGGAATATATACTTCCCACTTACTGCCTACAGGCATGTGAGTGAGGGCTTCAGTCCAACCCTTGATCACTTGGTTGCAGCGGAACTCCGAAGCTTTGCCACGCTTGTAGCTGCTGTCGAACTCCGTACCGTCGATGAGGTGGCCTTCGTAGTTCACGCTGACCTTGTCGGTGGCTGTAGGAACAGCACCAGTGCCCTTGGTCAGTACCTTATACTGCAGTCCACTTGGTAGGGTTATGACTCCTGGTTTTTTCTTGTTCTCTGAAAGCCACTGCTCACCAGCCACTCTGTTTGCTCCGTAGGTCAGTTCTAGATTCTCGGTCTGTTTCTTCTGCATGATTGCATCGAACTGAGTCTTTGCATCTTCGGCAGAAAGAGAATTTTCATCCTTAAGCGAAGCAATCACAGCTTTGATCACGACATCCTTGTTGAGTTGCTTGTCCTCTGTTCCTGGATAGTACTGTTTGCTTACCTGCTTTATGAAATTGAGGAACTGTCCTCCAATCTCATATCCAGCTAGTTCGGCTTGCTTAACCTTGTCGCTATCACTTACGCACACTCGTTCATTGAGACCTTTGTAGAATGCCTCCATATAGGCTGTATCCACGTTCAACTGCTGCACGAGATAGTTCTTCAGCCCATTGGTCTGCATCGTACCAAAGATATATGCCACTGAGTCTTCCTTGGTCATCGTTGTGTCCTGAGCAATAGCTACACTTATGCTGAAAACGCTGAAGACGGAGAAAACGCTGAAAAATTTATACAATCTTTTCATGATTCTTGTTTTATAAAAAGATTACGGATTGCTGTAACCTATAACCAGTAACCCGTAACCTTAAAATTTGAAACAACTTTTACTTCAGTGTCTCTACAGTGAAGATCAGAGTTGAGAATGGTTTGATCTGACCCATGTCGCGAACACCATAACCAAGCTCGTAAGGGATGTAGAGTTCCCACTTGCTGCCTGCTGGCATAAGTTTGAGAGCCTCAACCCAACCATCAATAACACCTGGATTTGCCATGTTCACTTCGAATGCCTGTTCTCTTTCGTAGCTGCTGTCAAATACAGTTCCATCGATGAGTTTGCCTTCGTAGTTGCACTTTACTACTGTAGAGTCTGTAGGCAGTTCACCATCACCTTCTACGAGCACCTTGTACTGAAGTCCTGAAGGCAATACAACCACGCCTTCGTTCTTCTTGTTGTCCTCAAGCCATTTTTCGTTAGCTTCCTTCTGATCAGCATAGGTCTTTGCCATGTTTGCCTCACGGATAGGTTCGAGAAGTTCGTTGAACTTTGCATAAGCATCGTCAGCACTTGTGGTGTCAGCCTTAGTGAGTCCTGCAATCAGACCTGCGAGAATGTTCTTAGGGCTAACCTGCTTTGTTGAGTCGTCCTGATAAACTTCCCGGCTGAGACCTTCTGCCATGCTCTTGATCTGAGCACCTACCTCGAGTCCCTTGCGATAAGCATTGTCAGCTTCGCTGGCTTCCTTCATAGCACCTTCCTTCATACCCTTGATGAAGTCCTCAAGATACGTTGAGTCAACGCCCAACTGCATCTGCATGTACTGCTTCAGACCATCACACTGTGCCAAACCCAAGTTGTAGGCAATTGAATCTACGTTGTCATTGAGCTGTGGAGCATTGCCACCATCGCAACTTGCGAATACCATTGCAGCTACTACTGCTGCAAAAGAAAGAATTTTTTTCATGTTTTTGTTTTGTTTTAAATTGTTAATATTATTAGAAGTTATCGCTTCGCTAGAAGTTAAGGGAAGTTATCGCAAACTTATAGTTTGCTAGAAGTTATCGCTTCGCTAGACGAATGCATCAGAAACTCCTTTATCTTCCACTATACTTTTTACATATGCATTTAATAATCTGCTGGTATTTTCTATTACATTTATAAGTTCATCATATGTGCCATCGTCTATGTATTGTAAATCATAGGATAGGATTATGTAGTATCTGCATTCTTCCAAACTGCCTTGAGCTATATTCATAAAGCGCAATTTTTCAGCCTTACTAAGTCTTTTGTAGCCCTCTGCGATATTAGCCGGAATTGATACAGCTGCCCTCTGAAATTGTGAAGATAACCCATAACGCTCATACTCAGGAAAGTTAACGACTGCTTTATATACTAACTTTGTAAATTGATGAGCTCTCTGCCAAGCATTTATTTGTGTAAATGAAAATGTGCTATTTTCCATGGGTTAAATAGTTGTTATTTAAGTAGTTCTCGCTTCAATAGATATCAGGGAAAGTTATCGCTTTGCTAGAAGTTAAGGGGAAGTTATCGCTTTGCTAGAAGTTAGGGGAAGTTATCGCAAACTTTCAGTTTGCTAGGAGTTATCGCTTCGCTAGACGATAGCCTGTAGTATGTTGCCATTAGTCAGCATTCGTCTTTAACTTCTAGTGAGCGCAGCGAACGATAACTTCTCTATCTTCTTTAACTTCTTTAACACCTCAAAGAACTTTTATCAATTCTACATCAAAAACCAGTGTTGCAAACGGCGGAATCATATCTCCTGCTCCACCTTCGCCGTAGGCAAGGAGATATGGGATATAGAAGCGATATTTCGCTCCTTCGCCCATGAGCTGCACGCCTTCTGTCCAACCGGCAATCACCTGATTGAGTCCAAACACTGCTGGTTCACCTCGCATATAGCTGCTGTCGAAAACTGTTCCGTCTATCAGTCTTCCTTCGTAATGGCACTGCACCTTGTCTGTAGCATTAGGGTGCTTGCCGTTGCCCTCGGTTATCACTTCGTACTGAAGTCCTGAAGGGCGAACCACCACACCTTCCTTCTTGGCGTTTGCCTCAAGGAAAGCCTTGCCTTCTTCCTTGGCAGCCTTACCTGCTTCAGCCTTCTTGGCCTGAAGTTCGGCTTCCTGCTTAGTGAAGAATTCGTTTACTATCTTCTGGGCATCCTGGTTTGATACCTTGAGTTGGTTACCCTGAAGTACATCTGTGATTGACTGAGCAAAATCCTCAATCTTGAGGGCATCCCTGAGCCCCATCTGCTTTAACTGCTGGCCAATTCCCAGGCCAAGTGCATAACTGAGTTTATCCACGATCTTATTTACTATTTAACAATTTACTATTTAGTTCAGCAAGGCATCGTATCTGTCAGTGAGCTGCATAAACATAATCCGAATTGCAAAGATACAAATTTATTTGTAAACTACCAAATTTATTTGAGACTCTGGGCTCAGAATACTATCAACCCTGCTGCTCCACATATCAAAATCATCAAGATTGGGTGCACCAATTTGTGCTTTGTGAGAAAGAACGACGCAAGGAAAATCACAATCGATACCACAAACTGAAATGTGTCATCCGTAGGACTTCCGAAGTTCTCCTTGTTCATCAGCAACACCGCCGCTGCTCCGATAAGACCTATTACGACAAGGCGAAGACTTTGGCTGTTGACTATTGGCTGTTGGCCGTTGGCTGTTGAAGACTTTCGGGCTATGAGCTTCAGCACGAAAATCATAACCAAAAACGGCACCCACATCACACTCAGCGATGCCACCACGGCTCCCAAAACTGCAGCCCATTCGGGCATTCCGGCGTGGAGTACGGCATTGTAGCCGGTGTATGTGGCGCAGTTTATCCCAATAGGCCCTGGAGTACTCTGACTGATGGCCACTATATCCGTGAATTCTGTAGCAGTGAGCCAGCCTTGCTTCTCCACAACCTCGTTGTGAATCAGACTCAGCATGGCATAACCTCCACCGAAGTTGAAGGCACCAATCTTAGTGAATACGAGGAAAAGCTTTAGAAAGAGCATTTTTTGAAGGGGAGTTCAAAGGGAGTTCAAGGGAGTTCAAAGGGAGTTCAAGGGAGTTCAAGGGGAGTTCAAAGGGAGTTCAAGGGACGATAGTTAGTGGATGTGTGACTTGTTACTGAATAAGAATCCAAGTAATATGGTAACGCCGATGATAATGATAGGTGAAACTCCGAAAGCAGAGATGAGAATACAGGCAAGGATGGGTATCCAAGCGTTGCGCCAGGTGAGGCCAGCACTCTTGGCCAGGGTGAAACATGGGGCGGCTATAAGTGCCACCACGCAAGGGCGGATTCCCATAAACACCTTCTCCACATACACATTGTCCTTAAACTGCTGAAAGAACATCGCAATCAGCAATATCACCACCACACTCGGCAACGCCACCCCTGCAACAGCAGCAAGACTGCGCAACCACATTCCCCCTCTATGGGAGGGGGTTAGGGGGAGGCTTCTTTCGGCAACTATCGTCGCTATATTTGCTGCAAACAGTCCTGGCATGGCCTGTGCCAGGGCTACGGCATCGAGAAACTGCTCTTTCGTGAGCCACCTGTGCCTGTCCACAACCTCTTTCTCTATAAGCCCAATCATAGCGTAGCCCCCACCAAAGGTGAAGGCTCCGACTTTAAGAAAGGTTATGAACAGTTGTCTATTCATTTAATTTTCAAAGGATTATTCAGACATTCAGCATAACGGCTGAGATATGCCTCCCAATCGGCAAGGGTTTCGAAATCGGTTTCGTTGTTCCTGCTCCATCCACTGCCGAAGTAATAGGTTAGAGAACCACTTGAACCCTTGAACTCTTTTACCCCCATTATGTGCCCTACGGCTCCTGGAAGGTTCTGACCTTCCTTGTAGTACATCTTGTCCACGCCCTCCGGGAACACACAACCTATATATATCCTGCCGAAGTCCTTGTTCAGTTTCTCACGGAAACGTTCCTTATACTGCTTCGAGTCGCCCAAGTCCTCATAGCCCATATAACCGTTCTTCTCACTTAGCACATAGGCCGTTGGATTCTCGTTGTGAACCACAATGCCTACGGCTATTGGCTGTTGGCTGTTGGCCGTTGGCTGTTGGCTGTAAGAAACAGTGCACTTATTGAGTTGACTTCCGGCATCGAGGCTTATGATGCGCTCTTCGCCATAGTCCTTGCCATCGGCTCCGTTGTAGTGAAGTTTCACTGTGAAGCGCAGTGGTCCGTTGTCGAGTATCTCGTAACTGGTCCAGCACCAAGGATAGATGATTTCACCATTCTCATCCAACAAAGCCGGAGTTCCGGCTCCGAGTGTGGCTCCTACCTTGTAGCAGTCCATGCCGGTGCCGTGGTCTACGTGATAGCTGATGGCATAATACACATCGTCAATCAGTGCATATTGGCCCATCTGCTTCAGGCGGTTTGTCACCGAGTGAAATTCCTTATCTAGTTCCAGGTCGTAACGTTCCTGAACCACCAAATTGCTGGTTCGCTTGGTCCACACATCGAATCCATAGGCTGTCTCACCCTTCTTCTGCAGTGCAGGTCCATAGGTGCGGAATGCCACCACATCGTTTTCCCATGCCACGTCGTCGAGGCGTTCAGGGAAACACTTGCCAAAGACCTGCGGTTCGAAGGTGGTTTGACCTATCGGGGTGGTTATGGTGTTGAGTCCATAACCCTTCATCTGCTTCTCGGCAATGGTGTATTTCACCTTCCCCTTTGCCGGTACGGCAGCCTGGAACAGCAGTTTGCCGTCATGTGTAATCTGCACAGCCTGAAACCTTCCCGAAGCATCGGCAACAGTGAAATCGTCACCCACCTTGTCTATCACCTTCTGCGCATCCATCTCCACAATCTCAATTCGCGGATAGTTCAGCGCATTGGATATAGTAACGGTCATGCTTTTCTGAGCAAAGGCTTCGCCTACGAAGAAAACGGAGAAAACGGAGAAAACGAAGAAAACTGAGAACCGAAGGAGCAGCGAGAGCAAAGTCAAGCTTGCTTGAACTCTGCCGAGTCGCGTCTGAGGAAGACCAAAGGTCAAAACGGAGGAAACGGAGGAAACTTTTTTCATAACTTCTAAACAAATAAACTCTAAACTTTCGCTAACCACTAACCGCTAATCGTTTTTGCGACTAATCGCAAAAACTTACGGTTGTTTTCCTATATAAGCCAATATACCACCATCTACATAGAGCACATGACCATTCACAGCGTCACTGGCATGCGAAGCGAGGAACACAGCCGGACCTCCAAGTTCGCTTGGGTCAAGCCAACGGCCTGCAGGGGTCTTGGCACAGATAAACTTGTCGAACGGATGACGGCTGCCGTCTGGCTGCAGTTCGCGCAGAGGGGCTGTTTGAGGGGTGGCAATATATCCAGGACCAATGCCGTTGCACTGGATGTTGTATTCGCCGTATTCAGAACAGATGTTCCTTGTCAGCATCTTCAGTCCACCCTTGGCTGCTGCATAGGCACTCACTGTCTCGCGACCCAGTTCGCTCATCATCGAGCAGATGTTGATAATCTTACCTTCGCGCCTTTCCATCATCTCCGGAACCACTGCTGCACTACAGATATAAGGTGCTACGAGATCCACGTCAATCACTGCCTGAAACTCCGAGCGTTTCATCTCGTGCATAGGGATGCGCTTGATGATGCCGGCGTTGTTTACGAGGATGTCAATCTGACCCACTTCCGTATGTATGGTCTCAACCAAGGCCTTCACAGCCTCTTCGTCGGTAACGTCACACACATAGCCTTTCACGTTCTCTATGCCTGCTTCCTTGTAGTTGTCGAGTCCACGTTGGAGAGCCGCTTCGTTGATGTCATTGAAAATAATGGTCTTGATACCTGCCCCAACGAATGCCTTGGCAATGTTGAAACCAATTCCGTAAGATGCACCTGTTATCCATGCATTCTTACCTTCGAGTGAAAAAAGATTCATAGTGTTTTTGTTTTTGATGTTAAAGAGGTTAACGGAAGTTAAGGGAAGTTATCGCAAACTTTCAGTTTGCTAGAAGTTATCGCTTCGCTAGACGATAGCCTGTAGTGTGTTTCCACCAGCCAACATTCGTCTTTAACTTCTAGTGAGCGCAGCGAACGATACCTTCTCTATCTTCTTTAACTTCCTATCTTAAATCTGTTATCTTAGAGAAATCCTGATCTCCGTAGTCGAGGTTTTCGCCACCCATTCCCCAGATGAAGGTGTAGTTGTGGGTTGCAGCGGCACTGTGGATACTCCATTCTGGTGAGAGAACAGCCTGGTCGCCCTTCATCCATATGTGGCGAGTCTCTTCCACCTCACCCATGAAGTGGCACACAGCCTGGTCTTCAGGTACTTCGAAATAGAAGTATGCCTCCATTCTTCTTGAGTGAACGTGTGCCGGCATAGTGTTCCACACACTTCCCGGAGCGAGTTCCGTCATACCCATCTGCAGTTGGCATGTAGGCAGCACCTGGTTCACAATCATCTTGTTGATGTCGCGTTCGTTACTCATCTCCAGGCTACCCATATGTGCCACAACTGCATCGGCCTTGGTCACCTTCTTGCAAGGATATTCCTTATGGGCTGTGGTTGAGTTGAAATAGAACTTGGCAGGTTTCTCAGCATCCATACTTTCGAATACCACATCCCTGTCGCCGCGGCCTATGTAGAGGGCTTCCTTGTAGTCGAGTTCAAACACTTCGTCGCCTACCCTCACCTGACCTTTGCCACCTACGTTGTATATGCCCACCTCGCGCCTTGTGGTGAAATACTCGGCCTTCAAAGGATCGATAGCCTCGAGCTTGAGTGATTCTTTCACTGGCATTGCTCCACCTACCACCATGCGGTCGTACATGCTATAGACCATGTTCACCTCGTCAGCGGCAAACACCTTCTCAATCAAGAAATCTCTCCTGATACGCTGGGTATCATAATGCTTCGCATCCTCTGGATGTGCAGCATATCTTACTTCATAGTTTGTTTTCATTAAAACGGAATATTTATACCTAAGTTCAAATGTGCATTGCTTGAGAGTGGGAGTCCCTGCTTAGCCAGTTTGCCGAGAGTGTGGTCCATGCCGATGAAGAAGTTGAATCCCTTTGGATGAGCATTGAGAATCCAACCGAAACTTGCGCCGTAGGTACCTGCAGCAAAACTTGCCGAAGCCGAGAAAGCCTTCACCGGAGCCCAGTTGGCAGAGAGACGGAAGTCGGTCCAGCTGTAGTCACCGTTTATCTTTGTGGTGTTCATCAGGCCGAATGTCATGGCCCTGTAAGCCGGAAGGTTGTATGATGCTGCGAGGTTCATCGTAGCACCTATACCTGTAGTTCTGCTGCCTTGGTCGCCTTCATCCTTCAGTTCATATACTTTTGCCAGGTCGTCTTTCAGGCGGTCCGACTCGTCTTCGAAGCTGTTGGTTGCGTTGTCATCGGCATTAAACAGATATGTGTCTGTATGCACATCACCCTTCATGGCAGCCTTCATATTGTTGTTCCAGCCTATCCAACCCAGGTCGAGCAAAGCGGCACTGAATTCCCAGTCCTCATCGAGTTTGTACACAGCACCCAGGTCTACGGCCATACCAAAACCGTTAAGTCCTGTACCATCAACATCCATCTCGTTTACATATGGATTGCCTGTATGTTCACTCATCTTGGTCTTATAGGTGAGTCCTTTCACGCTTGCTTCAATCTGGGCATCGCTGTAGATGTCCCACTGATTGTTATTGAGCACGGCCCTGGCTTCGTTCACTTTGGCTGTGATGTTTGCACCGCCAAGCAGGAACTTCAGTTTGGCTCCGAGTCTCCACTGCTCGTCTATCTGACGTGAATGGCCGAATGCCAGTTCGATGAATGCCTGTGCCTCTGCACTCAGGCCACTGAGGTTATATTCCTTGTTTGTAACACCCTCCTTGGCAAATCTGAACACCTCGCCAGGTACATATATATTGGCTTCCTGTCTCAGGTTGATACCTATTGTGTTATATCCTCCCCATGCCTTGAATCCAGCACCGAGAATGTTGAGCCGCAGTTCTTCGTTGATGTAGTTCTTGTCATTTACATTGCCGAGGAACTCTCCTGCCGTCACATCCGGATGCAGGAAAGTCACTGTCTTGCCGCCTCTGTTGAACAATACTTCGTCAACACCCAGGTTACCTCTCATGGCCACATCCATGTTGCCGAGTCCTGGAAAACCTATATAGTTCTGGTCATTGCCAAATGCCGGGTTCATCTCATGGCGATACAGAAAACCATCGTTGAAATACCCCGTCTGTGTCTGCTGGGCTGAAACTTCGTTTACACAGAAAACTGAGAAAACACAGAAAACACAGAAAACTGAGAAAACTGAGGAAACTGAGAAAACTTTATATAAACTTTTCATAACTTCTAATATTTTTTAAACTTTTTGAACTTCATTTATACTCCCTTTGGACTCCTAATCATCCACTTCCACGTATCTTCCGCTTACGGTAATCTTCAAGTTCTTAACCACAATCATCATATCTGGCGACAGAGCCTTGCCTTCGTGTGCATATATCGTTGCCACCATCTTCACACCGTCAAGATTTGTGACAGCCAGTTCGCTGCCATCCACGGTCTTCAGTTCTACCTCGGCACTGGTGTCGGCCATCAAAACCTTTGTATGACCCTTCACGTTCTCGTCGTAGTGAGCAGGAGTAGTCTTTGTAGCCTTGATATAAGGCACCACGTCAAATTCTACATCGTATGGCAGATCCTTCTCCACATCAAAATTCACCTTCAGTTTCTTCACTGTCAACTTCTCCAGCGACTCTTCGTCCCAGTCATTTTCTTCCTTAACATACTGTATCACTGAGCCCTCAGTCAGTTCAAACGGAGCAAAGAATGTATATTTTCCGTTTACTGCATTCAGTCTCTTGCCGAGTTCGAAGCTTTCTACCTTCTGTCTTGGCACCTGCGGATCTACTGGAGTCACGCCGATTGTCGTAGGCAGACCCAGAGTCTCGTGATAAACCACATCGCCCAGTTTGCTGAACAGATGCCACTTGGCATCGTCGTAGCCCTTATACCAGTGATCCGGCTTCGAAGGCGACATACAGAACACCTGCTGTGCCACGTCGTTCTCCACAACCAGCGGTTCGTCCATATCTATTGTCCTCGAGTCCCTCTTGCCATCCTTGTTCCATGTAGGGGTGAGTCTGAAACCACTCTGAGCCTTCAGTTCATAACCACCTTCATACATAGGGTTGTTCATGCTCAGGTAGATCTGAGGGTTCGAAATCTTTATCTTTGTACCATCCTGGTTCAGGAAATCAGGAATATCTTCCAAGGTCACATCCTCGATGTCCAAGTCCTTGATGCTATATTCTATCTCACCAGTGAAATGAGTCACCTTAATATTGCTCATTTCTGGCGTACATGTGTAATTGACTGTTCCCGGCAGGTCGAGCACTGTCTTGCCCTCCTTGAAGTCCTCTTGGTAGATTGTCACCGCTCCCGACTTCACCTTGCAATCAGCTGTGAGTTTAAACACGCGGTTGTCAGCGTTGAAGTCAATCTGGTCGTTGTTCCAGAATCCTGCAACCTTTACCGTAAGGCTGAATGATTCATCCGAACCAGTCTCGATATCCATTTTGGAGAGGTCGAGTTCGCCGTTTTCCTTGTCGTAAGACCACAGGCTGCCATCCTGGCTCACACCGTCGTATATCACCTCGCTTACGTTGATTCCATGAGGCAATACCAGCACCAGTTCTTCAAACCTGATGGTGTTCAGCGCAGCTGCAAGTTTCTTCTGGGCATCGGTAATCACCACCTCCACTGTCATCGCAGTCTTGTCGTCAACAGCGAGATAGTCCACCGACTTTATGCTCTTGTCCACATCTGTAGCCTTCGTATTCACTGCCGTAGTCTTCTGTGACAGAGGATAGTAAGCCAGCTGAGTACCACCAGCAGTCTTTATTTCCTTGGCCGGTACACCTGCAATCACCAGATCCAGCTGGTCCTTGATAGGAGTGATTACCGGTGCCGCAGCCGTAAACGACATCACGTCTATAGGGTCCGACTCGAAGTCCCCATCCTGTACCAAGGCATATACTGAATCCGTGCCATCCCAGATTTTCTTTATTTTGCTGTTTTCGTCAAGGTCCACTATCGTATGCATTTTGATAGTGTCCAGGTTAATTGGAACAACTAAGTTGTCCACGTCAAAAGCCACGGTGCTGTCCATGTTCGACAGATCGTAGTCACCATCCGTACAGCTGGTCATCCCAGCCCCCGCCAGAGCAATGGCAAGAGCCAAAACTCCAAATTTCCTTGTTTGTTTCATAACTTGGTCTTTGTTTTGTTAATTATTTTAACTTTTACATTATTTTTGCAAATATACCAATATTTTGTGCAAATATACAAAAAAGATTTAACACTTCCAAATTTTTTTTAACATTGTTACATTTTCTCGCAATCTCTGCTGCTTCATCGGCGCATCATGGAAATATCAGCGTTTTCTATACATGATAACCACGAGACATATATATACCTATGATGTGACGGAGCTGTGTGCAATAAAATACAACATGGTGTGCAATAAAATATATACATACTACGGAACAAAACATACACAATGTGTGCAGTAATGCATTTATCAGGTGTGTGCAACCGAAAAATGACGAAACACTGGGGTTGACGCATATATTCGCAGTGTGTGTGCAATAATTTTTACGCACAGAAATTAGGGAGTGTGCAAGTTTTTGCACATAATGTATGATTCATAGTGTGCAATTAAAAAAAAGGTTGTAACTTTGCGCTGTGATTGATGGCGAGCTTTGCTCGCAGGTAGCAGGGAGCAGGGAGAAGGGAGAAGGGAGAAGCTATAGAAACCATAAAAAAATAAAGTATATGAAAAAAAGTTTTGTTTTTGTTTTGGCTGCTTTCGTTTGTTCGGCAAACGAAATGGTGGCTGGTGATTATCTCACCAACACGAATCAGAGTGTGAATTTCCTGCGCAATCCTTCACGGGATGCGGCAATAGGTATCGATGGTGTGTATAGCAATCCTGCCGGCGTGGCATTCCTGGATGATGGCTGGCATATGCAGTTCAACTGGCAGATCGTTCATCAGGACCGTGACGCAAGGGTGTATAATCCTGCCTTCATGCAGAACTATGGCAATCCTTCTGTGGATGGCTATCGCACTTTCGAGGGCAATGTGGATGTTCCTATCCAACCTTCGCTGTTCCTGGACTACAACAAGGACAAGTGGAGCTTTCAGTTTGGTTTCGGCTTCATAGGCGGCGGTGGCGGCTGTGAGTTCGACAACGGTGTGGGTATGTTCGAAAACCTGGTGGCATCGATGACCCAGGGGGCTCCATATGCCTACGACTCGTATATGAAAGGTACATCCTACGACCTCGGTTTCTCACTCGGAGCAGCGAGAAAGGTGACAAAGAACCTGAGTGTGTTTGGTGGACTCAGAGCCATCTACGGCATCAACAGTTATGTGGGACATATAAATAATGTACGCGTGAAGACCCAGGCCGGTGAGATGAACACGGGAAAGAACTTCGCCATTGACTGCGACCAGAAGGCATTTGGCATTGCGCCAATACTGGGTGTGGACTGGAAAATCAATGACCACTGGAATGTGGCAGCGAAATATGAGTTCAAGACCCGCCTGAGATTTGACAACACGGCCAACAACAGTGCCGATTTCGATGCCCTGGCACAGGGCAATGCCCAGTTTGCCTCGTTCCTCGACGGAGCAGAGACCCCAGCCGATCTGCCAAGCCTGCTGACAGTGGGTGTACAATACTCACCAATCAAGTCGCTGCGCGTGATGGGAGGCTATCACCACTATTTCGACGTGGACACCAAGCAGTGGACCAGCGACAAAGTGGGCGACACCAACGAATTCTCGTTTGGTGCTGAATACGACATCAGCAAACTCATCGAAGTGAGTGCAGGATATCAGCGAAGCATGTTCGACCAGGAAGAGGCCAACGTGAGCGACATGTCGTTCACACTCAACAGTTGGAGTTTCGGCGTGGGTGTGGGAGTGCACCTGAACGATATGATCACACTCAACGCTGCCTACTTCCAGACCAACTACAGCGACTACGCAAAGGCCACAACTACCTACTCAAGGACAAATCGAGTGATAGGAATTGGCGTTGACGTGAATTTTTAAGGTTCGGCTGCGCCGAAGGTTACGGGTTACGGGTTAGAGATTAGAGGTTAGAGGTTAGAGATTTTTCTCCTACGGAGAAGGTAACCTTGGCTGAAGGGCCGTCCACACGGATATAGGCCAAGAGCCGGCCCTGACAGAGACGGCGTTCCGAAGCCTGAGGAGCTGACATATCGCGATTGTCTCCATTTTCGAGACCCAGGAGAGTGGCACCACCGGAAACAGAACAGCGAACCGTATCGCTGGCTGTCATCACGCGAGTGCCATTTTCGTCTGCCATTTCGAGCAGCACGAGTTTTACAGGCCGCGAAGGATGCTGATCGTGGAAATACCGCGAGAGTTCGGGAAGACTGTCGTTGAGTAGTGCCACACGCAATGAACAAGCAGCAGGATCAGTGGAGGCAGCAGGATTATGTGAGTTAGCAAAGTTTCCACGGCGGCGCGGTCCCCAGGATTTCTGGAAACCACAGAAGTCGAGAATGCCGGTACCCAGTCCACGCGAAGGCCATGCACCACTCTCGCCGAGATAGTCGAGACCAGTCCACAGGAACTGACCAAAGATATAAGGCCGTTCGTCGTCCTCCTTCCAACGGCGAATGCCACCATTGGTTTCAGAACCATAAATAACGCGGTCGGGGTAGGTCTTGTGGTCGAGTTCGTAGCGATTTTCAGTATAGTTATACCCCACCACATCCACAGCATCGGGATAGGCTGTTTCGTTGCTCATCACCACACCCGCAAGGGCTCCGGTTACAGCACGCGAATCGTCGCAACGTCGCACGATGGCAGCAAGTCTTTTTGCAATCTCGCCTATGCGTTCTGCCCGCGGAGCATCGGCCTTGAAACCACCATACATAGGTTGGTTGATTTTGCTGTTGCCCCCATCGAGCACAGGATGTGAATAAGGATCGTTAGGATAGTCCACCTCGTTGCCTATGCTCCAGAGGAATATGCTCGGGTGGTTGCGATCGCGCAGGACCATATCCTCCACATCGCGGTCAATCCACTCGTTGAAGAAATCATAGCTGCCCTCGTAGCCAGGAGTGCCCTTGTTCCACCCCTTAAGCCATTTGCGCTTAGGGAATTCCCACTCATCCGAAGCCTCATCCATTACGAGCAATCCCAGTTCGTCGCACAGGTCGTAGAGATAAGGCACCTGAGGATTGTGGGCACAGCGAATGCCGTTGACTCCGATTTTCTTCAGTTGGGTGAGTCGCCAGAGCCACACTTCGTAAGGCACAGCAGCACCCAGCACACCGGCATCGTGGTGAATACACACACCGCGAACCTTGGTATTCACGCCATTGAGAAAGAAACCCTCGTCGGGCGAAAAGCGAGTGGTTCGCAGTCCCACATGACACGTGGTTTGGTCCTCGCCATATTCGGTGGTGAGGGTATAGAGATACGGATCAGAGAGATTCCAGAGATGAGGGTTCGATATGTGAAGCACAGAGTCCTTGCTGCTTACTATGGTGTTTCCCCCACTGTCGCGGAGAGTGAACCGGCAAGGTGTGATTCCTCCGGTTTTGACGATGAGGTTGCTGTTTTCGCCATCCCACCGCCATGTCACACCCCACTGAGGCAGATGTTGCTTAGGAGCCGTGACGAGCCACACGTCACGATATATGCCACTGCCGGTATACCAACGGCTGTCGGCCTGGCGGGAGTGGTCCACACGCACCTCGAGGATGTTGTCGCCCGAAGGATTGATATACGGAGTGATTTCGTAGGCAAAAGAAGCATAGCCATTAGGTCGCTTGCCCAGCAGATGGCCATTGAGCGATACCTCGCTGCGGTTGTACACACCCTCGAAGTAGAGATACACAAGCCTCTCCCCAACCCTCTCCACAAGAGAGGGGGACGAATGCTGTAGGGCGTTGTTTAGATTAAGACGATAGTACCCTACGCCGCCGGGGAGGAAACCGGTACAACTGAAGAGCGAATCAGAAGGGGTATGCTCTATGCTCCAGTCGTGGGGCAAAGTGACGCTGCGCCACTGCGGTTCACCCTCAAGGCGAAATTCCCAACCATCGTTGATGAGCCGTGAAGACCCAAAACCAATCTGGGCAAAGGCTTCGCCTATGAAGAGAACGAAGAAAACGAAGAAAACGGAGGAAACTTTTTTCATGATTAATTAATATTTACCTAACCACCTAAAACCTATACTTTATCTCATCTCTGATGCAAGCCGGGATGAGGGCACTGGTACCCTTCTCGATGCGATAGATATCGCCACGGAACTCTATTTCGGTGACCCCGGCAAGGTGTATGATTATCTCAAACGAATCCGGTCCTGCTGTGGCTGTGAGACATTTCGTAGCCCCGAGACCACGCAGGGCCCTTACCTCGAAAAACGGAGTGAGCAGAGGCAAATCACAGCGAGCTGTATTTTCGGGAGTACGCACATCGCCAAAATTACAAGCCTCGGCAGCAAGTTCGGTATGCAATTCCCTGGGTTTGCCATCGGTACCAAGGCGGTTGTAGTCGAAAATGCGGTAGGTGATATCCGAAGACTGTTGAATTTCAGCTATTTTTAGTCCTCCACCAATGGCATGTACACGTCCTGCAGGGAGGTTGAACACATCACCTGCATGCACCTCATGCTTGGCAAGCGAAGAAACGATACTGCCATCGGCAACCTTCTGCTTATACTGCTCAGGTGTGAGTTTTTCGTCAAACCCCGCATAGAGATATGCCCCAGGTTCGGCATTGATGACAAACCACATCTCCGATTTTCCGAAGCCCCCATGCACACGAGCCGCCATAGCGTCGTCGGGGTGGACCTGAATGGATAGATCTTGTCTGGCATCTATCACCTTGGCCAACAGTGGCATCTTGCCGTTGCTCCGTAGGGCCACTTCCTTTCCGAGTATTTCGTCGGGATAGCGCGAGATGAGTTCACAGAGACTGAGAGAAGCGAATTCTCCGTTTGACACAATCGAAGGCGAGGCCTCGACAGCACTTACAACCCACTGTTCGGTGCCCCAAACAAGGGTGTGAAGATTTTCTTTGAAAAGCAGAGGGTACATAATTGGGAGTTTAAAGGGTTCAAGGGTTCAAATGGGGCTAATGGGACTAATTGGACTAATGGGACTAATGGGACTAATTGGGCTAATTGGACTAATTGGGCTTATAGGGCTAATTGGACTAATTGGACTATAACCAGATGTATTTGGTGGGGGATTTGAGTCCCCAGGAGGAGTAGTATTGGTCTATGGAACCGCAAACTTTTACGGGGCGATGCAGGTTTGACGGGTTGTTGCTGATATTGAGCGCATCGCGCAGCGAACCCGCAGGCAACTGAATGGCAAGCATATATGCCTTGTCCGTAGATTCTATGGAGTCGGCAAGGACTATATTCGTGCCAGTACCTCCTGTTTCGAGCTTGATGGTATTCTTGCCTGTTTGATAGCCTACAATATATCCCCTGACCCAGATGCCTTCTCTCTGCACCAGTGAATCCTGCGAATAGATTGCACCCACGGCTCCGTTGCTGCCAAAATCGCTCGGCAGGAAAGGCCGCGACTGCGAACCATCGCGAAGCGAACCAAACTCAGTGGTATCAGAGACTTCAGTTCCACCTCCCCCTGATGAAGGATCGGAACCCGAACCATTCTCGAGGTCGATATCCAGTTTTTCGCATGCCACAGTGGATGTGATGCACAGCAGTAATATGTATAGCAATCGTTTCATAGTCAATTCAGCTTATTGCACCCCAGTTGATATTCGATTTGCGGAGTTCGCGAAGTCTGCGCCACACCCCACTGTATTGGTCGAGATGTTCATCGGGATCGTTGTCGAGCACAATCGATGCAGCCTCCCGTGCCAGAGTGAGAATCTGACCATCGCGGGCCAGGTTGGCTATCTTCAGGTCGAAGGCCTGACCACTCTGCTGAGTACCCTCCAAATCGCCAGGACCACGAAGTTTCAGGTCTTGTTCGGCAATCTCAAATCCATCGGTGCTGTCCACCATAATCTGTATGCGCTTGCGTGTGTCGACAGCCAACTGGGGTTTGGTGACGAGCAGACAATAGGACTGTTCTGCCCCACGCCCCACGCGGCCTCGGAGCTGATGGAGCTGACTCAGACCAAAGCGTTCGGCATTTTCTATCACCATCACCGAGGCATTTGGCACATTGACCCCAACCTCTATGACTGTGGTAGATACCAGAATCTGAGTCTCACCACTCACGAAGCGCTGCATTTCGGCATCCTTCTCGGCGGGTTTCATCTGACCGTGTACCTTGCTGATGCGATACATCGGAAAATCCTCCTGCATATGCACAAACCCCTCCTCGAGGTTCTTAAGGTCTATCTTCTCCGATTCCTTTATCAGCGGATATACCACATACACCTGCTGCCCCTTGTCTATCTCTCGGCTGATAAGCCGGTTGAGACTCTGCCTGTGGGAATCGAAGATGTGCATGGTCTCGATGGGTTTGCGTCCCGGTGGCAGTTCGTCTATCACACTCACGTCGAGATCGCCATACAGGGTCATGGCCAAAGTACGCGGAATCGGCGTTGCCGTCATCACGAGTACATGGGGCGGTATGGCATTTTTCTGCCATAGTTTTGCCCGTTGGGCCACTCCAAAACGGTGTTGCTCGTCTATCACCACGAGTCCCAGGTTGGCAAACTGCACATTGTCTTCTATCACGGCATGGGTGCCGATGAGGATGGAGATGGGGGAAGGGGAGTTCAAGGGGAGTTCAAGGGGAGTTGAAAGGGAGTTCAAGGGACGAATGGTAACAGGGAGTTCCAAATCCTCCAGTATCTTTTCGCGGCGCTTGCCTTTTATGCTGCCGGTGAGGAGTTCCACTCGCACTGGCATATCACCGAGAAACTGACGCAGGGTCTGCAGATGTTGCTCGGCCAGTATTTCGGTAGGGGCCATGATGCAAGTCTGACAACCATTATCGGCTGCTATCAAGGCACACATCAGTGCCACCAGGGTCTTGCCGCTTCCCACATCGCCTTGCAGCAAACGGTTCATCTGCCGTCCGCTGCCCATGTCCTTGCGGATTTCTCGAATCACTCGCTTCTGTGCCTCGGTGAGGGAGAAGGGCAGATGATTGCTGTAAAAGCCGTTGAACAATTCGCCAACGTGCGGAAATACAATTCCACGGTACTTGCGCATTCTGTCGCGTGCATAGCGTAGGATGTTGAGCTGGATGAAAAACAGTTCCTCGAACTTCAGCCTCTCCTGTGCCTTTCGTAGGATGACGGCATCGTGGGGATAGTGTATGTTGTGCAGGGCCTCATCGTAGGATATGAGGTGGTATTTTTCGATGATGGACTGTGGCAGCGAATCGGTGAACGGGAACTTGAACAACTCAAACATATTCGATGTGAGTTTGGCCATCGCCGCTGAGTTGAGTCCCGATTTCTTCATCCTCTCCGTGGTGTTGTAGTGAGGCACAAACCTGAGGTTCCCAGCCTGGTTGGTGAGCGAAGCCGAACCATCATCGCTTTCAGCATTATTTATCTCCGGATGGGCAATGTTTATCCTGCCGCCGAATACCGTGGGTTTGCCGAATACTATATAGGGTTTGTGCAACTGCAGCGACTTTGCCGCATATTTCAGGCCAGCAAACCACACGAGTTCTATCACCCCCGTGCCATCCGAGAAGTGTGCCACGAGATGTTTCTTGCCGCCCATGCCGTTTTGACCCATGGAGAGAATCTCGCCCTTGAGCTGCACGTAGGGCATCGTACCGTCGATGTCCTCGATGCGTATTATGTGAGTGCGGTCCACATACTTATAGGGATAGTACGAGAGCAGGTCGCCGACAGTCCTGATGCCGAGTTCCCTGTCAAGCAACTGTGCCCTTACGGGTCCCACTCCTTGCAAGTATTTTATGTCCTGGCTGCGGATATCCATTGCTGCATGAATTCTAACAGTTCTTCCCTGCCACTGCCTGTGGCCGAAGAGGTTACGAAATGTGGCGGGAGTTCCTCCCACTGCCCTGAGAGTGTGTCGAGAAAGGTCTGGATGTTTCTCTGTCTTTCCGTGGTCTTCACCTTGTCGGCCTTGGTGAAGACAATGGCAAACGGCACGCCGTTCTCACCCAGAAACTGTATGAAGTCCAAATCTATCTGCTGGGGCTTGAGCCGCGAGTCTATGAGTACAAACAGACAGGTGAGTTGCTGCCGTTCGGTTACGTAGTGGGTTATGAGACTGTGCAACTTTGCCATCTCCCTCTTGCCTCGCTGGGCATAGCCATAGCCTGGGAGATCCACTATGTAGAGGGAGCAGGTAGAAGGGTGCAGGGAGCAGGTTATCTGATAGTGGTTGATGAGTATTGTCTTCCCTGGCATCGACGAGGTCATGGCAAGATTCTTCCTGCCACAGAGCATGTTGATGAGACTCGATTTCCCCACATTCGACCTGCCTATGAATGCATACTCTGCTCCATCGGTCTCCGGACACATATCGGCCCTTGGACTGCTGACCTTGAATTCTGCCGAAAGGATTTTCATAACAAACTATAGTCGTTTACAAACTTACGTATCGACTGCTGATCGTCTTTCTTGCATATCATCAGCACGCCGTTGTCGGCGATGATGGCATAGTCCTGCAGGTCCTGTGCCACTATGAGTTTGCCTTCAGGGCACTTTACTATACAACCGTTGCAGCCATACAGCATGCTGCTGCCGGACAACACCACATTGTCATCTGCCTGCTGTGAGCGCAGGTTGTAGAGTTGGGTCCAACTCCCCACATCGGCCCAACCGAAATGACACCTGAGCACATCCATATTGATGGCTCGTTCCAGCAGCACATGTTCCAGACTGTACTGTGGCAGCAACGAATAGTTCTCGTCTTTTATCTGTTCCACCTCGTCCATGAAAGTCATGGCATTGAAAATAAACAGACCCGTGTTCCACAGGAATTCTCCACTTTCGAGAAACATCCTGGCATATTCCAGTGCCGGTTTTTCGGAGAAACTCTTCACCCTGAATATATCTGCCGACTCGAGCCTCTCGTCTTTCATCTGGATATATCCGTAGTTGGTATCAGGACTCGTAGGCGTAACTCCCAGGGCCAGCAATCGCTTATGGGTTGCCACATAGTCGAGTCCCACAGCTATATCACTGCCGAAGGCTTCGCCTCTCTCGTCTATCTTCTGGTCGGATGGCGACACCACCACACAGGCTTCCGGATTCCGCCCAACGATACACTGCAGGGCCACCGAAACACTGGTTGTGGTATTGCGCCGTGCATCTTCGAGCAGGATATTCTCCGGCGGCAACTCTGGCAACTGTTCTGCCACAAGGGCTGCGTACTGCACAGCCGTGGTTACGAAGATGTTCTGTCTGTCAATCAACCGGCTGTAGCGGTTGAACGTGGTCTGCAGCATGGTCTCGCCAGTGCCCATCACATCGAGAAACTGCTTTGGTCTTTCGCTGCTGCTCGATGGCCAGAGTCTGGATCCAATGCCCCCGGCGAGAATCAAGCAATAATAGTTGTTTTTCATAAAAGTTAGTGTTTTAAGGTTATCTGTTGATGAATTCTGAAATGATTTCCAGCACTTTTGCTTCGCACACCTCGAGGTTGTCGTTCATCACCCTCTCGTCAAACTTCCCGGCTTCGCCCAGTTCGTATTCTGCCCTGGCCATGCGCTCTTCTATCTTCTCCCGTGAGTCGGTATTCCTGCCTTCGAGTCTGCTGCGCAGTGCTTCAATGCCAGGGGGCAAAATAAACAGCGAAAGGGCCTGATCGCCATAATACGATTTTATGCGCTCTCCTCCGTTCACATCTACGTCGAACACCACATTGTCACCTGCCTCCAACTGGCTTTCTACCTGCGAGCGAAGGGTTCCATAATAGAAATCGGTATATACTTCTTCGTATTCCACGAAAGCTCCTTCGGCTATGAGCCGGCGAAACTCTTCGGGGGTCTTGAAGAAATATTCCACTCCGTCTCTCTCCTTCCCTCGCGGAGGACGGCTCGTGGCCGAAATGGAAAACTTCAGCCTTAGTTCCGGATGGTTTTCCATCAGCCACTTCACTATAGTAGATTTCCCCGTACCGCTCGGGGCACAAAATATTATCAGTTTGCCTTTCATGAATAATGATTAATTGTGAATTATGAATTTCCTCCCTTCAGGGCTTCCCAACCTTGGGCTTTGAGTTGGAATTGGTTGCCATCACGGGTTATGAGCAACTCGCCTTCGTCTTCCGAGGTGATATAGCCTATCATCTTCACGTCTTCCAACTGCTCCACCTTGTCTTTGTCGGCCAGCGGCACCGTGAAGAGGAGTTCGTAGTCTTCACCTCCGTTGAGGGCACATGTCGCGAGGTTCATATTGAACCCTTCGGCTGCCGAGGCTGTCTGGAAATCAATAGGGATATGGTCTTCGTAAATCCTGCATCCACACTTGCTATCGTGGCATATGTGCATCATTTCGCTCGAGAGTCCATCACTTATGTCCATCATGGCCGTAGGTTCTATCCCTGCTTCTCTCAGGGCGAGGATTATATCACGGCGTGCCTCGGGCTTCAACTGCCTCTCTATGAGATATTCCTTTCCTGCAAAGTCGGGGTCCACATACTGCTGCGGCACATTGCTTTGTCCCTTTTCCTGCGCTTCCTTAAGTTGCTGATAATATATTCGCTTCTCGTTTTCGAGCAGTTGCAGTCCCACGTATGCAGCTCCCAGATTGCCGCTCACACACACCAGGTCTGTCGGCCGTGCACCACTTCTCCTTATGGCCTTACCTTCTTCCACGTCGCCTATGCATGTGATGCTGATGGTGAGTCCTGTCACCGAACTGCATGTGTCTCCTCCCACGATATCTACCTCGTGGGCTTCGCAGGCCAGGCGTATGCCTGAGTAGAGTTCCTCCATGTCTTCTACGCTGAACCGCTGACTGATGCCCAGCGACACGGTTATCTGCCTCGGCATTCCTCCCATGGCATACACATCGCTGAAATTCACCATCGCTGCCTTGTAGCCCAGATGCTTGAGGGGCATGTATGTGAGGTCGAAATGGATGCCTTCGAGCAGCATGTCGGTCGTCACGAGAGTCGAGAGACGAGAGTCTGGAGACGAGAGTATGGCACAGTCGTCGCCTATACCTAACATGGTCGACGTATTCTTCGTTTTGATATCCTGGGTGAGGTGGCGTATCAGACCAAACTCACCAAGTTCCTGTATTTGCATAGTCTGTAATTATTTTGTTGAACGATTCTTCCGCATGTCCTATGAATGCCACCCTTATTGGCAAAGTCCTCACCTCCAGCCCCATCTCCGGCAATCTGGCATAGTCCTTCTCCGTGGTTAGTATAAGTGCTCCGTTTCCTCCGTTTTCTCCGTTTCCTCCGTTTCCTCCGTTTTCTCCGTAGAATAAATCCTGTATTTTCTTAATATCTTCCTGGGTGAAGTCATGATGGTCGGGGAAATGCAACGGTGTAAACGCCACCCCATTGCGTTCCAGGTCGCGTTCCAACTGTGCCGGATTGGCTATTCCCGTAACGAGCACCACACGCTTCTGCCGCAGTTCTTCGAAGTCCACGGCATATTCATAGGTGGTGAAAAACAACTTCTGCCATGGTTCCAGCCGTAGGGCGTTCTCTATGCCGCGCTGCTCGGTGATGGTGATGTCGGCAGGACACTTGGTCACTACCACCACATCGGTCCTTCTCGACCCACTGGCCTTTTCCCTGAGTCTGCCTGCAGGGAGCATCGTGTCGCGATATATCGGTCTGTTGTAATCCACCAGCAAAATACTCAGTCCTGGTTTCACATACCTGTGCTGAAATGCATCATCGAGCACAATGACATTTGGAGTGCAGGGTGCAGAGTGCAGGGTGCAGAGTTGCCTTATCCCTTCTCTCCTGTTGGCATCTACGGCCACTGTGACATCGGGAAATTTCCGTGCCATCTGCAGTGGTTCGTCGCCTATATCGGCTGCCGTACTGCATTCGTCGGCCATCACGAAGCCCTTGGTCTTTCGCTTATACCCTCGGCTTAGGATGGCCACTCGGTGGTCCTTCCTGAGCAAATCCACTATATACTCCGTGTGAGGGGTCTTTCCCGTACCTCCCACGGTGATATTGCCTACCGAAATCACGGGCACGTCAAACTCTTCCTGGGGCAGCACCCCAAGGTCAAACAGCAGGTTCCTCACGGCCGTGATCCCGCCGTATATCCAGCCCAATGGAGTTAACGGATGCATATGTCAAACGGCATCCTGGCCTGTATCGTTGGTCTGTTGGCTGCCTCTGTGATAAATCTGAACGTGTTCCAGTAGTCTCCCAGTGCGGCTTTCAGTTTTGCATCGGCATAGCTGTCGCTGCTGCCTTCGAGCGATTTCATCACCTGCTCCATGAAGTCTGGTTCCGATGGATAGCTCACCACAGTGCAACTCTCCACCTTGGCCAGTTTCTTGGCTTCGCTGATGGCGTCGTCGAGGGTTCCGAGTTTATCTACCAACCCTATCTGCTTGGCATGCAGTCCGCTCCATACCCTGCCTTCGCCTATCACCTTTATGGAGTCTTGCGACAGTCCCCTGCCGTCGGCACAGCGTTTGGTGAAGAGTTCGTATCCGCGGTTTATGTATGCCTGCAACAACTGCTGCTCGCCTTCGTTCATAGGTCTGTAATAACTGCCGAAATCACTGTATTCGTTGGTCTTCACCACGTCCACATGCACTCCGAGTTTGTCGTTCATCAACTCACTGGCATCAGGAAACATACCGAATATGCCTATCGATCCTGTCAATGTCGTTGGTTCGGCATATATCTTGGTGGCAGCACACGATATGTAGTATCCTCCGCTGGCTGCATAGCCGCCCATCGACACCACCACAGGCTTCTTTGCCTTCAGGTTCATCACTTCGTGCCATATGCGTTCCGAGGCATAGGCACTGCCGCCTGGTGAATTCACCCTGAGCACCACGGCTTTCACGTCGTCGTCTTCGGCCAATTCCCTCAGGTCTTCGGCCACGGTCTTGCCTACAATCTGCTGACCGTCGCTCATCAGACTCGTGACTTCCGTATCCACTATGTCGCCCACGGCGTAATACACTGCCACTTCATTGCCGCTGTCGTCTTTGGCTTCGTGTATCGAGGCCATGTCGCCTACCGATATGGTGCTGTAGTCGTCCTTGTCGTCTACTCCCATCATGGCGGCTATCATCTCCGGCACTTCGTCGGCAAAGGCCAACTTGTCCACGAGGCCGTTCTTCTTGTACTCCTTCGTGTCGGCAAATGTCATGCCTTCATCGGCCATCTGGTTGAGCTTCTCCACCGTGAGCTTCTTTCTCGACTTGCTTATGTCCTCACAAATCCTTCCCCATATCTCTCCGCCCAGGGTCTGCAACTGCTCGCGGTTGGCATCACTCATGTGGGGCAGCACATATGGCTCTACGGCACTCTTGTATGTTCCCACCTTGAATATCTGCATCTTCACTCCCACCTTGTCCATCAACTCCTTATACGACATGCTGCTCAGTGCCATGCCGTGCAGGTCGAGTATGCCTTGTGGGTTTATCACTATCGAGTCGGCCACACTGCTCAGGTAGTATTCTCCCTGTGTAAAGTTGTCGCCGTAGGCCAGGATAAACTTGCCGCTCTTCTTGAAATCCACCAAGTGGCTGCGTATCTCTTCCAGTGTGGCTGGCGAGGCTCCGGCCAGCATACCGCATTCCAGGTATATGCCCTTCACGTCGTCGTTGTCCCTGGCGTTGTCTATGCCTTTCACTATGTCGTCGAGTCCCAGCGACTCCGTGCCGCCGCCCAACAGCATTGTCATCGGATCGCTCTCGGCTCGCTCGCTTATGCTTCCTGCAAGCTTTATCACCATCACCGAGTTGTCATCCACATACACCTGCTCCGAACTCGATGTCATGGCTCCTATAACCCACACCACCGACATCACGGTGCACAACAGGCTCACGATCATCAGTCCCACAACCGTGGCCAATACTTGTTTCCAAAAATTTTTCATATCTTTTCTAGTATTTATAGTATTCACACGCTGCCAGCAGCCATGCTCCCGTACCGAATGGGGCTTGCGACTTGGCGTTCACGGTCCGGGTCGGATCGGGTTTCTCGCCTATCGGCTGCACATAGCCTATGGTCCCGTCTTCCTGCAATGCCACTTCGGTGAGGTATTTCCAGGCTTTCTTTATCACCGGTCCGAATTCTTTCTTGCTCAGATACCCGTTGTTCACTCCCCACAGCATGCCGTAGGTGAAGAATGCCGTACCGCTGGTCTCATACCCTGGAGCATCATCGGGACAGAGCATCGAGCGTGTCCAGTAACCTCCTTCTTGCTGACATCCTGCCACGGCCTTGGCCAACTCCCTGAAACGCTGTTCATACAGTGCTCTGTATTGCGAGTCCTTTGGCAAGTCTTGCAACACCTTTGCCAGTCCGGCCAGCACCCAACCGTCGCCTCTGGCCCAGAAACTCTTGCCGCCATCACAGGCTGTCTTCACCTTTGGCCACACATACTTGCCGTCTCTGTAATACAGGTGCGCATCCTTATCATACAGCAGGTCGTCGGTGTACTTGAAACACTCATACTGCTTCTTGAGCAATCTCTCGTCGCGTGTCAGGGTGTAGAGTTTGCTGAACACCGGAAATCCCATATACAGCGCATCGGCCCACCACCAGAAGTCCGTCATCTCGGCCTCCGTCTCGGCATACATCACCTCCAACGTCCTCTCTATCATCCTCTCTCTCCCCTCTCGTCTCTCATCTCTAACCTCTAACCTCCCATCTCTCATCTCTCGTCTCTCCCCTCTAACCTTCGCCAGAGGCGACTTATACATATCTATATACACATGGAAGCATGTCTGCCAGTCTGCAAAAAACACATGGTCGTCGTCTTCGCCATACTGCTCATACTTCCATTTCTTCTGGTCGGTCTGCTTGGCTCCCATCCATTTGTTGTACTCACACCACCTCAGGGCATAGTCCACATACTTCTCATCTCCCGTCAACTCTATCACGGCCTGATTGCCAGTGAAATACGTAGCATTGTCCCAAAACCCCCTGCATTCTGCCCTATGGTTCGCCTGCCAAGTCGTGTTCACCTTATTTATCATGGCCAACACACTCTTCCCCCCCTTGGCAACAGCCTCAGCAGAACCGAAGAATGTAAAAATGCAAAAATGCAAAAATGTAAAGATTAATTTTTTCATATCCTTGAACTTTTTGAACCTCTAACCGTCTAACCGCCTTCACAAAACGACTACCCTCCTACCTGCTACCTGCTACCTGTCGCTTCAGCGACCTTGCTACCTGCTACCTGCGAGTATAGTCTTCTGTAGCACATTCCACGCCTTGAGGCGGTGCTACAGAAGACTATATCGAATCCTCCCCCACTCCCATCTGCTTCGCCGTCTCCACCAGCAGTGCCTTCGCTGCCTCGTACTCATTGGGTATCTCGCCATCGAGTATGGCATCCTTGATGCGGGTCTTGAGAATACCCACTTCCCTGCATGGCTTCAGACCAAACATCCTCATAATCTCTTCCCCATCCACCGGTGGCTGGAAATTGCGTATGCGGTCTTTCTCTTCTATCTCCACGAGTTTCACCCTCACCAACCTGAAATTCTCCATAAATATGGCCTTCTTCACTTCGTTCTTCGATGTGATATCGGCTTCGCACAGGGCCATCAGGTCGTCTATGTCGTCTCCTGCCTCAAACAGCAACCGTCTCACTGCCGAGTCTGTCACCTCGTCGTCGGCAATGGCTATGGGCCTCATATGCAGGTCTACCAACTTCTCCACATACTTCATCTTCTCGTTCATCGGCAACTTCAGCCTGCGAAACACCACCGACACCATCTTCTTCCCAATGAAGTTGTGGTTGTGGAAGGTCCACCCCTGCACTGCGTCCCAGCGTTTGCTCTTGGGTTTCCCCACGTCATGCAACAGCGCCGCCCATCTCAGCCACAGCCCGTAATCTCTCCCCTCTCGGCTCTCGTCTCTCGTCTCTCGACTCTGCGAAGCAGCCACATTATCCAGCACCTCCAGCGTGTGATAGAAGTTGTTCTTGTGCTTCCGTCCCAACCTCTCTTCCACACAGTCCAGGGCCGTGAGTTCTGGCAATATCAAATCGAGCAGGCCGCACCTCTGGAGTTCTATGAATCCCCGCGATGGGTGCTTGGTCATCATTATCTTGTTGAGTTCCTCACTTATCCTCTCGCCCGATATGATTTTTATTCTCTCGGCATTGCGCACAAGAGCGTCAAATGTATCATCTTCTATGTCAAATCCCAGTTGGGTGGCAAACCTCACGCAGCGCATCATCCTGAGCGGATCGTCGCTGAAGGTGATATCCGGATCGAGGGGGGTACGGATAATCCGGTCTTCCATATCCAGAAGTCCGTCAAACGGATCTACCAACTCGCCAAACCTCCCTTCGTTCAGGCACAGGGCCATGGCGTTTATCGTGAAATCCCTGCGGTTCTGGTCGTCTTCCAGCGTACCGTCTTCGGTTATGGGCTTCCTGGAATTGTGCGAATAGCTCTCTCTCCTGGCACCTACGAACTCCAGTTCTACATTCTTGATTTTCAGCTGTGCCGTACCGAAATTCCTGAACACCGACATCTGGGCCTTCTTACCTATCTTCGCCTTCAGCGCCTTGGCAATCTGTATCCCAGGCCTCTCCACTCTCCCCTCTAACCTCTCGTCTATAACCTCTAACCTCTCGTCTCTCAAAACTACCACCACGTCTATATCCATCGACGGCCGCTCAAGGAAGAGGTCTCTCACAAACCCTCCTATCACATAGCAGTCCAGTCCCAGCTCATCTGCCGTCTGCGAGATGAGCCTGAATATAGGCTTGTCAACAGCCTTCCTCAATTCCGTATCACTAAGATGTTTCATTTTTCGCTTGCAAATTTACAAAAAAATTTTGTAATGTCCAAAAAAAATTGTAACTTTGCACATCCTCCCCTTCCCTTCAACTCCCCTTGAACTCCCCTTCAACTCCCTTTGAACTCCCTTTAAATTAAAAACTATGCTTCATCACTTAAAAGGCTCCATCGACGAACTCACCCCCACCACCGCCGTCATCGACTGCGGAGGAGTGGGCTATCTGCTCAACATCTCTCTCAACACCTTCACTGCCATCCAGGGCAAACACGAGGCGAAACTCTATGTCTACGAGGCCATACGCGAAGATGCCTACGTGCTCTTCGGTTTTGCCACTCGCGACGAACGGGAATTCTTCACCCAACTCATCACCGTCTCTGGTGTCGGGGGCAACACGGCGCGTATGATTCTCTCGGCATTCTCTGTCACCGAACTCTCTGGCATCATTGCCAGTGGCAACGACCGCATGCTCACCACCGTGAAGGGACTGGGCAAGAAGACTGCCCAGAAGGTCATCGTAGAACTCAAGGACCGTGTCGCTTCCCTCGGCATCCCTGCCGCTGCTGCGGGTGTACAGACTGGCGACCTCATGTCGCTGATGAACAACGAGGTCTACGACGAGGCTGTGGAGGCTCTCAAGATGCTGGGCTTTGCCCAGGCGGCGGTGACGAAGGTAGTGAAGAAAATCCTCACCGAGAGTCCTGCCGATGCTGTAGAAGTAGTAATCAAGAAAGCACTGAAAATGCTATGAGACCCCTTATACTCATCTCCAACGACGATGGCTACCGTGCGCGTGGCATCAATGTCCTCACCGAGATTGCACGCCACTATGGCGATGTCGTAGTGTGTGCTCCCGACGACACTCGCTCGGGCTACTCCATGAGCGTCACCTTCGTGTCGGCAAATGTCATGCCTTCATCGGCCATCTGGTTGAGCTTCTCCACCGTGAGCTTCTTTCTCGACTTGCTTATGTCCTCACAAATCCTTCCCCATATCTCTCCGCCCAGGGTCTGCAACTGCTCGCGGTTGGCATCACTCATGTGGGGCAGCACATATGGCTCTACGGCACTCTTGTATGTTCCCACCTTGAATATCTGCATCTTCACTCCCACCTTGTCCATCAACTCCTTATACGACATGCTGCTCAGTGCCATGCCGTGCAGGTCGAGTATGCCTTGTGGGTTTATCACTATCGAGTCGGCCACACTGCTCAGGTAGTATTCTCCCTGTGTAAAGTTGTCGCCGTAGGCCAGGATAAACTTGCCGCTCTTCTTGAAATCCACCAAGTGGCTGCGTATCTCTTCCAGTGTGGCTGGCGAGGCTCCGGCCAGCATACCGCATTCCAGGTATATGCCCTTCACGTCGTCGTTGTCCCTGGCGTTGTCTATGCCTTTCACTATGTCGTCGAGTCCCAGCGACTCCGTGCCGCCGCCCAACAGCATTGTCATCGGATCGCTCTCGGCTCGCTCGCTTATGCTTCCTGCAAGCTTTATCACCATCACCGAGTTGTCATCCACATACACCTGCTCCGAACTCGATGTCATGGCTCCTATAACCCACACCACCGACATCACGGTGCACAACAGGCTCACGATCATCAGTCCCACAACCGTGGCCAATACTTGTTTCCAAAAATTTTTCATATCTTTTCTAGTATTTATAGTATTCACACGCTGCCAGCAGCCATGCTCCCGTACCGAATGGGGCTTGCGACTTGGCGTTCACGGTCCGGGTCGGATCGGGTTTCTCGCCTATCGGCTGCACATAGCCTATGGTCCCGTCTTCCTGCAATGCCACTTCGGTGAGGTATTTCCAGGCTTTCTTTATCACCGGTCCGAATTCTTTCTTGCTCAGATACCCGTTGTTCACTCCCCACAGCATGCCGTAGGTGAAGAATGCCGTACCGCTGGTCTCATACCCTGGAGCATCATCGGGACAGAGCATCGAGCGTGTCCAGTAACCTCCTTCTTGCTGACATCCTGCCACGGCCTTGGCCAACTCCCTGAAACGCTGTTCATACAGTGCTCTGTATTGCGAGTCCTTTGGCAAGTCTTGCAACACCTTTGCCAGTCCGGCCAGCACCCAACCGTCGCCTCTGGCCCAGAAACTCTTGCCGCCATCACAGGCTGTCTTCACCTTTGGCCACACATACTTGCCGTCTCTGTAATACAGGTGCGCATCCTTATCATACAGCAGGTCGTCGGTGTACTTGAAACACTCATACTGCTTCTTGAGCAATCTCTCGTCGCGTGTCAGGGTGTAGAGTTTGCTGAACACCGGAAATCCCATATACAGCGCATCGGCCCACCACCAGAAGTCCGTCATCTCGGCCTCCGTCTCGGCATACATCACCTCCAACGTCCTCTCTATCATCCTCTCTCTCCCCTCTCGTCTCTCATCTCTAACCTCTAACCTCCCATCTCTCATCTCTCGTCTCTCCCCTCTAACCTTCGCCAGAGGCGACTTATACATATCTATATACACATGGAAGCATGTCTGCCAGTCTGCAAAAAACACATGGTCGTCGTCTTCGCCATACTGCTCATACTTCCATTTCTTCTGGTCGGTCTGCTTGGCTCCCATCCATTTGTTGTACTCACACCACCTCAGGGCATAGTCCACATACTTCTCATCTCCCGTCAACTCTATCACGGCCTGATTGCCAGTGAAATACGTAGCATTGTCCCAAAACCCCCTGCATTCTGCCCTATGGTTCGCCTGCCAAGTCGTGTTCACCTTATTTATCATGGCCAACACACTCTTCCCCCCCTTGGCAACAGCCTCAGCAGAACCGAAGAATGTAAAAATGCAAAAATGCAAAAATGTAAAGATTAATTTTTTCATATCCTTGAACTTTTTGAACCTCTAACCGTCTAACCGCCTTCACAAAACGACTACCCTCCTACCTGCTACCTGCTACCTGTCGCTTCAGCGACCTTGCTACCTGCTACCTGCGAGTATAGTCTTCTGTAGCACATTCCACGCCTTGAGGCGGTGCTACAGAAGACTATATCGAATCCTCCCCCACTCCCATCTGCTTCGCCGTCTCCACCAGCAGTGCCTTCGCTGCCTCGTACTCATTGGGTATCTCGCCATCGAGTATGGCATCCTTGATGCGGGTCTTGAGAATACCCACTTCCCTGCATGGCTTCAGACCAAACATCCTCATAATCTCTTCCCCATCCACCGGTGGCTGGAAATTGCGTATGCGGTCTTTCTCTTCTATCTCCACGAGTTTCACCCTCACCAACCTGAAATTCTCCATAAATATGGCCTTCTTCACTTCGTTCTTCGATGTGATATCGGCTTCGCACAGGGCCATCAGGTCGTCTATGTCGTCTCCTGCCTCAAACAGCAACCGTCTCACTGCCGAGTCTGTCACCTCGTCGTCGGCAATGGCTATGGGCCTCATATGCAGGTCTACCAACTTCTCCACATACTTCATCTTCTCGTTCATCGGCAACTTCAGCCTGCGAAACACCACCGACACCATCTTCTTCCCAATGAAGTTGTGGTTGTGGAAGGTCCACCCCTGCACTGCGTCCCAGCGTTTGCTCTTGGGTTTCCCCACGTCATGCAACAGCGCCGCCCATCTCAGCCACAGCCCGTAATCTCTCCCCTCTCGGCTCTCGTCTCTCGTCTCTCGACTCTGCGAAGCAGCCACATTATCCAGCACCTCCAGCGTGTGATAGAAGTTGTTCTTGTGCTTCCGTCCCAACCTCTCTTCCACACAGTCCAGGGCCGTGAGTTCTGGCAATATCAAATCGAGCAGGCCGCACCTCTGGAGTTCTATGAATCCCCGCGATGGGTGCTTGGTCATCATTATCTTGTTGAGTTCCTCACTTATCCTCTCGCCCGATATGATTTTTATTCTCTCGGCATTGCGCACAAGAGCGTCAAATGTATCATCTTCTATGTCAAATCCCAGTTGGGTGGCAAACCTCACGCAGCGCATCATCCTGAGCGGATCGTCGCTGAAGGTGATATCCGGATCGAGGGGGGTACGGATAATCCGGTCTTCCATATCCAGAAGTCCGTCAAACGGATCTACCAACTCGCCAAACCTCCCTTCGTTCAGGCACAGGGCCATGGCGTTTATCGTGAAATCCCTGCGGTTCTGGTCGTCTTCCAGCGTACCGTCTTCGGTTATGGGCTTCCTGGAATTGTGCGAATAGCTCTCTCTCCTGGCACCTACGAACTCCAGTTCTACATTCTTGATTTTCAGCTGTGCCGTACCGAAATTCCTGAACACCGACATCTGGGCCTTCTTACCTATCTTCGCCTTCAGCGCCTTGGCAATCTGTATCCCAGGCCTCTCCACTCTCCCCTCTAACCTCTCGTCTATAACCTCTAACCTCTCGTCTCTCAAAACTACCACCACGTCTATATCCATCGACGGCCGCTCAAGGAAGAGGTCTCTCACAAACCCTCCTATCACATAGCAGTCCAGTCCCAGCTCATCTGCCGTCTGCGAGATGAGCCTGAATATAGGCTTGTCAACAGCCTTCCTCAATTCCGTATCACTAAGATGTTTCATTTTTCGCTTGCAAATTTACAAAAAAATTTTGTAATGTCCAAAAAAAATTGTAACTTTGCACATCCTCCCCTTCCCTTCAACTCCCCTTGAACTCCCCTTCAACTCCCTTTGAACTCCCTTTAAATTAAAAACTATGCTTCATCACTTAAAAGGCTCCATCGACGAACTCACCCCCACCACCGCCGTCATCGACTGCGGAGGAGTGGGCTATCTGCTCAACATCTCTCTCAACACCTTCACTGCCATCCAGGGCAAACACGAGGCGAAACTCTATGTCTACGAGGCCATACGCGAAGATGCCTACGTGCTCTTCGGTTTTGCCACTCGCGACGAACGGGAATTCTTCACCCAACTCATCACCGTCTCTGGTGTCGGGGGCAACACGGCGCGTATGATTCTCTCGGCATTCTCTGTCACCGAACTCTCTGGCATCATTGCCAGTGGCAACGACCGCATGCTCACCACCGTGAAGGGACTGGGCAAGAAGACTGCCCAGAAGGTCATCGTAGAACTCAAGGACCGTGTCGCTTCCCTCGGCATCCCTGCCGCTGCTGCGGGTGTACAGACTGGCGACCTCATGTCGCTGATGAACAACGAGGTCTACGACGAGGCTGTGGAGGCTCTCAAGATGCTGGGCTTTGCCCAGGCGGCGGTGACGAAGGTAGTGAAGAAAATCCTCACCGAGAGTCCTGCCGATGCTGTAGAAGTAGTAATCAAGAAAGCACTGAAAATGCTATGAGACCCCTTATACTCATCTCCAACGACGATGGCTACCGTGCGCGTGGCATCAATGTCCTCACCGAGATTGCACGCCACTATGGCGATGTCGTAGTGTGTGCTCCCGACGACACTCGCTCGGGCTACTCCATGAGCGTCACCTTCTACGATGCACTTATGGCGAAACAAGTTTCGCATGAAGGAAACGTCTCTGTTTATAGATGCAGCGGGACACCGACGGACTGTGTGAAACTGGCCCTGGAGACGTTCTGCCCACGAAAACCCGATTTGGTATTGGGGGGCATCAACCATGGCGACAACTCCAGTGTCAATGCCCACTACTCGGGCACCATGTCTGTGGCTCTCGAGGGGTGCATGAAGGGCATCCCGAGCATCGCATTCTCTCACTGCGACCACCGGCCTGACATCGACTTCACTCCCATGCTGCCATATATCCGCCAGGTCATCGAAATGGTACTCCGCCATGGACTGCCTCAGGGTGTGTGCCTCAATGTCAATGCTCCTGTCGCCACGCCCTACAAGGGTCTGCGGGTCTGTACCATGGCGGCTGGCAACTGGGGACGCGAAATAGAGACTCGTCCTCATCCTCGTGGTGGCGACTACTACTGGATGGTGGGCCACTACACCTGCACCGATGAGAGTGAGATGAGCGATCAGAGGAGTCTGATGGCTGGCTATGTGACGGTTACTCCGATACAGATCGACTTCACGGCGTATGGGTTTTTGAGCGAGCTCAGAAGCCTCCTAACTCCTAACTCCTAACTCCTAACTCCTAACTCCTCACTCCTAACTCCCATGCTCTACTACATCATAGCCGGTGAGGCTTCGGGGGATTTGCATGCATCCAACCTCATGAAAAGCCTCCTCCATCTCGACCCGCAGGCCGAGTTCCGCTACTATGGCGGCGACCTCATGCAGGCCGTGGGGGGCACACTCGTCAAGCACTATCGCCACATGGCCTACATGGGCTTCATCCCTGTCCTGCTCCACCTGCGCACCATCCTGCGGGGTATGGCCCTCTGCAAGCGCGACATCCTGGCGTCCCACCCCGATGCCGTCATCCTGGTGGACTATCCCGGCTTCAATCTCGAAATAGCCAAATTCGTACATCGCCACACGTCCACGCCTGTATTCTACTACATCTCGCCTAAAATCTGGGCATGGAAGGAATACCGCATCCGCAGCATCCGGCGCAATGTCGATGCACTCTTCTCCATCCTGCCGTTCGAGGTGGAGTGGTACGAAGAAAGGATGAAGAAGTTCAAGGGTTCAAGAGTTCAAGGGTTCAAGAGTTCAAATGGTTCAAATGGTTTAAGGGTGCACTACGTGGGCAACCCTTGTGTCGATGCGGTTGAGCAGTTTCGTCATGGTCCTTTCGGACACGAAACATTCGAGGACTTCTGCGATGCCCACCAGCTGCCTCACAAACCTATAATAGCCCTCCTTGCGGGCAGTCGCCGACAGGAGATCAAGGACAACCTCCGCATCATGCTCCGGGCGTCCTCGGGGTTCGACGACTACCAAATCGTCATCGCCGGAGCACCGGGCATTGAAGAGGACTTCTATAGGGAGATTCTTAGTTCCAAAGTTCAAGGGTTCAAGAGTTCAAATGGTTCAAGTGGTTCAAGTGATAGTTGTCCATTCTCTATCATCAACTATCAGTCCAACTCCACCTATCGGCTTCTCAGTCAGTCCACTGCGGCACTTGTCACCTCGGGCACAGCCACCCTCGAAACGGCTCTCTTCCGTGTTCCGCAGGTGGTATGCTATTACATTTCCTGTGGCAAGTTCGTCAATGTCCTACGGCGTATGTTTTTGAAGGTGCCATACATCTCGCTTGTCAATCTCATCGCAGGCCGTGAGGTAGTCACCGAACTGGTAGCCGACCAGATGAATGCCGACTCTCTCTCGCAGCAGCTCTACGACATCCTGCCCGGCAGTGCCCGCCGCGACCGAATGCTGTCCGACTACGACCAGCTCCTCACCCTCCTCGGCCCCTCCGGAGCCTCCACCCGCACCGCCGAACAAATTGCGAGCGTTAGCGCGACTCGAACGAAGCGTTCAAAGTCTTGTTCTCAGTCAGTGTGATTGTGCGAGTGGCA
>R03__coassemble_73_pt1 | contig 61435 bp, 53 predicted proteins | sample R03__metabat2_high_PE_038 | metagenome-assembled genome bin R03 | reverse complement strand
AACAGAGTTAATTAAACAAACGTTAAACCCTGTCTAATTTTGGGGAGGGGTATACTGCTAACACATGTTTTTACTGGTGAGCCGATTTTTAAGGGTGATTTTTGTGATGTGTAAAACAGGCAAAAGCCTCGGGTCAACAAGGTCGATGTCTCGGGTCAACAAGGCCGATGCCTCGGGTCAACAAGACCGATGTCTCGGGTCAACCATACTCCCTGTCACGGGTCGAAGGGGTGGGTGTCTCGCATGGCAGGGAAGCATCTAATGGGTATAAGAAAAAGGGGGCTCATGTCTGAATCAGTACTCTGACTCAAGACATTGACTCCTCAGACTCGGGACATCCTCCCCTCACACGCGAGGCACCGTTTCCTCGTTGCCAAAGCATTGCCCACTTTGGTGCAAAACTTTAAGCTATGGTTCCAAGCATTCTTTTGATGTTTACAATTCTCACAATTCTCATAATTCTCATAATTCTCAAAGTTCTCAGAATTCTCACTTTTCTCACTTTTTTATGCTGCTTTTCTATATACACCATGAGCCACATGATTGACAAGGGCACTCGTCACCATATTTCGGATATAACGATATGCCGTGCTTTTAGGGATACCCTGGTTTACAGCCAACTTTTCAAACTGCATTGATGTGAACTCCATTGGCAGCGTTTCGTAGAAGTTGCGCATTTCCTCAGTCTTGAATTCAGGCAATTCCACCAGGGCTGCATGAGGTATAATCTCGTAGAGTGCCGTGAAGTGCTCCATAAGGGTACAGACAATTTCCATTGCGGCTTCGAAGTCAGGGGAGCCTACCTCCATCTCCTCCCTAAAGGGAAGAGAGTCCATGTTTCGCAAGACAGTGAGTACCATTGCCACTTTCACAACCTTGATGGCAGCGCGTTCAACGAAGGCACGACTCTCTTCGCCCATGGTGAGGCCATAGTTGCGGTATTGGTTGGAGAAGTAGTCGTTGAGGGCATTTTGCTGCTCGGGGGTGAAGCGTACCTCTATACGCTCCTTCTGCATCAGCTTCTGCCACTGCTCGTAGTAGTGTTCCCCGGCTGCGGTGAAGACCGATTTGAGGGACTGCTTACTGCTCTGGAACTGATCGCACCACTCTCCTGATGATGGCTTGCACATCACGAGAAAGCGGCTGTAGAGTCCATTTTCAGCATTGCCAGAGAAGAGACCTGTAAACTGATCGGGTGTTCCCGAAGTGAGGAGCGAGAGGCGAGGACAGTCAATTTCTACATACTCGTTGTAGGTCTTGCGATAGAGGGTGATGGGCTCATGATGGAATGCCTTGCGAAGGTCGGCCGAGAAGTTGCCCCAGCCTGTTTTCCAGGTCTTGAGCAAAGAGTCAATCTCTGTGCCGGTGAAGAGTCCGATGCCATTGCCATCGTCGAGCAGTTGTACAAAACCAGCACTGGAGCTGTTCTCTGGAATGATGAAATGCACTCCATTGCGCAGGAGGGCCCTATGGATTGGAGTCACGAGATGGCGGGTGAACTTCATGATACCCTTGTTGCTGCCGGATTGGCCTACAACACAAGCGAAGAGCGATGGATAGACGTCATCGCCACCATAGGTAGTGCACACATTGTAGAGTGTGGCTGAGAGAGTCACGATGGCAGAGAGCACGATGGCATCTTTGTCATCCGAAGTCTGAAACATGTTTGTCAATTGCTGCAGGGCAGCTGGGAGTTTTGCCTCGACCTTTTCTGAAAAGGTAGGCAGGGAGCAACGTATGCCCCCGTTACAATTTTTATTTAACATAGTTGTAAAATGAAGGGTTTTACTGCTTGCCTTTAAAAAAGCAGGCCCTCCACTTATATAAGCAAAAAAAGTTCAGCACTGCTGAAGAATAAACAGCAAAAATGTATCTTATAAATACAAAAAATCAGTAGAGTGCGAAATGCAATCTACTGAAAATGAGCATTGATTAATTTTTTTTTTATTTTTTTTTGCCAGCACACTGGTCTAAGGCAAAAACCGCTGAAATTCGCGCTGAAGATTTTTAAGTCACATATGTGAATGCATCAATAGCAAAATCAAGCATTGATTTGGTCTTTATCGGTGTATGCTGACTGCGGAGATCGTTTCCAAACCTATTGCCATCTATATCCAGAAAATGCCCCCTTACGACATTCCACAATTGTGGACAGGTATCATGGGTCACGGTATGTGTTCCGACAATACCTTTTATAAAATAGGCCAAATCTGCCTTTGACCCAGTCCAGCATATATATTTCTCTGTGGATTCACCATCGAAAATGTCAAAGAATACATCAAAACGAGTGCTGCGTGCAATCATACCAGCAGTCTTAAGGCGATTCCAGGCATGTTGAAGATTCTTATTGCGTCTTTCATCATCCATAAAACTATAAAGGAATGTTTCCTGTGTCATACGTACGACTGGTGACTTTGTTTCTATTGGGTGTTCCGGTGCTTTTTGTTCTTGTGGCATAGGGGCATCCTTTATCGGAATCACATTTGCCACGCCTGCCGCGTGAGTCTTCTCTTCGCAGGACTCTTCCATTATTTCGCGGAACCGTTGAGACCGCTCATCATCGTACTTGGCATTGAGACGTTCCCGTTCCTTTTGTGAGATTTGGTATTCAAATTCCGGATATTGTTCATCGAGTTGGATTTTTCGCGCTGCTACAATTTGGCTCACGAAAAAGAGATTGATGCCATGCTGTTCGAGCAGATCGTTGTTGAAGTGGATGTATTTTGCCACAGCCTCCTTGTCGATGAACATATCAGGATGCTCAAAACTCTCCATGGCGCGCAGTCCTACATATTCTATGTTTGGGTCATCGGTGAGCAGTTCCTGAACTTTCGGAACCAGAAAATTGGTTTCGAACCTGAGTCTATAAAACAACTCCATGAAATACAGCGCATACTTCTTGCTCCAGTCCTGTCGTGGAAAACGATTCTGTACATATCCCAAATGCTCCTCCATCTCGCGGTACTCATCCGAATACCTCACCTTCAGTTCACAGGCAGCATAGTATGCATCGCAAAACTCCTCGGTGAGATTCTGTAACGCCTCCAGGAATCCTGCTGTAGGGTTACCATCATCACCAAACCATTCGGGATGTGTCAGAAACATACATTCAACGATATTCAAGTCTGTTCCACTGACACCAGCCTCTTGCAGAACATCGTTGATGTCAAGATTCGAGTCTGTAATATTTGATTCCATAATTACCAAGTTAACTTTCCAAGTGCAAATATACTAAAAGTTTGGGGAATGACAGACATGTTGTCCTCGAACCCATTTGCAAAGATACAAAATTTTTGGGACAGTTCCAAACTTAAATAAAAAAATTTGTATATGTCAGAAAAAAGTTGTATATTCGCAGTTTGAAAACTATTTGGTAAGAATGGAATGACAGTGAAATGAAGAAATTGTTTCGCATTTTGCTTTGGGTATTGCTGGGGATCAACATCATGGCAGTGGGGGTGATGGTGGTGTGTGCCTATGCCATGCTGCTGTATCCGGTGACATATCCCAACTGGTCGTACCTGGGGATGGTGTTTCCGGTGCCGCTGCTGGTGAATGTGGGGTTCATGGCTTTGTGGCTTATAGTGAAACGCAAATACACACTGGTGCCTATTTTGGGCATATTGATATGCTTTGGGAGCCTGCGTACGTATTGTCCTGTAAACTTGTTTCAGGGGGAACCAGAGGGGCGGCGCTGCATAAAGGTGATGTCGTATAACGTGATGCAGTTTGGCAGAGTCAATTCGGAAGAGGGATGGGACGAAAACGAGATGATGCAGTATATACTGAATTCGGATGCTGACCTTGTATGCCTGCAGGAATCGAACAACATCACGCAGTGTGACGGCATGGGTGTGTTGCAGAAGAAATACAAATATGTGCAAAAATGCGATGCCATGCAGGCCCCACTGATTGTGGCATCGAACATGGAGATTCTGGACTCGGAAAATGTGAACATAGTGTCAGAGGGCAACCAGAGTTTTGCCATAACCATGCTAATGGATTCGGGAGACACGCTCACGGTGATAAACAACCACCTGGAGTCGTACAAACTCGACTCGCTGGACAAAGAGAAATATAAGGATATATTCCGCGACATGACCCACGGGGAGAACCGTACGGAGATAGAGTCGAACGTAGACCACCTGGAGAGTAAACTGGCGATTGCCAATAAGATACGTGCCGTTCAGGCCGATACGGTGGCAGCCTACATAGACCGCTGCGGGAGCAAATATATCATTGCCTGCGGCGACTTCAACGACTGTCCACTCTCGTATGTGCACCACACTCTCACACGCCGGCTCAACGATGCATATACTCGTTCGGGGAATGGTCCGGGACTGTCGTACCACAGAAGCGGAATGCACTTCAGGATAGACAACATACTGGTCAGCGACAACTTCACTCCACGCGAGGCAAAAGTGGACAAATCCATACTGGCCAGCGACCACTATCCCATCAGTTGCAAGCTTTATTATTAACTTTTTTTTGGTCAGGTCAAAAAATTTTCGTATATTTGCAAGCTGATTTTAGCAATTTAACAAAAAACAAACATATTAAAACAAAATGCAAAACAAAGGATTCGTTAAGTTTTTAGCTATTGCGCTAACACTTATCTGCCTCTTCTACCTGTCGTTTACGGTGGTTGCAAACTACGTGGACAACAAGGCAGCAAAGATGGAGGCTAAGGAGGGTGAGCAGTATTTGGATTCGCTGAATACTACTCCGTTTTATCTTGGGAGTTACAATCTGAAGCAGTGCCGCGAAACAGCCATTGGACTGGGTCTTGACCTGAAGGGTGGTATGAACGTTATTCTTGAGGTATCAGTGCCTGATATCGTCAAGGCTCTGGCAAACCACAATCCAGACCCTACATTCAACAAGACTGTGGAAGAGGCTCAGAAGCTCAACATCGAGAGTCAGGACGACTACATCACATGCTTTGTCAAGGTGTATAAGCAGAATATGCCCGGTCACAGCCTGGCTGAGTTTTTTGCTACACAGCAGCTCGACGGCAAGGTGAACACCAACTCGAGCGACGGTGATGTGGAAGACGTGCTGCGCGACGAGGTGAAGAAAGCCGTTGACAACTCTTTCCTCGTGCTCCGTACACGTATAGACCGCTTCGGTGTGGTTCAGCCAAATATCCAGAAGATTGAGGGCCAGACAGGACGTATATCCGTGGAACTCCCTGGTATCAAGGAACCTGAACGTGTTCGTAAACTCCTCCAGGGTAGTGCAAACCTCGAATTCTGGGAGACTTATGACACTCAGGCTGCCATACCTTATCTCAACCAGCTGAACAACGCTCTGAAGGGTCAGGCTACAGTAGATACTGACACCGACTCAACCGCCGTTGAGGCTGAGGCAGAGGCGGCAGAAGAACTCGTGGCAGAGGCTGAAGCAGAAGAAGACACAACCAAGGCTGAGGAAAGCAGCGTACTGGCCCAGGTGTCGAAGACCGAGACTCCAGACGCATCAGAGGTGAAGGACGAGGCTGCACTTGCCAAGGCTAAGGAAGAAAACCCACTGTATGCCATTCTGCAACCTATGCAGGGCGACAGAGGCTGCATGGTGGGCTACGCACTTGCATCAGACACTGCTGAGGTAAATGCCCTTCTCACCGGCGAAATCGCCAAGCGCATACTCCCTGCCGACATGAGTCTGAAGTGGGGTGTGAAGGCAATGGACAAGGCCGGAAAGGTATTCGAACTCTATGCCATCCGCACCACAGGTCAGGGTGGACGTGCTCCTCTCGAGGGTGACGTGGTTACCGACTCGAAGGACGAATTCGACCAGTATGGCAACCCATGCGTAAGCATGAAGATGAACACCGAAGGTGCCCGCAAATGGGCTGCCCTCACAGAGGCCAACGTGGGTCATGCCATTGCCATCGTGCTCGACGGACTGGTATACAGCGCACCTAACGTAAACAACAAGATCGACGGCGGAAGCAGCCAGATCACGGGTAACTTCACAACCAACGACACAAAGGACCTTGCCAACGTGCTGCAGTCGGGTAAGATGCCTGCTCCAACACAGATTGTTCAGGAAGACATCGTAGGTCCAAGTCTCGGTGCTGAGTCAATCAAGGCCGGTTTCATTTCGTTCATCATAGCATTCATCGTGCTGATGGTATATATGTGCATGATGTATGGTGTACGTGCCGGTATGGTTGCCAACTGTGCACTGCTGCTCAACTTCTTCTTCACACTGGGTATCCTCACCAGTCTCCAGGCTGCATTGACAATGTCGGGTATTGCCGGTATGGTGCTCACACTCGGTATGGCAGTCGATGCCAACGTGCTCATCTATGAACGCACCAAGGAAGAGATGAAGGCCGGAAAGAACCTGAAGAATGCCATCAACGCCGGTTACAGCAACGCATTCTCAGCCATCTTCGACTCCAACCTCACCAGTATCATCACAGGTGTCATCCTGTTCTACTTCGGTACAGGTCCGATCAAGGGCTTCGCAACAACTCTCGTAATCGGTATCGTCTGCTCGTTCTTCACAGCCGTATGGCTCACCCGTATATGGTACGAACGCCAGATGAAGCGCGAAAAGTGGCAGAACCTCACATTCACCACCAGTATCTCAAAGAACATGATGCAGGGCACTGACTTCAAGTTCATGAGTGTATACAAGACTTCGTTCACCATCTTCATCGTGGTGCTGCTTGCAGGTATCGCCTCTATGTTTATCCGCGGTCTCAGTGAGTCGGTTGACTTCACCGGTGGCCGTGTGTACAAGGTGGAATTCGTTAACTCTGTGGTTCCTGAAGAGGTACAGAGTGCTCTCGACGCCAAGTTCCAGAGCAAGGTAAGTGCCAACGACGATGTTGACAAGGCTACCGTTCAGGTTATTGCCCTCGGTACCGACGGAAAGACAATCCGCGTCACTACCAACTACCGCATCAACGAAAACGGAAGCACCGTTGACGACGAGATTGAACAGACTCTCTACGACACATTCGCAGAGCAGGGATATCTCGACGGAGAGGCCGTAAGCTTCGAGGACTTCGTAAACCGTGACGTACGTATCGGCGGTTCGATCATCAGTTCTCAGAAGGTAGGTGCTGCCATTGCCGAAGACATCACACGCGGTGCCATCTGGGCAGTTATCCTTGCACTTGCCGCAATATTCCTCTACATTCTCGTGCGTTTCCGCAACGTGGCATTCTCTGTAGGATCCATCGTGGCTCTGGCATTCGATACATTCATCATCATCGGCATCTACAGCCTCTGCTGGGGCTGGATTGGTTTCAGTCTCGAAATCGACCAGACCTTCATCGGTGCCATCCTCACCGTCATCGGTTACTCAATCAACGACAAGGTGGTGATCTTCGACCGTATCCGCGAAGAGCTCAAGCTCTATCCTAACCGCGACAAGCAGGTGCTCTTCAACGACTCACTCAACAAGACATTGGCCCGTACCATCAATACATCGGTTTCCACATTCATCGTCCTGGCCGTAATCTTCATCTTCGGTGGCGATGCAATCCGCAGCTTCGCGTTTGCAATGATTCTGGGTGTAATCATCGGTACATGCTCATCACTGTTTATCGCTGCTCCTACTGCATACCTCGTAATGGGTAAGCAGATTCGTGACCGCAGAAACGAAGTAAAGGAAGATGCTTAAGGTTGCAATAGTAGGATTCGGTAACATCGGCCGTTATGCCCTTGACGCCATTGAGGCCGCTCCGGACATGGAGTGTGTGGGCATTGTGCGCCGAAAGGCAGCGAGCGGTGAAAGGTTGGAGATTGATGGCAAGAGCTATCCTGTGGTCACAGATATCTCGGCCCTCAGTTCCCAGCTCTCAGTCCCGATAGATGTTGCCATCCTCTCTGTACCTACCCGCAGCGTTGAAGACTACGCAACACAGATTCTGAGTCTGGGTATCAATACTGTTGACAGTTTTGATATCCACTCTCAGATTGCTGACCTTCGCCGCAGTCTCGACAAGGTGGCCAGGGCACACAATGCCGTATCTGTCATCTCCGCAGGATGGGACCCGGGAAGTGATTCCATAGTCCGCACCCTGATGGAGAGTCTGGCTCCAAACGGCATCAGCTACACCAACTTCGGTCCCGGAAGGAGTATGGGTCACTCGGTAGCCGTAAAGGCCATCGACGGTGTGAGCGACGCACTGTCAGTAACCATTCCGGTAGGTACAGGAATACACCGTCGCATGGTGTATGTACAACTCGAGGAAGGTGCTGATTTCAAGACCGTGGAGGCTGCCATAAAGGCCGACCCATATTTTGTGAACGATGAGACTCATGTCATTCAGGTTCCCGATGTAGCAGCCCTCAACGATGTGGGCCACGGAGTGAATTTGGTAAGAAAAGGTGTGAGTGGCAAGACCCACAACCAACTCTTCGAATTCAATATGAAGATCAACAACCCAGCCCTCACGGCGCAGGTGATGGTCAATATGGCCCGTGCTTCAATGAAACAATCGCCAGGGGCATATACGATGATAGAAATTCCAGTGATCGACATGCTGCCGGGAGATAAGGAAGAAATAATAAAGCGCCTCGTTTGAGACGCTTTTTTTTTCTTAGGTAGTTTTAAGGGGGTTCAAGTGGAGTTCAAGGGACGAATGTGATGCTGATGTGTTCGCCTAACCGCCTAACCGGCACCAAAGGTGCCTATTTTTACCGTACCACCAGTTCGTTGTTTACCATTCGCTGCATGTACGACTGTATGATGGCCTTCAGCTCACGGAGCATTTGGCCGAACTGACCACCTGCTCCCTGCTCCCTGCTCCCTGCTCCCTGCTTCAAGAGGTTCTTCTTCATAAACCAGTCTGTCTTGTAGTTATAGGCAGCAATGAGTTTCTCGCCATCAAACTGGATGACATAGTCGCCTTTCACATACTGGTATATGCCATTCGTGTGGTTCACCGCCCAAGTGTCGTCGTCGGCAGTCTGGAGCAGATCCTGTCCAAATGCCACATATGGTCTGTCGTATCCCAGATATCCCAGCACTGTAGGCATTATATCGCTCTGCTGTGCAACGCAGTGGCGCTGCCCGGGAGTGATCTGGCCAGTAGGGTCGAAGAACAATATAGGCGACCCAAACACACCGAGGTCGGTTTGGTATTCAGCCCGGTTGCTTTGGTTGGTATGGTCGGATGTTATTATAAATAAGGTGTTGTCGTACCAAGGCTGCCGTTTGGCTGTATCGAAGAACTTTCGGAGTGAGTTGTCGGTATATCTGATGCACTTGTGTATCGGTACCTCTTCTTCCGGATACACTTCCTTGTATTCTTCAGGCAACACATACGGCGAGTGTGACGAAGCTGTGAACATAGCCGTCATAAAAGGTTGCTTGAATTCCGACATCTTCAGGGCATAATACTGCAGGAAAGGTTCGTCCCATATGGCCCATGTGCCATCGAAATCGTCGTCTCCACCGAAATGCGGGTCTTCACCATATTCCGTACGGCCGTAATAGTCACGGAACCCTGTTGCCTTGGCAAAGGCCTGAAATCCCATGCTGCCATTCTCTGCCCCATGGAAGAAGGCTGTGTAGTAGTCCTTGCTGTCGAGTTCGCGGGCAATGCCACTCACGTCATTCAGCGAGGCCGAAGTAAGGAAAAACGGTTCCAGGAAACGTGGTATTCCAGAGAGTATTGACGGCATTCCGTCGATGCTCTTCCGGCCATTAGAGAAGGTATAGTCAAACGACAGACAGTGGTTGAAGAGTGAATCGGTAAACGGTGTGTAGGTCTTGTAGGCAGGGTCGTTCCACAGTTTGTTGTATGCCCCTATATACTCACGGCCGAAACTCTCAACGATCAGCACTACGATGTTTTTGGCTGTTGGCTGTTGGCCGTTGGCTATTGGCTGTTGGCTGTTGGCTGTTGGTGTGTGGATTGGTGTGTAGATGCTGTCAAGTTCTTCCTGTGTGTAGTAGCCAGGGTCGCGGAATGTGGCCTTGTCGGCTGTACGAATCATGGCAAACGGTGTGTTAAGTATGAGCACAGCCTCTGAAGGTCGGTTTACGTATTGGTTGGCATTGCTGATGGTTATAGGTCGTGTGGCAGTGGATACCCCGCCACGCATACCGATGATGGTGAGAGGAATGTACAACAGAAATGCCACACTCTGGATGGCATAGTACTTCCACAGTCCCCTGCTACCTGCTACCTGCTCTACATTTTGGCCGTCGCCAAAAGTGCTACCTCCTACCTTAGTATAAAGCAGTATCAGCATCACGATCAGTGCCACTCCTGCGAGGAAGATATACCAGTGGTTCAGGATTTCCTGTGAGAAAATCTCAAACATATTGTTCTCGTTGCTGAATTCGTCAAACACCGACAGGGTGGTTCTGCGTCCTGTGTATTGGAAATATACACAGTCTATCATATTGGCCACAACACACACGGTGTTACACACCACAAACACCCATTTGGCCACGCTCTGCCACACACGCGTCTCCTTACAGTGCAGCGGTATCAGCATCAGAACAGCATACAGCGCATTGGTATAGAGTATGGCCGAAGTGTCGAACATCCAACAACCTTTCAGGAAATCCCAAAACGGAATCTCGCCTATCGTATCGGCATACATGCTGTAGTTCTCAAGGAAAAATGCCAAGCGACACAACGCATATACCACATACACCAGCACTATGTTGCACACAAATGCCAGAATGCCAGAATAATTACTGCTTTTAAGTTTCATATCTTGTACCTGCTACCTGCTACTTGCTACCTGTCGCGTCAGCGACCCTTGCTACCTTATCCACCAACTCGCCACTGTCGGCGTTGTATGCCTCCATCACCATGCCGGAGCTGTCGATACGCACAATCTGATAAAAACGCCCAGTCTTGACCACCTTGTCGAACCTATCGTCCTGGCTGGTTTTATAGTTCTTTGGCGAACAGTGGCTTATGGTGTAAGTGGTGCCATCTTTCTCCATCCTGGCATATGCATGTTCGTGACCCTGGAGCACCAGATTCACACCATTTTCACGTATCACATCGTCGAAAAACCATCTCTGTATCAGATTGTTCACGGCTCCGCCAATCGAGTGCAGAGGATGATGAAGCATCACAATCTTCCACCGGGCCTGACTCTCACTGAGCCGTTCTTTCAACCATTTACGCTGGGCTGGAAGATAGAAAAACTCCCTGTTGCTGTCGAGACAGAATATCTGCATATCTCCATAGCGGAACGTATATACCATGTTGTCACCAACCTTGCTGTCGAGATAATACGAGAATATCAGCGGATAACGTCGTTCCAGACGGCATATCACACCCTTCAGATAGTCGTGGTTGCCAGTGATATCTACAATCGGAAACGACTGACGAAGTCCGTCGAACCCGTCATACACCTCCTGCCAGTAGTAGTCTATCGGCCGTTCGGCAAGGTCTCCGCCAAGGGCTATGAACTGCACATCAGGATGACTTTCCACAGCCCGTCTCAACAGTGCGTTGGTACATCCACCCACCGTGTCCTGAATGTCCCCGGCATAGAGAAATGCAAAACTGTCGGTGGTGTAGGTACGGAACTGATACCACTCCGATACCTTGTCGCCATTGTGCACCCTGTAGCGATATATGCTGTCAGGAAGCAGATTCTTGAGTTTGGCATGATAATAGCAGGCCTTACCTCCACGAGACTGAAACACCTCACCTTTGGCAGGAACAGTATCGCCGTTGAGTTCTACATACGAATCGTCAACCACCTCGTCGCCATATTGCCACGATATATTCCTGCATGTCTCGTCGGGCACACATCCTTCGTCTCCACCACCCATAGTGAGCATCACCCTCCCAGGCACTGCCTGAGGCGCATATGCCGGTTCGTCTGGGTTGCCAAACCAAGTTTCCCACTTGCTCCATACAAATGCTGCAGCCGCAACGACGACAATACCTATAATGATAGTTTTTTTCATAACTCCTAACTCCTAACTGCGAGCTTTGCTCGCCTCGCCCATTCTTCCTTGGTACGGGTCCACCGTTTGTGTGTCCAGAGCCATATCTCAGGATGAGCCTTTATATCCTCTTCCAAAAGTTGCATATAGCGGTCAGTCACCTCATAGTCCGGCACACTCTTCATATCGTGGGCTATCTCCACCAGTTCGCATACATAATATCCACGTCGTGGACGTGTAATCCGGCCATAATAGGCCATGGTGTCGAATTTCTTCCCCATCTTCTCACCTCCTACAAACACTGCCGTGTCGTGGTTCAGAAACGGCACGTAGTGGTGTATATTCTCCCACTTAGGCTGTTGGTCGGCTATGAATCCACAGAGCACCTTAGTTCCTTCGTTCTTATACTGTACCAAAGCCCTGGCTGTCTTCTTCATCGGGATGTTGTCGCCGCCATACAGACTCCTTATCTTCAGGAACAACTTGTCCATCACGTCGCTGTACAGAGGGTGGTATATCTGTGCACACTGGCAATACGGAGTCCAATACTGCATCGAAGCCATCCACTCCCAGTTGCCGTAATGGCCAAGATAGCAAAACATATCGGTCTTTCCTTCCCTGAACCCACGTTCCACTGGTTCCAGGCCCTTCATCACCATATGCCGCTTCATATCCTTTTCCGACATGGAACACTGTTTCACTATCTCCACCACCAAGTCGCACATCCATCGATAGAACCGCCACTCGATCCGTCTTATTTCCTTCTCAGACTTATCCGGAAACGATTCCCTCAGCTGGCTGTGCACCACTTTTCTTCTGTAGCACAGCCACACCACCGGACTGACCACATCGCTCAGCAGCCACAACAGCCACCAAGGAAGCAGCGAAACGACATAGAGTATGCCGTATAGTATCTTACAACCCATAAGGTCTTACGTTCTCTACAATCCACTCACGCATCCGTTTGCCATCTTCGGTTTCCTGCTTATAGCTCATGAAATCGAGTGTCACACCAAGTTTTTCGGCCACACGGCTGGCAAATACAGGCCAAATCATACCTATGTCGCCAATAACCGGCAGACTACCCTCGTGGCGTGCAAAAGCACTCATCTCCATGCGGAACGGAATCTTGCTTATCTTTGTCTTAGGCAGTCCCTGAGCAATGGCCTGCTGTATCATAGCACTCTGTTTCTGCAAGTCCTGAGCCTTGCGCAGGTTTTCGTCGAGGTCGAAGCGTATGAGTGTCTTGTTCTTCAGGCTGTATGTAGGCTGTCCCTGCCACCACGACCATATGCCATGGCCCGTATAGGTCTCAAACGGACCATCGTGAATCTCCTGGGTCAGGGCTACGGCCGACTCTATGATGACATCGGCATCACCCATGATCTGAGCCACCTTACGTGAACGCTCAGCAATGGTGATGCTATCGCCAATGGCCATCCCCACGTGTCCTCCGCCTATCATCTGCGGAATGGTGACAATCACCGGTACACCCTTTCTTGCACCCGCACCGATCATGGTCCTTGGGTCGGCACCACGACCAGCTACGAGTTCGAATGGTTCTCCGGTCTGACGGCATATCCCCAGCAGTTTCTCCGCCAGCATCTCCGTTCTGTAGCCCATAGGGTAGGCCATGTTTCCCGCTGCCTTTATCACGAAATGTCCCTCGGCATCCTTACGCTTCTCCAGCAGGTCCCAGTCCAGAATCAGTTCCTTGGAGAGTGTACGGAGTTCATCGTCCTTCATGTCGGTAAATTCAAACACATTTCCGCGAGGCATCTTGTCTTCCGGCAAACCAAACTGACCGGCAGGACACATCTTCACTCGGTCGAGCGTGCCACCCATCTCGTGGCTCACCACAGCCGAACTGGTCGTAACTCCGTCTATCAGTCCCTTGGTTATCAGTTCCGCGATAAGAGTGGTCACACCCTCGTGAATGTTAGGTCCGCTGCCAGTAACCACAGCCACCTTACCACCACGGCGCTTTGCTGCCACCACCTTGTCTATTGCCTCGTCGAGCGTCTGTCGTGAACGCTCATCAAGTTCGCCATAAAACGAATCTATAAGTTCTCTATTCATTGCCATATACTTTTATTATTCTTTCTTCAAACAGTTCCGGCCGTGCCTTTACCTCCGGGATGGTCTCCGTGTAAGGTCGTTCGGCATCCATATATTTTTCACCATGTGCAGTGACTATTTTCTTTGGAGTCATATAGTCCTCGCCGAAATACTCACACAGCAGTCCGTGCCAATCTCCCGGTGCAGGAAGTTTCATATCCTCAAAATCCAGCATCACGGTATCTCTGTAGTGGCATCGGTGGAATATCTGGCTGTGGCGGTACTTAAATGATATCAGTCCTATTCTCTCCGCCTTCTCTGCATTGACCATGCGATACACCGATTCAAACATCGAGAACCATTTCCGTGCCGGCACTCCCATCAGTCTCTCGTTCTCACTGCTGAGTGCAAGCCGTGTGAGTTTGTTCACAGTCTTTGCCAGCATACGGTGCAAGGCATAAGCCACAGCATTTCCAGGTACTCCATCGTACACAAAGACATCCACAAAAATGCCCTTACAGTGACTTCTGTCCATTTCCTCTTTGCCAAAAGCCGATGTCTCCACATTCCTTATCTGGGCATGGCCGCAGAAATGGTGGTGCTCCGTGTATGTAGTTTGCCAAAAATACGGATGGGTAAATTCCTCAGATGCTATTTTGTTGAGTTTGTCGTAGTCTTTCCTGAGCATAATGAGATCTATGTCATCATCCCACGGAATGTATCCTTTATGGCGCACAGCACCAAGAAGTGTGCCACCATCCATCCAAAACGGCAGTCTGTGTTTCTCACACACCTCTGCAAATTTCCGGACCATATCCATCTGCACGGCCCTCACCTTCAGCATTTCACTTGTTGCCATACCTGCTATCTGTGTTCTAAAGGGAGTTGAAGGGACAAATGTTCGCCATCACTTCTAACTCCTAAATACTGCAACGCAGCCCCAAATGCCTTACGGAAGAAATATCCGCTCTTAAGCTTCTCACTGAACTCCACAGCAGAATCCTTTAGTTCCTTATATTCCTCTTTCGGCATCATTATGAGTTTCAGAGGCAGTTCTTCGAGCGAGTCAACCGTAATGCCAAGCTTATGTTCCAAGATAAATGGTGCCATTGCCGATCCGGTCCACATCACCACTGGCAGTCCGGCACACAGATAAAATGAAGTCTTATGCGGATTGTTGAGTTTCAGATACTCTCCCCAGTTGCCCGAGAGGGTTTCCACAGCATCGCCGTCCCACACCAGACCCCAGTCGGCATCAACAGTTCTTATCAGTTCGTCAGAACTCAGACAACCCATATACTTCACATTGTCCCAATATTCTGCATATCCAGCCGTTTCTCCCTTGCCATAGAGTTGGAATTCCAAGCCAGCCATCACCTTATCTATCTTGTACACAAACGAACTCTTTTTCTCTCCAAATCCACCTGCATACACAATACGCGGTTTAGAGTGCTCCCTGTTTTCTGCTCCTTGCGGACCTTGCTCGCCAACCAGATAGTCAAATATCTCCAGACATGTAATTCCTTTATTCCATCCATGTTCTTCAAGCCAGCGTTTCATACTCTCGTTGTGCACAATCAGATGGTCGGTATGCGACAGTCGTTTCATCTCCTGTGTGGCAGTGAGTTTTCTGCGGCGAAACGTACCTAAGTCGTGTATCAGCGTTATGGTCTTGGCACCTTTCAGCCTTGCAAGTTCACACTGCATTACATAGAATTTCTTAAATGGATACTGTATCAGTACCACATCGCCACGGTGCACTTTAAACAGAATATTCAGCACACTCAGCAGCTTTCTCATAAAACGAGCCACACCGCCAGTACCTTTCACACCCACAGCAATATTTATGAATCCATCGGCTTCCATCAGTTGGTCGATGTCCATTTTTGCCTTGTTAGGCGAAGGAAGCTTTATAAATACATTCATATCAATTTATTTACTTTTTTTACTATTCCTATTGTCACTGGCAATACAAGTACTTCATACATAGTCTTCAATATCACCTGAATCAACATCACCTTCACCAATTCACCTACTGGCATCAATCCCCAGAAAGCCAGAGGAAAGAATATCACACTGTCGAGTGACTCACCAGCAATTGTCGACACTATTGCCCTCACCGAGAAATGCCAGCTCCAATGTTGTGTTTCATGATTCATGGCACTCATCTTCATTTTACTCATCACCTTTGCATTAAGAAAACTTCCTGCCAGGAAAGCCATCATGCTAGCTATCACCATTCTTGGAGCCAGACCGAAAATGTAGTTGAAATGTTCACCTCCCTCCCATTCAGCCGGCGAAGGAAGCAGAGTTGCCAGTCCTGTCAATGCCACTGCAAAAAAATTAGCAATAAATCCTGTCCAGATGATGCGCTTTGTATTTTTATATCCCCATATCTCTGTGATGCAGTCGTTTACTATATACGATATCGGAAATATCAACAATCCTCCTGTCAGTGTGAGCCATCCACAGTATATGACCTTCATTTCCATCAGGTTAGACACTATCAGACTCACACAAAACACAATGCTGAATAGCATATACACCACCGACACCGTTTTTCCTTTCATGCAACCAAATCTTTCTTTTCAAATTACAAATATATGAAAAAAATTTGACATCACCAAAAAAAACATAAGAAAGAGCACTTTTTTTATACTCTGTTAAGATGCTTTATGTTCTGTGCTGATGTGCAGACAATATATTGTTCATAACTTGTCAACTATTTATCATAAGTTTTTATATTGGTTTAAGACAGAAAAGGCGCGATAAAAAATTTTAATATATAAGCAAATAAAACAATTGATTTTTTTAGAAAATTTACATACACATATTATGAACATCGAGTAAGATGATATTCAACGTATTATACTACTTATAAACATTATAAACGCAATAAATATAAATACATCTTATTTTCTTTTTAAAAAAATAAAAATATGTGTTTATTATCATGACGACAATTCTGATTAAACAATGATCAATAGCTACTGTAAATATAGTAGCATTAGTAACTCGCCAGTGGAGTGATGTGTGTAGATTTTAGGGTAGGAAGGATGAAAAAAATGTTAAGCAGAGAAGAAAATATAGACATATGTTTGGGAATGTAAAATAATTTTATTATTTTTGCGGAGAAAATATTGGTAAAAAGTAAGTAAAAAAAGTAATAACAACTAAAAAATAAAAATTATGGCACAGGAAGATGTATTTAAGAAGGTGGTAAGCCACTGTAAGGAGTATGGATTTGTATTTCCATCGAGTGAGATTTATGATGGTCTGGGAGCTGTTTATGACTATGGTCAGAACGGTGTGGAACTGAAAAACAACATAAAGCAGTATTGGTGGCAGAGCATGGTGCTAATGCACGAGAATATTGTAGGTATTGACTCATGTGTGTTTATGCACCCTACCATCTGGAAAGCTTCGGGACATGTTGATGCATTCAATGATCCGCTTATCGACAACCGCGACTCAAAGAAGCGCTACAGGGCCGATGTACTGATAGAGGACCAGATGGCCAAGTATGACGAGAAGATAGAGAAGGAAGTGGAAAAAGCCCGCAAGCGTTTCGGCGACAGCTTTAACGAGGAGCAGTATCTGAGTACAAGTCCAAAGGTTCAGGAGTTTAAGGGCAAAAGGGATGCCCTTCATGAGCGCTATCAGAAGGCTATGAACGAAATGAATCTGGAAGAACTACGCCAGATTATTTTGGATGAAGAGATAGTTTGTCCTATAAGCGGTACAAGAAACTGGACCGAAGTTAGGCAATTTAATCTGATGTTCAAGACCGAAGTTGGAAGTACAGCCGATGGCGCCAGCACCATATATCTGCGTCCGGAAACAGCACAGGGTATATTCGTAAACTATCTGAATGTGCAGAAGACAGGCCGCATGAAGATTCCTTTCGGCATTGCACAGATTGGCAAAGCCTTCCGTAACGAGATCGTGGCACGCCAGTTCATTTTCCGTATGAGGGAATTTGAGCAGATGGAGATGCAGTTCTTTATCAAACCAGGAACCGAACTTGACTGGTTCAGGCAGTGGAAAGAGTGGCGCATGGCATGGCATCAGAACCTGGGATTCGGAGCAGAGAACTATCGATTCCACGATCACGACAAATTGGCCCACTATGCTAATGCAGCAACCGACATCGAGTTTAAGATGCCATTCGGATTCAAGGAAGTGGAAGGTATACACTCACGTACCAATTTTGACCTTTCACAGCATGAGAAATTCTCAGGAAAGAGCATAAAATACTTCGATCCGGAATTGAACGAAAGCTATGTGCCATATGTGATAGAGACAAGTATTGGCGTTGACCGTATGTTCCTCACCATTATGTGTCACAGTCTGCAGGAAGAACAGCTTGAAGGCGGTGAAACAAGAACCGTGCTCAGACTTCCTGCTGCCCTGGCACCGGTGAAGCTGGCCATATTCCCACTCACCAAGAAGGACGGACTGCCGGAAAAGGCACGTGAGATCATGGACGACCTGAAGTTCCACTTCAACTGCCAGTATGAAGAAAAAGACGCCATAGGCAAGCGCTATCGCCGTCAGGATGCCATAGGAACACCATATTGTGTGACAGTGGACCATCAGACTCTAGAAGATGGTACCGTTACCCTGCGCATGCGTGACACTATGGAGCAGAAGCGTGTGGCCATCAGCGAACTGCGCGGAATAATAGAAAATGAGGTTTCGATAACTTCAATGCTAAAGAAATTATGAGATTTTTTATAGATAAAAAATTTATTGGTTACGGGTTACTGAATATCTTAGTTTTCGTAAATCTGTGTTCATGCTCTGAGAAGAGCGTGGAGAGTGAATACGAGAATTGGGAGGCGAGAAACAGCGAATATTTGGACAAGATAGTGACTCAGGCTAAGGAAAATGCCGATGGCAAGTGGTATGTGTATATGGCATACAACCTGGGAAAGGATACCACACTGTATGAGGGTAATAAAAACTATTTTGTGTATGTTCACCAAACAGAAGAAGGTAGCGGTATTTCTCCAGAGTTTAAGGACTCGGTGAGGGTACACTATAAGGGAAGGCTTATTCCATCGGTATCGTATAGTGAAGGATTGGTGTTTGACAAGAGCTATGCAAGCGACACACTTAATGAGAAGACCGATGTGCCTACACTATTTAGTACAGGTGGATTGGTAACAGGTTTTTCCACCGCACTTCAGCATATGAAAGAAGGTGAGAGAGCAATGGTGTATATACCTTACTATCTGGGATATGGAGAGACCACGAGTGGCAAGATTCCTGGATATTCTACCCTGATATTCGACATAAAACTGGCTAAGATATACAAACTAGGCAGCGGAGAAAGCACTGACTGGTATTAAGTTGAAGGGGAGTTCAAGGGACGATTGATAAATAGTAAATATTTAAATAAAAATAAATAGTAAATAGTAAATTGTTAAATAGTAAATAAGACTATAGTAAATTGTTAAATTGTAAATAAGACTATGAAAGTAGCAATAGTAGGTGCGAGTGGTGCTGTGGGACAGGAGTTTCTCAGGGTGCTCGACGAAAGAAATTTTCCTATTGACGAACTGGTGCTTTTCGGTTCGGCTCGCAGTGCTGGAACAAAATATACGTTTCGCGGTAAGGAATACGAAGTGAAATTGCTTCGTCATGGTGACGATTTCAAGGGCATAGACATAGCCTTCACCTCTGCCGGAGGAGGTGTGTCGAAAGAATATGCAGAAGACATCACGAGGTTTGAAACCATAATGATAGACAACTCAAAGGCTTTCAGAATGGACGACGATGTGCCATTGGTGGTACCGGAGTGTAATGCTGAAGATGCACTGAACCATCCACGAAACATCATTGCCAACCCTAACTGCACTACCATCATGATGGTGGTGGCACTCAAGCCGATAGAAAAAATGTCGCACATAAAGAGAATACACGTGGCCAGTTATCAGAGTGCCAGCGGAGCCGGAGCAGCAGCTATGCAGGAACTGCACCAGCAGTACCGCGAAGTGCTGGACGAAAAGCCAGTGACTGTGAATAAGTTTGCATATCAGTTGGCCTACAACGTGATTCCACAGATTGATGACTTCCTCGACAATCTCTACACCAGGGAAGAGCAGAAGATGTTTGACGAGACAAGGAAGATAATGCACTCGGATGTAAGGTGTTCGGCAATGTGTGTTAGGGTTCCGGCCCTGAGGTCGCACAGCGAGGCCGTGTGGGTTGAGACGGAGAGAGCACTCAGTGTGGAGGAAGTGCAGCAGGCAATGCGCGAGGCAGAAGGAGTGGTGCTTCAGGACGATCCGCAGAACAAGGTGTATCCAATGCCGCTGTTTACGGCAGGCAAGGACGAAGTGTTTGTGGGCCGGGTAAGGAAAGACGTGGCCAATGACAATGGCATCACCTTCTGGCTCAGCAGTGACCAGATACGCAAGGGAGCAGCCCTTAACGCAGTACAGATAGCAGAATTTTTGCTTTGAACTATCATCTCCCTATTCAGGATCCGACGTGGATATTTTTCCTCGTGTTGCTGGTGATTCTGTTTGCGCCGCTTATATTCAACAAGTTGCGCATACCACATCTCATAGGCATGATCCTGGCCGGAGTGGTGATAGGAGAACACGGACTGAACCTGCTGGTACGTGATGCCAGTTTCGAGATATTCGGCAAGGTGGGGATGTACTACATCATGTTTCTTGCCGGACTTCAGATGGACCTGGAGGGATTCAGGAAGAATGTCTCGAAGAGTGTGGTGTTTGGGCTGATGACAACGCTGATTCCGTTTGCACTGGGATTTGTGGCAGGATACTATGTGCTGCACTATTCGCTGGCAGCATCGCTGTTGCTGGCTTGTATATTTGCCTCACACACGTTGGTGTCGTATCCGATAGTGTCGCGCTACGGATTGCAGCGCCATCCGGCAGTGACAGTGTCGATAGCCGCAACACTGATAGCACTTTTCGGTGCTCTGATATTCCTGGCGTTCATTTCCAATGCCGTTGGATATGAAAAACAGGTTACGGGTTACGGGTTACGGGTTACAGACACTGGAATCCAGATTACGGCATTTTTGCTGTATTTTACAGGGGTTCTTTTCTTGTTTCCAAGAATAATACGCTGGTTTTTCAACAGAAACATAGACCGTGTGGTGCAATACATATTTGTCATCACGATGGTGTTTTTTGCGGCTGCACTGGCTGAGATATGCGGAATCGAAGGATTGTTGGGAGCATTCCTGGCCGGGGTGATATTCAACAGGTTTATTCCTACCACGTCGCCGCTGATGAACAGGATAGAATTTGTGGGCAATGCATTGTTTATCCCATATTTTCTGGTGGGTGTGGGGATGATGGTGAACCTGAAACCCCTGTTTACCGAAACGTCGGCACTGATGGTTGTGGGAATAATGGTGGTGTTTGGCACTTTCTCGAAGTGGTTGGCAGCATTGGCGGGCCAGAAGATATTGCGCTATCCAAGGGAAGGCAGGCTGATGATGTTTGGTCTGACCGAAGCCCATGCCGCAGGAGCCATAGCGATGGTGATGGTGGGAACACAGACAGAGGTGAGTCCTGGGGTGCCGCTGATGAACAACGATGTGCTTGACGGAGTGGTGGTCATGATACTCATATCGTGTATCATCAGTTCGCTGGCCACCGACCGAGGGGCCAGGTTGCTTCGCAGCAGGGAGCAGTGCGAGCAGAGCTCGCAGGGAGCAGGTAGCAGGGAGCAAGTAGTAGGTGGCAAGTGGCAGAGTCTGCCGAGTGATGACGAGAAGATAATGGTGCCGGTAGGCAACGAGGATACGCTGAACTCGCTGATACAAACGGCGGTGATGATGCGTAATGCGGAACTGGGACGAGGAGTGATATGCCTGAATGTGGTGAACGATGCCGACAAGACTGGAGAAGGCATAAAACGCAGTCAGGAACTATTGGAAAGGGCCCATAGGGTGTGTTCGGCATCGGATGTGCCGTGTCAGGTACACAGCAGATTGGCAGTGAATCTGGTGAACGGAGTGATTCACAGCATGAGGGAAAACGATGCATCGGAAATAATAATAGGACTCCACAGGCCAAAAAGCAGCAGTGACACATCGTTTCTCGGGCAGTTTGCCACGGAACTCATCAGCGGAATGCCACGGCAGATAACACTGGTGAGATACAGGGTGTCGATAATGACACTGAGGCGCATAGCCATTCTGGTACCGGAGAAAGCAGAATATGAGCAGGGATTCTACAGATGGGTGGAACGCAGCTGCAGACTTGGGAAAGAGATAGGTTGCAGGGTGGACTACTTTGCAGCGAAAGAGACATGTGACGTGATACACGCATACAACAAGCAGCATCATGCCACACTGAGAGCCGACTACAGAGAGACGGATGGAAACGTGGCCGGAAGCCTGGTGTCGCTGAAGTCGCTGATACAGGAAGACCATATGGTGTGTGTGGTGATGGCCAGACAGGGGACAGTGAGCTACAGCAAGCATATGGGTAAGATTCCACACATGCTGGGAGAGGACTATGGAAAGTGCAGCGTGATGATGATATATCCGGAAATGGGAATATGATACAGACAAGAGATATAAGGAAAAGTTTTGACGACCTGGAGGTATTGCGTGGCATAGACCTGCATATCGACAAAGGAGAGGTGGTGAGCATAGTAGGACCCAGCGGTGCCGGAAAGACCACACTGCTCCAGATAATTGGTACGCTGGACGGTGCCGACAGTGGGAGTGTGGTGATTGATGGTATCGACGTGAGCCAGCTCAGCCAAAGGGAAATAGCCCGGTTCAGAAACCAGCACATAGGGTTTGTGTTTCAGTTTCATCAGTTGTTGCCAGAGTTTACGGCACTTGAAAACGTGATGATACCGGCACTGATTGCCAAGACACCGAAGTCACAGGCTCATAAGCGAGCAGCAGAGATATTGGATTTTCTTGGACTCTCGGAGAGGGCCGGCCATAAGCCAAACCAACTTTCGGGAGGTGAAAAACAGCGTGTGGCTGTGGCCAGGGCATTGATGAACAGACCGAGTGTGATACTGGCCGACGAACCATCGGGAAGTCTGGACAGTGCACACAAGACGGAACTGCATCAGTTGTTTTTCGACCTTCGCGACAAGCTTGGACAGACGTTTGTCATAGTGACCCACGATGAAGAGCTGGCACGGCTTACGGACAGGACTATCCATCTCAGGGATGGGGTTATAGAAGGGGAGTTGAAGGGGAGTTGAAGGGGAGTTCAAAGGGAGTTGAAGGGACAATAGATAAACATATGGAACTTGGTAAGAGAAATAAGATGACAGTGGTCCGCAAAGTGGACTTTGGAGTCTATCTTGACGGTGGAGACATGGGAGATGTGTTGCTCCCGAAGCGGTATGTGCCAAGAGGCTGTGAGGTTGGTGACCAGGTGGAGGTATTCCTATATCTCGATCAGGAGGAACGCATGGTTGCCACCACGGAAACACCGCTGGTCGAGGTGGGACAGTTTGCATATCTGGAAGTGGCGTGGGTCAACCAATATGGGGCATTCCTCAGTTGGGGACTGATGAAGGACTTGTTCTGTCCGTTCAGGGAACAGAAAATGCGCATGGTACAGGGACGGAAATACATTGTATATTGCTATGTTGACGATGTGACCCACCGTATTGTGGCAAGTGCCAAGACGGAGAAATTCCTCTCGAAGCAGCATCCTGAGTACAAGTCGGGCGAAGAGGTTGACATACTCATACAGCAGAAGACCGACCTGGGATTTAAGGCCATCGTGGACGGTAGATACAGTGGTCAGATATATCAGAACGAACTTTTCCGCAGCATCCACACGGGCGACAGGATGAAGGCATACGTGAAGAACGTGAGGGAAGACGGAAAGATAGACCTGGTGCTGCAAGGTCACGGACAGGAATATGTACACGACTTCTCAGACCGGCTGTTCGACTACATCTGTAGGCACGAGGGATTCTGCAAGTTTCACGACAAGTCGGATGCGGAAGACATATACCGAGAATTTCAGGTGAGCAAGAAGGTGTTCAAGAAAGCCGTAGGCGACCTGTATAAGCGCCACCTTATTATAATAGAAGACAACGGACTGAGACGAAACATTTAGCGGTTATGACAATAGAAGAGACACAGCAGGAGATTATAGACGAATTCGGTTTGACAGACGACTGGATGGACAAATACCAGTTGCTCATAGACCTCGGCAGTGAGCAGAAGCCGTTGGAAGAGAAATACAAGACCGAAGCAAACCTGATAGACGGCTGCCAGAGTCGGGTGTGGTTGGTGTGTGAGACGGGAGGCGAGAGCCCTGTTCTTATGTTCCGGGCAGAGAGCGATGCGCTGATAGTGAAAGGATTGGTGACACTGCTTATAAAGGTGTTGTCGGGACATACGGCAGAGGAAATACTCGGTGCCAACCTGCATTTCATTCAGGATATAGGACTTTCGGAACACCTGTCGCCTACCAGAAGTAACGGACTGCTGGCCATGGTGGACAGAATGAGACTCTATGCATATGAAGCCAAGAATAGGAATAACGGGTAATTATAAACCCGAGGAACGCCTCTGTACTCTGGCAGAAGGCTACTACCGTTCCGTAATCGCCGCCGGAGGAATACCTGTCATCATTCCGCCGCAACCTCTCAGTGGGGAGCTCGTGGATCTGCTGAAAACGCTCGACGGACTGGTGCTGAGCGGTGGCGGGGATATAGAACCAAGTTTGCTGGGAGAAGAGCGACACCCATCGGTGAGTGGTGTTGACGAAGAGAGGGACAGAATGGAGCTGGCACTGGTGAGAGAGGCATACAATAGGCAGATTCCTATGCTGGGCATATGCAAGGGGGGACAGGTGATAAATGTGGCCCTTGGCGGATCGATATATCAGGATATTGGTCGCAGTCACAGCCAGAGTGGACCCAAGTGGGAGACATCCCACAGTGTGTTGATAGAAGAAGATTCGTTGCTCCACAGACTTTTTGGAACTTCGCAGATTGATGTAAATTCGTTTCATCACCAGGCCGTGAAGACTCCTGCACCTTGTCTCAAGATAACAGCCGTGGCTCCTGATGGGGTGATCGAGGCTCTGGAGTCAAACGAATACAAATCCATCCTTTGTGTGCAGTGGCATCCGGAGGGATTGTTCGAATCTGGTTCAAGAGTTCAAGAGTTCAAGAGTTCAAGGGGGCATCAGTCTATCTTCGACTGGCTGGTAGGTGAGGCAGAGGAATTCAGGAGGGCCAAAGAGGCTCACAGGCATTTCGTGAGCATCGACACACACTGTGACACACCTATGTGTTGGGAGGCAAACAACCCGGTGACACTTGTCGATGCCGTGAAGATGGAACAGGGGCACTTGGACGCAACGATTATGGTGGCGTATCTGAAGCAGATGGACCGTGATGAGGCTTCGCTGAAGGCAGCCACTCAGAAGGCCGACAGACTTCTCGACCTGATCGAGACGAAGGTTCATCCTTCGACGGGCTCAGGAACCGGGTTCATCCTTCGACAGGCTCAGGAACCGGGTTCAAGGGTTGCCTATACACCTGCGGATTTGTACCGAAACAAGTTGGATGGTGTGAGATCTGTGATGATGGGTATAGAGAATGGTTATGCCATAGGCAGGGACCTGGGAAATGTGGAACGGTTCAGAAAGCGCGGTGTGGTGTATATGACCCTTTGTCACAACGGCGACAACGACATATGCGACTCGGCAAAGGGAGCGGGAGAACACGGAGGTGTGAGTAGGTTTGGCGAGAAGGTGATCATGGAGATGAACCGTGTGGGGATGATGGTGGACCTGTCGCATGCTCATGAGAAGAGTTTTTATGATGCGCTGGAGATAAGCCGGAAACCTGTGCTGTGCAGCCATTCGTCGGCGAGGGCATTGTGTGACCATCCACGCAATCTTACCGACGACCAGATGCGTGCCTTGGCCAGGAAGGGCGGAGTGGCTCAGGTGACATTCTACGACGGATTCCTGCGGCAAGGCGGTGGGGCAACCATAGAAGATGCAGTGAGTCATCTGAACCATATGGTCCGTGTGATGGGGGTGGACCATGTGGGTGTGGGAACCGATTTCGACGGAGATGGAGGAGTGCCCGGTGTGGGTAATGCCTCGGAGTTGATAAATTTCACCCGCAGGTTGCTTCGGGAGAGATACAGTGAAAAGGATTTGGAACTGATATGGGGTGGAAACTTTATGCGGCTTTTGCCGCAGGGAGTAGGTAAGTAGTTGAGTAGGTAAGTAGTTGAGTAGTTAAGTAGTTAAGTAGTTGAGTGGTTAAGTAGTTATGAAAAAAATAATCTTTACATCTTTACATCTTTACATCATTACATCATTGTTGCTGGCTTGCAACAATTCCCAGCCACAGGCTACAGACACCGAACCCGCAGAGCCCTCTTCTCCCGAGTTCTCTGCCGACAGTGCATATGCATATGTTGCGGCCCAATGTGCCTTCGGACCCAGGGTGATGGGCAGCGAAGCCCACGAGGGGTGTGGGAAGTGGCTGGTGGAGAAATTCTCGCAGTTTGGTGCCAAGGTGTGGGTACAGGAAGGCGATTCGAGACTCTACGACGGTACACCGATCCGTCTCAGCAATATCATTGCAGTGTTTGGCGATAGCCTGCCGGGAAGGCTGCAGGTTTCGTCGCACTGGGACAGCCGTCCATGGGCCGACAACGATCCCGATGCGTCCTTCCACCACACACCCATCGACGGAGCCAACGACGGAGCCAGCGGTGTGGGGGTGATGCTGGAGTTGGCACGGCAGTTTCACAGGCAGCATCCCGAGATAGGAGTGGAACTCGTATGCTGGGATGCTGAAGACTGCGGAACTCCACAGTGGGCCGAGCAGGACGACATGCTTCACCGGGATGAGAGCAGCACCTGGTGTCTTGGTTCGCAGTATTGGGCATTGAGCAGAAACCAAGGCGCCGTGGAACCATGGAACCCGTCACGGTCGAAATACATAGGAGGCATACTCCTCGACATGGTGGGAGGACGAGACAGCAGGTTTCTCAAGGAATACAGTTCCCTGCGCCATGCGCCCCATATAGTGGACAAGGTGTGGACTGTGGCCTCAAGGCTGGGCTATGGCAACTATTTCAGAAACGAAGACGGCGGAGGAGTCACCGACGACCACCTGCAGGTCATCAAGAGTGGCATACCGTGCATTGACATCATATGTAGCGGTGCCGATGGCCATGGATTTGCAGACACTTGGCACACCATGGACGACAACCTGCAAAATATAGACCCACAGACACTCAAGGCTGTGGGTCAGACACTGATGGAAGTGATATACACCCTTTAGTCGCCCCCCTCGAGTATAGGCAGCGATTTGTGGAAAGCCTCCTCCAGCGAGATCATGGTCTCCGTACCCTCCACGCCGTCGATGCCCTGCAGGTCGTGGGTGAGCATCCGCATCAGCTGCTCGTTGTCTCTCACGTAGGCCTTGATGATCATGGCATACGGCCCCGTGGTGCAATGACACTCCACTATCTCCGGGATGTCCTTGAGTTTTTCCACCACACTCTGGTAGAAGGTACCCTTCTCTAGTCGTATGCCCACATAGGTACAGGTGGAATAGCCCAGGTATTTGGGGTTTACGTTGTAGCCCGATCCTGTAACCACCCCCGTCTCCACCAGTCGCTGTACCCTCTGGTGTACGGCCGCACGCGACACACCACACAAGGCAGCCACATCCTTAAACGGTATTCTTGCATCCGCAGCAATAATACTCATTATCTTTCTGTCAAGTTCGTCGATTTTCATAACTACTTAACTACTTAACTACTTAACTACTGAATCCCCAACTTAGCCTTTACTTCGTCTGTTACGTCCGTGCTCAGGCCCTCGTTGATGAAAGGCAGGGAGTTGATGTCCATGATATAGACATATCCTCCGGCCGTGCCCACCTCCTTGATGGCCTTCTGCACCTTCTCGCCGATTTCGCTCAGCTTCTCCGTACGTTTCTGTTCCAGATCCTCCTGGCTGCTCTGATAGTACTGCTGCAGTCGCTGGTTGAGTTCCTGGAGTTCCTGTTCACGACGCTGTTTCACCGCATCCGGCAGGGTTGCAGCATCCTTCTCGTAGGTAGTCATTTTGGTTTGCAGTTCGTCCTGCATACGTTTCAGTTCCTCCTCATACTGTTTTGCAAGAGTTTGGATTTCCGTTTGTGCAGCCGTATATTCAGGCATAGCCTGAACAATCTGAGCCTGGTTTACATGACCGAATTTTTGTGCACACACTTCGCCCGCGAAAACAAAGGCGAAAACAAAAGAAACTACTAATACTTTTTTCATAATGTTGTTATTTTATAAATTTTTAAACTTTTAACTCCTAACTTCGTGCTTCGCACTACTTAATAGTTTGTAGAATATCCAAGTTTTGTGAGCACCTCTTCACTGATATCGATTTTTGGACTGGCATAGATGATGCTGCCGCCAGAAGCACGGTCGAGTACGAGTTGGTAGCCTTTCTGGTCGCATATGTCCTTTACGGCACTGTATATTTCGTCTTGGATGGGAGCCATCAGACTTTGGCGTTTCTTGTAGAGTTCGCCTTCGCTGCCGAAATACTTTTTCTTCAGATCACTGGCCTGTTTTTCCTTTGCAATGATAGATTCTTCGGTCTTTTTCTTCTGGGCATCGGAGAGGAACACAGTCTCAGACTGATATTTCTTGTATTCGGACTCCACCTCGGTGAGAATGGCCTGGACTTCAGACTCCCACTTCTTTGAGAGTTGGTTGAGTTGTTCGTTTGCACGTTCATAGGCAGGAACATTCTTAAGAATATACTCCATATCTACGAGAGCAAACTTTTGGGCAAGAGCTTCGCTCACGCCAGAAACGCTGAAAACGCTAAAAACACTGAAAACTAATAATAACTTTTTCATAGTCTTATTTACTATTTGACAATTTACAATTTATGTACAATTTGGACATTTACAATGTACAATTTTTATTTGGGTCCATTTTTCACTGCTAACTCCTAATTGTGAGCAACGCTCGCCTAAAACTCCTGTCCAAGTACGAAGTGGAACTGGCTACCGCCGTAGCTTGACGAACCGAACACCTTGTCGAATCCATATCCCCAGTCGATACCCATAAGTCCTACCATCGGTAGCATTATTCTCACACCCACACCGGCAGAGCGCTTCAGGTCGAACGGATTGAATTTGCCTATACTTGTCCACGCATTACCACCCTCGATGAACCCCAGGGCATAGATGTTTGTGGAGTTGTTGAGCATGAGGGGATAGCGTATTTCTGCAGCCAAACGTGTGTAGGCATAGCCTTCGGAATTGTATGGTGTGAGTGAACCATTGTCGTATCCACGCAGACCGATGGTTTCGGAGTAGTAGTTTGACGAATAGCCCGACATACCATCGCCACCGACATAGAAGGTCTCGAATGGAGAAATTTTGTATTTGTTGTAGTAGCCCAGGAATCCACAGTCCACTCTGGTCATCAGCACGAAACATTTCTGTCCGTTGGTGATAGGAGTATAGAACTTGGAGTTGAACTTCCATTTATGGTACTCAATCCAGCGATATTTCTTCTGCAGGTAGCTCTGATAGTTGGCGTCCGCCGAACTGGTAGCAAGTTTTGAGTAATCGGTCGTTTCCCACAGCGAATAAGGTGGAGTGGAACTTACGGAGAAGTTTATCTGTGAACCGCGTCGAGGGAATACACCATTGTCGATGGATATGCGTGAGAGAGCAAGTGTTAGGTTGATGTTGTTGCAGTTGCCGTTTGATATGATGAAATACTGCCAGTCTTTCAGCATATATCTGGTATAGGCCAGGCTTGCAGACAGTTGGAAATTATTGTCAGGCCAGTTGAGTCGTTTTCCCCATCCTATAGATACTCCGAATACCTGGAACATTTTGTCCGGATCGTAGTATGAAGAATAGTTGTTGTAGTAGGAGTTATTGTAGTTGCCATAACCATACAGCATGGAATAGTAACTATTATAGTAGGCACTGTTGTAGTAACTGCTGCTGATGTCGGACTGGCGTGAATAGAAGGCTGAAAGAGACAGCGAAGTAGGTCGTTTGCCACCAAACCAAGGGTCGTAGAACGATATGCTGTATTGCTGATAGTAGCTGGCATTGGTAGTCGCACTTATTTCAAACTGTTGACCATCTCCTCGTGGCAGGAATCCACCTGTAGACCTATCTTTCTTTAATAGGTTGCGCATAGAGAAATTGGTGAATTTTAGGCCCAGTTTGAATGTCACACCTATATATCCCCAACCAAGAGAAAACTCTACCTGATCGCTTGATTTTGGAGTAAGTTCCATGTCAATGTCCACGGTGCCATTGTTTTGGTCAGGTATAGGGTCCATTTTCATTGCTTCTGGGTCGAAATGCCCCATCTGTGCAATTTCCTGATATGTCATTTTGAAAGCATCCATACTGAAGAGGTCTCCAGGCTTGAGTTTCAGTTCGCGGCGAATGACATCTTCGTAGACCTGTGTGTTACCCGAGATATTGATGCGGTTTATGGTTGCTTGAATACCCTCATAGATGCGTATTTCAAGGTCGATGGAGTCATTTTCCTCGCCCACTTCAATGGGTGTTATGCGATTGAAGACATATCCGTCATTGAAATAATAGTTTGACACGGCATCTTCATCGCTTTTCAGGCGTTTATCGATATATGTCTTGTTATAGACATCACCCGTCTTCATGTTAAGCACCTGATTGAGTCCTTCGGTGGTGAAGATGGTGTTGCCTACCCAGTTGATATTCCTTATATAGTATCTCTCACCCTCTTCTACTCCGAGATAGATGTCGATGGTATTGTCACCGCAGTCCACGATACTGTCCTGTACGATTACCGCATCGCGAAATCCCAGTTCGTTGTATTTTGTCAGCAGGCGTTCCTTATCTTCTTTGTATTTATCCGATATGAATTTCTTGGTTTTAAACCAATTGCTAAGTCCACTCTTTTCGTGTGTTTTTTTCAGCAGGCTCTTACCGAAGAGCGAACCTTTAATTTGTTTTGTTGTGATATTTTCGTTTCCACTGAGATAGATGTGGTTGACTTTTACCTTTTCTTTCTTGTCAATAACCACATCGACTATCATTTGTCCTTCATGGTTGATATCTTCCCTTTGCAGGATTTCGACATCAGCGTTTCTAAATCCCTTTTCGTCAAAATAGTTCTTTACTACAATCTTTGCTCTGTCTATGATATCAGGAGTAATCTGGTTGCCCTTTACTATTCCCATCTTCTGTTCCAGATCCTCCTTTTCCTTTTTCTTTACGCCCTCGATATTGATTTCAGATACTTTAGAACGAATCTGTAACACAATATTCAGGTATATGCTGTCATTTTGTATTTTATCAGCTTCTATGCTAACATTTGAGAACAAGCCGTGTCTCCAATAGCGTTTTACTGCGTTGGTTATCTCGTTGCCTGGTACAGATACTACATCACCTACCGATAGTCCTGAAATGCCTATCAGTACAAAATCTTCATAACCTGGAATGTCATTTACACTTATTCCTCCGATTGGATATTTAGGAGCGCGGTTCACTCCATATACAACCTTCACCGAATCCTGGGCAAAGGCACATTGTACCACGTTGAAAACGCTGAAGACTATAAATGTAAGTATTATTTTTCTATAATTCATAATTCCTGTTAAATCACTCTTAACTTCGTGCGACTTGTTCCCCTGTTTTGCCAAATCTGCGTTGGCGGTTTTGATAGTCACATATAGCCTTGAAGAATTCCTCACTTGTGAAATCAGGCCAGTACACATCCGTAAAGTAGAATTCTGAATATGCACACTGCCACAAAAGAAAGTTGCTCATTCTCTCTTCACCGCCAGTGCGTATCATCAGTTCTGGTTCTGGCATAAACCATGTTTCCAGATGCCTGTCTATGATGTGTTCATCAATATCATCAGGGTTCATCTCCCCAGCCTTGATCTTGACGGCTATATCTTTCATAGCTTTAGTTATCTCCCATTTTGACGAATAACTCAAAGCCAGTACCATACAGGTGTTTGTATTATTTTTTGTATGATCAATCAGTTCATTCAAGGCATCCTGCACAATTTGCGGAAGTCGCTGTATCTCGCCAATAACCCGGAACCGGGCATTGTTCTTCATGAAGACTTCTTCCTCCAGGTGTTGCAGAAGCAGAGCCATCAGCGCCGATATTTCTTCTTCTGGACGGTTCCAGTTTTCTGTGGAGAAAGTATACAGTGTGAGATAGTCAACACCAAGGCGCACAGCATCCTCCATAATGGTATGCACCATCTGAGCCCCTTGTTGGTGGCCCATTTGGCGTTCCATGCCCCTTTGCTTTGCCCAACGGCCATTACCATCCATTATGATGGCAATATGTCGAGGCACACGATTCATGTCTATCTGTTCTCTGTAACTCATTTTCGCTAACCATCTAATAGCCTAACCTTTAGTCATTATTACACTCCCGAAGCCGAGGCATAAAGTCGTACGAGATGTAGAACATTGTAAACGAGTACGAATCTTTGTTCTTCAGGAATCCGCTCTCAATTTTGTAAGGATCACTGATGCCGTCAAGTTTGTCACTCATACTGAAATGCATAGTCCAATCCAGTCCAATGTTCCATCGGTCTTTTATCTTATATTTCACCCCAAATCCGATAGGGATGTTGGCAGTGAAGGTTTCGCCTGCATAGGTGCCGCCAAGTCCCAACTGTATGTAGGGAACCAGACGCTTGTGTCCTTTGTATCCTGTTCCTGTGCCATATCCCCAGAAATTTATCTCATAGGTACAACTCAGATCGACAACTGAGTTATTGAAATCCCATTTCTGATCCTGTACATCGGGGAATTTGTTTGCTTGCTCTGTGGCATTTCCTGCAATGTTTCCGTATGCCAGTGTGCCTTTCAGGGCCATACGTGGATTTATGTTATATCGTGATATGAGTCCTCCACCGAGTTTTGTGTTCTTGTACAAAGAGTGATAATTGGCATCGCCGAGATAGAAGCAGCCTCCGGCCATACCGCCAATTTCCATTTTGTACTCCAACTCTTGGGCATAGGCTTCGCCTACGCCAGAAATGCTGAAAACGCTAAAAATCAAAATGAAAATTTTTTTCATTGCTCCTTAAACCCCTAGAACCTCTTAAACTCCTATCACTCCTTTCCATACTTTACCCACCTCTTCTCCTTCGCCAGATTGATACAAATACATCTCCCCGTCTTTCACAAGCAGTCTTACCTGTCGGTCCGGTGTAAGTCCCGTTGGTGCCAGAACGCTGCTTTCTTTCTTGTCCCATGTGATGCCGCCATCTTTTGAGCAGAAGAAATAACCATCGCCAAATACATAGAGATATGAGTTGTATCTTACGACATTTGACATCATCTGCATCACAGGCAAGGCGTTCTGGTTTTCAGATGTAATGGCTACATAGTTCCACATTTCTTCCATGTCTTCCTTGCTAGATGTAATCTTTCTCCATACCTTCACATTCTGAGTGTCGCCTGCACATTCTCCTATCATCACCACATTTTCTATGTCATCATTCACGCTTGAAGCATAGGTCAGATACGAAATGCTTTTTGTTGGCAACATATCCATGTGTTTCTCTGCTGCTTTGGCCCATGTGGTGAAGTCGGCAGTCTTCATGATGCTGTCGCCCACTATGCCATACAGATAACACCCATCTGCAGCCACAAGGCGTGTTATATCTTTTGTACATTCCACGCTGGTCCATATGGTGCCATCCTGACTACTCTGCAGTTTTCCCGCATTATCTAGACCATAGAGCATGCTACCAAATACTACGATGCTGCCATAGTCAATGCCAGAGAGACTGTCGTTAAGTACAACGATGTTTCCACCGAGTTCCACCACTTTAAAGTCTCCCTTGATATCAATCTGTGCCGAGTCGTTCCAGGTTAATGTACCGGAATCTACACTGCGTTTTTTGATGCTTGCCGTATATTCTTTATACGACTTGCCGTCGTATGCTACAACAGCAAATTTCTGTGGTGTTGTAAAGTCCACCGAATCAGCACTGAAAGCATAATAAAGGCTGTCACTTTCATGCCAAAAATATACTGTGCCGTTTGAGGTGATGGATGGTACCACATGTGTGATATCCACCCACGATGCCAGAGAGTCTATACTGTATATTTCTCCTGTCAGTTGGTTGATGTTAAACGTAATGCTACTTCCGCTCACTGTCACATTGTAGGTGCTGTCGTTGCCCTGATAGGAGGTGGTGTGGCGCACACACGAAATATCTCCAACAGAGAATGATGTTATTGCACACTCGGGCGATGTGAGGCTGTTATCATCGTCCAGATTGCACGAAACAAATGCTAACACTACCAACAGTGCTGGCGATAGGTATAGTAGTCTATATATGTTTTTTGTCATAATCGGTTTGATAAACTTTTACAAAGATAACAAAAAAATGTCATTCTGCCATAGAATTAGAGTTAAATTATATTTTTTTTAGTTTTTTTACAATCTCTTCAGCACACTCTGTCTTTGTCATCAGCGGATATTCTATGCTTTCTTTGTCGGATATTATTGTTATCTTATTTGTGTCGTATCTGAATCCCGCTCCATCATCACGAAGGGAATTCAGTACTATAAAATCAAATCGTTTCTTCCGCAGTTTGTCTTTGGCATGCTGTGCTTCATCGTTTGTTTCGAGCGCAAAACCAATGAGTTTCTGTCCTTCGGCCTTCATCTGTCCCAGGGCTTTGGCTATGTCTTTGGTGGGTTTGAGGCGGAGCACCATATCGTCCTTGCGTTTTATTTTGATGGGGGATACGCTCTGGGGTGTATAATCGGCCACTGCGGCACAAAGTATTCCCATCGTCACCGAAGGGAAAAGATTTATGCACACGTCGTACATTTGCTGTGCAGAGACAACATTTGTAACGTGAACACCGGCCTTTGCCCATTTTTCTGCTTTTTGTGTAGGTATGGTCACCGGGCCCAATACCAGCTCTACCTCCCAGCCTTGGTCGATGCAAGCATCGACAAGGGCGAAGCCCATCTTGCCGGATGAGAAGTTGCCTATGAAGCGTACGGGGTCTATCTTTTCGTACGTGGGGCCTGCCGTGATTAAAACCCTTGTCATTCTAACTGCTAATTGCGTTTTAAGGGGAGTTCAAGTGGAGTTCAAACGGAGTTCAAGGGACGAATGTGATGCTGATGTATTCACTCCTACCTGCTACCTGCTAACTGCTACCTGCTACCTGTCGCGTCAGCGACCAAAGTTTGTTCGAGGATGGAGATAATCACTTCTGGTTCCTGCATCCGGCCCTTGCCTTCGAGATGGCTGGCAAGTGGTCCGGATGTGGGTTCTATGATGTGGTTGCCATAGGTTCGGAGTGTCGCCAGATTGTGCTGCACGGCTGGGTGGGCATACATGTCGAGGTCCATGGCGGGAGCAACATACACGGGGGCTTTCATCGACAGATAGGTGGTGAGCAGCATGTTGTCGGCCACGCCAGCGGCCATCTTGCCTATGGTGGCTGCCGTGGCAGGGGCTATGAGCATGGCATCGGCCCAGAGTCCCAGGTCCACATGGCTGTGCCACGAACCATCCCTGCGGTCGAAGAATTCGCTGACGACAGGCCGTCCTGTCAGGGTGGAGAGGGTGAGGGGTGTGATAAATTCCTTGCCTGCAGGGGTTATCACTACCTGTACCTCTGCCCCACGCCTGACAAGTCCCCGAACTATATAACAGGCCTTATAGGCAGCAATGCTGCCTGTAATGCCAAGAACAATATGTTTGCCTTGTAAACTCATATGCTATCAACCTCGGCGAAGCCGACTTATTAACTCCTAAAACGGCAGATCGTCTCCTCCGTCGGTGTCTTCGAATGATGAGACAGAGGCTTCTGCTGCTGTCTGGGGAGCTGCCTCTGCGGGTGCCGGCTGTGGATCTGAAGGATTGGTCTGTACACGTTCCACCTTCCATGCGCGCAGGTCGTTGAACCATCTGCCCTGCCATTCACGGGCATTGACATCGAACGACACATTGAGTTCCTCGCCTACCTGGATGTTGAACAACTTGATCTTGTCCTCACCAAACACGTTGAAACACATCCTGTGTGGAAATTCCTCGTGTGTTTCAATTACATACTCCTGGGTCATCCATGTGCTGCCAGTTGTCTTTGACTGTCCACTGCGTGCTTCGAGCACGGCAATTACTTTTCCTGCTAATTCCATAGTGTGATATTGTTTTAAATGTTTTTTAAAATCCTTTTTCATCTGCAAATTTAATAAAAATTTCAGACAATTCAAAATTTTTTTGGCAAATTGCAAAAATTATCGTAACTTTGCAAAAGGAAAAAATTACTAAATCACTTTTACTCTATGAAAAAATTTTTTACCCTTACCCTGGCCGTAGTCATGACTATGGTTCTGCAGGCCCAGAAGACATTTGATGTCGAAACAGGCCAGATCGGTGCGCCGATTCAGTCAACAATGTATGGCATATTCTTCGAGGACATCAACTATGCCGCCGATGGCGGACTCTATGGCGAACTGGTGAAGAACCGCTCGTTTGAGTTCCCTGACAGGTTTATGGGATGGAGCATGTTTGGGAATTTCAGTCTCAGGGACGACGGTCCGTTCGACCGCTGTCCACACTACGTACGCCTGGGCGACAGTGGCCACAGCGACAAGTATTCGGGCATGGAAAACGAGGGATGGTTCGGCATCGGCTATGAGCAGGGGGTAGAGTATCGTTTTTCGGTATGGGCCCGCATGCCGGAAGGTGGGGAGGGCAGGATCCGCGTGATGTTGTGCGACCCAAAGACCATGGACGAAAGGCAGCAGTTTGCCGAGAAGACCCTGGATATCGAGGGCAGGGACTGGAAGAAATACACACTGGTGGTGAAATCGAGCAAGACAGTAGACAGGGGCACGCTGCGCATCATGCTGGCACGTGGGAGTGCCACGGTGGACCTTGAGCATGTGAGTCTGTTTCCCGTAGATACTTGGATGGGACACGAAAACGGTATGCGCAAGGACCTGGCACAGGCTCTGGCCGACCTCAAACCGGGCGTGTTCCGTTTCCCCGGAGGATGTATCGTGGAGGGCACAGACCTCGCCACACGCTATCAGTGGAAGAACTCCGTAGGACCTGTGGAAAACCGTCCTCTGAACGAAAACCGCTGGCACTACACCTTCGACTACCGTTTCTTCCCGGACTACTACCAGAGCTACGGACTCGGTTTCTTTGAGTATTTCCAGCTGTGCGAGGAGATTGGTGCCGAACCTCTGCCTGTAATCAGTGTGGGACTGGCATGTCAGTTCCAGAACCACAGCGAGAAGGCTCATCAGCCGATTGACGAACTACAGCCATATATCGACGATGTGCTCGACCTTATAGAGTTTGCCAATGGTGATCCGGCAAAGAACAAATGGGCCAGGATACGTGAAGAGATGGGACATCCGGAGCCGTTTGGCCTGAAGTTTGTGGCCATCGGCAACGAGCAGTGGGGACAGACCTATATCGACCACCTGCAGCCATTCGTAGACCAGGTGCGTGCCAAATATCCGAAGATTAAGATTATCGGTACATCGGGTCCTAACAGCGAGGGCGAGGATTTCGAGTTCCTGTGGCCAGAGATGCGCAAAATCGGTGCAGACCTCGTCGACGAGCATTTCTATCGCCCTGAGAGTTGGTTCCTGAAGAGTGGTCCACGCTACGACAACTACCCTCGAGGTGGCAGCAAGGTGTTTGCCGGCGAATATGCATGTCACGGAAAGGGAAAGAAGTGGAACCACTTCAATGCCGCCCTGCTCGAAGCAGCCTTTATGACAGGCGTAGAGCGCAATGCCGACGTGGTGGAGATGGCGACCTACGCTCCGCTGTTTGCCCATATCGACGGATGGCAGTGGCGCCCAGACATGATTTGGTACGACAATCTGCGCAGTTTCCGCAGTTGCTCATATTATGTACAGCAGATGTATTCGCTGACCAAGGGAACCAATGTGGTGCCTCTCACCTGGGACGGAAAGCCTGTCGAGGGCATTGAAGGTCAGGAAGGACTGTTTGCCAGTGCCAACTTTGACAAGAATCAGAATGTATATAATATAAAGGTGGTAAATACCGGGGATCAAGTTCAAAACATCGTTTTGAACCTTGATGGTTCGAAGGGTTCGAAGGGTTCAAGAGTTCAAGAGTTCAAGAGTTCAAGGGGTTCGAAGGGTGAATACAAGGTAAAATGTGCCGTCAGTTTCCACTCCGACAACCTTGATGCAGAGAACACACTCGACAATCCGACGCTTGTTACTCCTTACGTTCAGAAAGAGGGATTGGCAAGCGTGGTCAACTCACAATGTGAAGTTACTGTACCTGCCAAGACATTCTGCATCTATACGATAGCAAAATAAGGCCATGGATGTTATGAAAAAAGTTTTCTTCGTTTTCTTCGTTTTCTTCGTTTTCTTCGTTTTCTCCGTTTTCTCCGTTTTCTCCGTTTCCTCCGTTTCCTCCGTTTTCTCCGTTTCCTCCGTTTTTGCTCAGACAGTACATATACTGAGTGTGAACGACATCCATGCCACTATCGAGAAGATGCCGCAATTGGCAGCATTGGTCGATAGTCTGCGCCAGGAAGATCCCGAACTCATTGTGCTCTCGGCAGGTGACAACCGCACAGGCAACCCAGTGAACGACCGCCATGCCACCCCAGGACTGCCGATGTTGGAGATGATGAACAAGATTGGATTCAATGCTTCGGCACTTGGAAACCACGAATTTGACTCAAAAATCGAAGGACTGCGCACCATAGTCAACGAAGCCAAATTCAAGCATCTGTGCTGCAATATCTATGCTCCCGACTCGATGAGGCTTCACACCTATCCATACATGTTTCTTGAGGCTCATGGGGTGAAGATTGGTGTGCTCGGCACACTTGCCATCAATTCGCTTGGCATCCCCGACTGCCATCCAAACAACGTGATAGGAGTGAAGTTCCGCCAGCCTGACGAGGTGATTCCGGAGTACAGGTGGATGAAGGATCAGTGCGACGTGATGATTCTGCTCTCGCACGATGGCTATAAGGAGGATATCCAGACAGCTGAGAAATATCCATGGCTGGATATGATTATCGGTGGCCACAGCCATACCAAGGTCGATGGAGAACTCCATAACGGAGTATTCATCACTCAGGCCCAGAACAAACTGAAGTACGCTACGCTGATAACGATAAGGGGAGTTCAAGGGGAGTTCCAGTGGAGTTCAAAACTCATACCTCTTGATAAGTCTCTCCCTTCAGGGGGAGATTTAGAGGAGGCCATCACCCAGATGATTTCAGCCTACTCCGACAACCCTTTTCTTCAGGAGGTGGTGACCGAGGTGTCGAGCCCGTTCCTCACCACCGAAGAACTGGGCAACATGGAGATGGACGCCCTCCTCGCCGAGACAGGCGCTGACGTGGCCATTCAGAACGGGGGAGGAGTGAGGTTCAGCAGTTTTCCTGCCGGACCGATGACAGTGATGGATGTGCTGAAACTTGATCCATTCGGCAACGATGCCGTGATGTACGAGATGACAGGACAGGAGATAGCCGACTTCATCATGAACGACTACAATATCGACATGCACCAAACTGTATTTGTGGGTGGGATTACCTACGACATGCAAGTCAATTCCGTCACAGGCGATGCCGAGAGCATAAAGATCAAGATGCCCGATGGCAGTAAGTTCGACTTGAAGAAGAAATACCGGATGGTGACCAACAGTTATGCAGCTTCCATAAGTACATCGAAGAAATCTGACCAAGGAAAGTCCCTGTTCCGTCCCTGCTCAGATTTCGTCATCGACTGGCTTCGCAGTCAATCCACCATTTTCTATACCGGCAGCCGGCGTGCTGTAATCAACAGGTAGCCTGTTCTTAGGCCTTAAATTCCAGCGTTCCGAAATATTCCGATCGGTGGAAGTCTGGTTGTGTGGTGGCAATAGGGAAGAATGAAACATAGTGTTCATATTTGCCTGTGCCGCCACATTTGTATATATTGCCTCGCAGTGTCTTCTCGCGGAGTGTGGTCACATTATGACCGAAGAATACTTCAAACGGCACTCTCATTGCTATCTCCCACATGGTTTCCTCGTCGCCCAAATCCTTACTCCCTGCTTCCTGTGCCTTGCTATACGATGCCCATCTGTCTATTTTCCCTACAGTGTCAAATGTGGCCCGCTGACGTTCGTAACGGTCTTTGCCCAAGGCAAGCAATATGCATCCCAGGCAGTTGCATTCAATGTTGTAGTACTTCTCGTCTTCTCCTACTGCTATAAAAAATTCCACACAGGCATCGGTCCAAACGTCTCCCATATCATCAGTGACGTATGCTCTCAGCCCGCATTCTTTTGCCTTGAAATGCAACAGTATGCTGTCTTCTGTATATGCAATGCCTACTACTGTCTCTGGTTTGTAAGGAAACTCTCCCGGCCAGTTTACGTGGTCTATGGAGTGATATTCCACGCTTTCTTTAGCAAACACCTGTGGCACTTCCATGGCCTTGACGTCTTTGGTGTCTAAAAATTTTACTTTCATATTGTCTTTTATGTTCTTAGAAATTTCTCTCCTGCATATGCAATGCTCAGGATGGATAACTTCACACCCGGCACTTTGGCCAGTTCCATTCCGCACGACATGGTGGTGGATCCCGTGGTTATCACGTCGTCAACCAGTAGCAGGTGCCTGTTCCTTATCCTATCGGGCTTCACCACAGCGAAAATGTCTTTCACATTTTCTTTTCTTTCCATATGGCTGGTATCTACCTGTGCTTTGTTGTTCTTTATCCTTTTCACCGCATCGCTTACCACCGCAATATTCGTCACACTGCTTATCCCGTGTGCTATATAGTCGCTCTGGTTATACCCTCTGTGCATCTTCTTCTTCCAGTGTATTGGTATCGGCACCACGGCATCTATGCCATCGAAAAATCCCTTCTCCTTTAGTTCCAACGCCATCATCCGGCTCAGATATTCTCCCAAACGTGGATAGCCTTTATATTTATATAGGTGTATCAAATCTTTTACGTGTCCTTCTGTGTAAAACAGATACGAACTTGCTTTCTCTATGGGTAGGTGATACCAGAATAGGCGTTCTATCGGATTTTCTTCGCTTCCGTAGGCGTTGGTGCGGGGCAGGTGTCGTATGCAGTTCACACACAGGAATCGTTCCGACATGCTGAGCCGTTTTCCACATACTTCACAGTAGCGTGGAAACACAAAATCAGTCAAGGATCTGAGATATTTCATCATACGTATATCCTTTCGACAGGGCAAACCTATATAGTTTCCCCATACGCTCGTAGTCGGTCTTTGCTGTTATTGTCTTTGCCTTTTCTTCTAACAGTCGTTTCAGCGTTGCGGTTCTGTCTTCGTCCGAAACCTCTTCTTTGGCGACATCTATGACGTCCTGACTTATCCCACGCCGTCTCAGTTCCAACTCAATCTTCACCATTCCCCAACGATTGAACCTGAACTTGTCTCTCACAAAGGCTCTGGCATAGCGTTCTTCATCTACAAACCGGTCCTTAAGCAACTGTTCCGTAATACGCTTCTTTTCCGCTTCGGTCAATGCCCATCGCTGCATCTTGCGCCGTATGTCGCTGAGGCAGTATTCTGTCCTGGCACACTGTGCTTCGAGCTTCTGCCGGGCTTGTTCTTCAGTTATGGCTCTTGGCTGCCATGGCTTCGACGAATCTGTCATTTCCGAATAGGTCTTTTGTCAGTTTTATGTTTCTGTATTTTTTCTCTTTCAACAGGTCTGCCACTTCTTTGCCAAATCTGCGGTTTGTCTCACACATCAGCACGCCGTTTTCGTCCAACAGCATTTCTCCTATCTGTGCAATGGCTCTGTAAAACACCAGCGGATCATCATTAGGTACAAACAGTGCTTCGTGTGGTTCGTGTTCCAGCACATTTCTGTCCATCTCCTTCTTCTCCTCTTGGCACACATACGGCGGATTGGAAATAATGAGAGAAAACCCCTTGAACTCCCCTTGTAAGAAACTCCTCTGGAGAGATAAACCTCTCTTCGTCGCAAGCAGAAGCACATTCAGTGCTTCGTGCCCCCTTGAACTCCCCTTAAACTGCAGTACATCCACTTTTCGGAACTCTACATCCAGGTTCAGTGTTTCTGCATTTTTTTTTGCAATACTCAGTGCTTTGTCCGAAATATCCCAGCCCTCTACATAGGCTTCCGGAAACTTCTGCTTCATGGCCAGTGCTATACACCCACTCCCTGTACACAGATCGAGTATCCTTGTCGTTGTCCCTCGTTTCCCGACTCTCGACCCCAACATCTGTACCATCTCCTCTGTTTCTGGTCGTGGAATCAGCACTCCGGGTTCAACTCCTATTTTCATTCCACACCATTCCACACTTCCCAGCACATACTGAATGGGCTCTCCACTCTCCAGCCTTACCAACTGCTCTTCCAGCTCTCTCTCTCTCCTTCCGCCTCTCAAGTCCAAAAGTCCAAGACCATGATACTCCAACAGCATCATGGTCATGGCTTTTGCTTCTCCGTCACCATACAGTGGCGACAGTCTGTCTTTTATGGTCTTATACCAAGTCAGTTTACTTCACTATCACCTTGAAAACGTCCTTCTTGTCTCCGTGGGCAAACGACAGGATGTAGAATCCTCCCGGTATGTTGTCTGGCAACGTAAACGTTCCGTCGCTGTTCAGTTTGCCTGTCTTGAGCACCACTCCCTGCACACCAACGATATGTGCCACCACAGTCTCTGGATTCACTCCATCCATATCAAACCTCAGCGTGCTTCCACCCCTGATATCCGAAGACATAAGTCTGAGGTTACCTTCCTCTTGCTCCTTGCTCCCTGCTACTTCTTCAATGCCAACATAATCATATTTAGGATCCTTGATGGTCTGGTTGTAGAAATACCACTTCTGGTTGGTAGAAGCCACCTGATAGGCGTTCTTTCCAAGGCGTATACGGTAATCCCAGTGGTGCTTTCTCTGAGCATCGCCGGTGTAGATGTAGTCGGTATTGGCTACCACGCAGAATATCACTCCGTTGGCTGGTTTCTTCGAGATATCGATGGTCATCGTTCCGCAGTGTACTGGGTGGCTGTAATAGCATTCTCCGCTTTTGGTTCTGTAGCAAAGCAGTGCCATCATGTTTGTGTCGTCAGGACGGAAGTCGACCTCGGCAAAATCGCCGTCTGGGTTTACGTGGATAGGAATTTGGTTTCCACCGCTCCATCCTGGGTTGGTGAGTGTATCTGGTGCCAGCCAGTCGGTTCCCTCAACTGCCGTAGGTGCTTGATATGGGGTGAGCTTATACGACTTCACGTTTATCCAGTAAGGACTCCATTCTGCCTTTACCGTAGTGCCGAAATAGCTATTGGTAACATTTCTGTAACTAGCATCCCAGCCTCCCAGGTCGAACAGGGCCTGGCGGGCTCTGTACTGCAGGATGATTTCCCTCATGGCATCGTCGCCCAGTGTGTCGGCCATAGTCTCTAGTACGCGTTTCTTACAGTAGCGCCATATCCATGCAATGCTCTTCTCACCACACACGTTGGCAATGACGGTTGGGAATGCATTTGCGTATTGCACACCACCGAGATAATTGCGCCATGTGCAAACCTGCTGACCGCTGGAGTTGTACATATTCACACCTTCGGCTGCAGGACCGCCATACGATCCATCCTGAAGCCACCCCGAATAGCACTCGATTGGCATATGTGGAGCCAGGAACGGTCCTCCGTCAAGGTAGCCTGCATCGCCATGTACTCCGTCACGCTTGGCATACACCTGTCCCTGAAGCCATGTGTTTCCGCCCTCGTGGAACCAACTCGACTGCTGACATGCTCCCAGGTCGGCAAAGGTGGCGTGGATGCCTTCGTGAATCATGGCATTGCGCTGATATTCACCATCGCTCCACTTGGAGTCGGCATCGTCGCGGAAACGGCTGAAAGGATAGTACGAAGCCCATACGCAGGCCCAGTTCTGACCATCCACATAGGTGGAACTCTGATATCCACCCTGAGTGCTACTGCTCTCGCTGTCGTTGTTCAGTCCCGAACCAAAGATGTATACGAATGACTTATATCCCTTTCTCGCACTTAGGTCTGGCGGCCAGCCTATGCTGTCGCGCATGTAGGCGAAATCGTAGTCGTATTTCTCTACCATGTTCTTTGCTGCTGCCATGGCCTGTGCTGCCGTACCGCATTCGCTATTCAGATTGTCGCCCCAGAAGGCACTCCACCATTCTCCTGCATAACTGTTGGCAGCTCCTCCGCCCTTCTTCTTGAAGTTGTGCATCTTCTCTGGCTTTGCCAGACTTGGATACTCTGTTTTGAAGTCGTAGGACAACTGTGGGGCATTCCACGTGTGAAACGATCCTTTCTCTTCTTCCTGTACATCTATATAGAGACTGTAGGTACGGATGATGGTGCCTGTGCCGTCGGCTTTCTTCAGACGGGTCGAGCAGGTGTACATACCCGCATCGGTCGTGGTGGCCGTGGTGGTTACGACAACAGGTTCGGCAGAAGTAGTGATGAGTTGGTCTTTCTCCTTTTTGTTCTTTGCGTCCCACACCTTCTTACACCAGCGGTACTTGCATTCGCTGTAAGCCTCTCCGTCAAGCGGTTCTGCCCACAGGGTGATAGTATCTCCTACCCACACCTGTAGTATGTTTTCGTTGGTCGCTGGTTCGCTGTTTTTCTGTAGCGAAAGCTTCACAATCCATCCTGCTGTGCAGTCTGTTCTCTCTGCCTGTGCAACCACGGTCAAAGCCATGACCATAGCCAAAGTAAAAATTTTTTTCATAGTCAGTCTGTTTTTTGTTTGCTTCTGCAAAGTTACTATTTTTTTTCCATATTGCCAAATTTTTTTTGAATTTTCAAATTTAATTTGTAAATTTGCAGAAAAATTTTTACCGGTAGATATGGAAACAAAAATAATTGCTGCCGTCAAGGCAGGACTCAAAGAACTCTATGGGGCTGATTTTGATGCACAGCAGATTCAGCTCCAGCAGACTCGTGCTGAATTTGCAGGACACATCACCGTTGTGGTGTTCCCATTCCTGCGTGCTTCGAAAACTGGTCCTGAGCAAACCGCTCAGGCTCTTGGCGAATATCTCAAGCACTCCATCCCCGATGTGGTGGCTGACTTCAATGTCGTCAAGGGTTTCCTCAATCTCGTCATCTCTTCGCAGTGCTGGGTCGAGAAACTGATGAATTCATCATTCGCCACTCAGAATCCATCGCCTAATGGTCATCAGCCATTGGTGATGGTTGAATACTCTTCTCCTAACACCAACAAACCACTTCATCTGGGTCATGTACGCAATAATCTCCTTGGCTGGTCGATAAGCAAAATAATGGAGGCCAATGGCAATAAGGTGGTGAAGACCAACATAGTGAACGATCGTGGCATACATATCTGCAAGTCTATGCTTGCTTGGAAGAAATGGGGTGATGGTGAAACCCCTGAGTCTTCGGGAAAGAAGGGTGATCATCTTATCGGGGACTACTATGTGTTGTTTGACAAAAAGAATAAGGAGCAGGAGGCTCTTCTGCAAGACGAAAACCAGGAAACTCCTCTCATGCAGGAGGCCCGCGAAATGCTTGTAAAGTGGGAACAAGGTGATCCTAAGGTTCGCAGTCTTTGGCGTATGATGAATGAGTGGGTCTATGCTGGTTTCGACGAGACCTACAAGACACTGGGTGTGGGCTTTGACAAAATCTATTACGAGAGCGATACCTATCTTGTGGGTAAGCAGAAGGTGGAAACAGGGCTTGAAAAGGGTATCTTCTTCCGTAAGGACGATGGCAGTGTGTGGGCCGATCTCACTGCCGATGGTCTCGACCAGAAACTTCTCCTTCGCAGCGATGGCACTTCGGTCTATATGACTCAGGACATCGGCACTGCCACCCTGCGCTTCCAGGACTTCCCTATCGACAGGATGATATATGTCGTGGGCAACGAACAGAACTATCATTTTCAGGTACTTTCCCTGCTTCTCGACAAACTGGGATTCAGTTGGGGCAAGGACCTTGTACACTTCTCCTATGGCATGGTAGAACTCCCTAACGGCCGTATGAAGAGCCGTGAAGGAACTGTTGTCGATGCTGACGATCTCGTTGAGACTATGGTTCAGGGGGCTCGCAAGGTCATCGACGAGGCAGGAAAGTTCGATGACATGAGTGAGGAGGAGAAACAGGAGGTTGCTCGAAAGGTGGGACTCGGTGCACTCAAATACTTCATCCTCAAGGTCGATGCCAAGAAGAACATGCTGTTCAACCCAGAGGAGAGCATAGACTTCAATGGCAACACGGGACCATTCATTCAGTACACCTATGCCAGGATACAGAGTATCCTTCGAAAGGTTCAAGGAGTTCAAGGGGTTCAAGAAGTGGAAGTCAACGAGAAGGAGATTTCGCTGATTCAGAAACTCTCGGCCTACGGCGATGTGGTTCGCCAGGCTGGGCGAGACTACAACCCTTCTCTCATTGCAAACTACTGCTACGAACTCACCAAGCAGTTCAACCAGTTCTACCATGACTACAGCATACTCGGTGCCGATACTGAGGCTCTGAAACAGTTCCGCCTATTGCTTGCAAAGACTGTTGGTGAGACTCTTAAGCGTGGCATGGACCTTCTTGGAATAGAAATGCCAGAGAGGATGTAGCGGCAGTTGCTATGGTTAAAAGAGTTCAAGAGGTTTAAGAGGTTCAAGAGGTTAGTAATGATTACTACAGAAGCTTTGTGTGTTGATGCTGCTTGCAGTGGCAATCCTGGGATGATGGAATACCGGGGGGTGCATATCCCTTCGGGAAAACAGGTGTTTCATTTTGGTCCTGTGTGGGGTACGAACAACATTGGTGAGTTCCTCGCCATTGTTCATGGACTCGCCTTGCTGAAAAAACTCGGCAAGACCATGAAAATCTATTCCGACAGCAACACAGCCCAGACTTGGGTACGCAAAAAACAGTGCAAGACCACCATCGAGCGCACAGAAAAGACTGCCGAGCTGCTGCAGATTGTGGCTCGGGCCGAAAACTGGCTTCGCACCAATCCTGGTCCCTACGACATAGAGAAGTGGAACACCGAAGAGTGGGGCGAAATTCCAGCCGACTTTGGAAGGAAATAGTCGCAAAGAGTGCGAAGTTCAAGGAGTTCAAGAAGTTCAAGGAGTTCAAGAAGTTCAAGAAGTTCAAATAGTTCAAATAGTTTAAGAAGTTCAATAGTTTATGAAAAAAGTTTTCCGTTTTTTGTCTGTAGTTTCTATAGTTTCTATGGTTTCTATAGCTATTGCTTGTGCTCAGGAACAACCTAAGAGCACTGTCTATTTCACCAGCGATATCTCGCCAGAGGGTCTGGTTAAAGTCTATGAAGCCCTTGGCGTAACACCCGAGGGACGTGTGTGCATCAAGATCAGCACCGGCGAGGAAAACAACCCCAACTACCTGCAGCCAAGTCTCATCAAGAATCTTGTAGAGAAGGTCGATGGCACCATCGTGGAGTGCTGCACTGCCTATGGGGGTGCTCGCAGTACCATCGAATCGCATCAGCGTGTAATCAAGAAACATGGTTTCGACATTTTCCGTGTTGATCTCATGGATGAGACGGGGGATATCAAAATTCCTGTTCAGGACTCTACTTGGATCCACTACGACCGCGTGGGTGACCACATCCAGAACTACGACTTCATGATCAACCTGGCTCATTTCAAGGGTCACCCAATGGGTGGTTTTGGTGGTGTGATGAAAAATGCATCTATCGGTGTTGCCAGTGCAAATGGCAAGGCATATATCCACACAGCCGGCTACACCGATCAGCTTCAGGGCATGTGGAACCATACCAAGAACCAGGATGGATTCCTCGAGAGTATGGCTGCTGCGGCTCAGGCTGTGCACAACTACTTCGGCGGCAAGGTCATCTATATCGATGTCATGAACAATATGTCTGTTGACTGCGATTGTGTTGACCATCCTGCTGGTGTTGAGGTTAAGGATGTTGGCATTCTTGCTTCTCTCGATCCTGTGGCTCTCGATCAGGCTTGTGTGGATATCGTATTCGGCTACGACAGCAAGGAGGGTGACAATGCAGAACCTCTCCAGAAGCGTATCGATAGCCGCCATGGCATTCATATCATTGAACATGCTGAGAAAATCGGCCTCGGCAGCCGCCAATACAACCTCGTGAAATTAGACGAATAATCGCCTAACCCAATGCAAATAGGCTCCGTTGATCTTGGCTACAGACCTGTGATGCTGGCTCCCATGGAGGATGTTACAGATCAGGCTTTCCGGCTCCTCTGCAAGGAGTTTGGAGCCAGTATGGTTTATTCCGAGTTCGTAAGTGCCGATGCATTGATTCGCAGCGTAAACCGCAGTCTTCAGAAAATCCGTATTTGCGATGCAGAACGACCTGCTGCCGTTCAGATTTATGGCCGTGATGCAGAGAGTATGGTTGAGGCGGCTAAGATTATTGAGAGCGAGGCCCATCCTGATGTACTGGATATCAACTGGGGCTGCCCCGTGAAAAAAATTGCCCGCAAGGGCTGTGGGGCTGGAATGCTGCAGAACATACCTCTGTTGCTCGAAATCACAGAGGCCATCGTTAAGGCAGTGCATCTACCTGTAACAGTGAAAACCCGCCTCGGATGGGACCACGAGCACAAAAACATCGTAACCCTTGCCGAACAGCTTCAGGACGTTGGCATTCAGGCTCTCACCATCCATGGCCGCACTCGCAGCCAGATGTATCAGGGTGAAGCCGATTGGACTCTCATCGGCGAGGTGAAGAACAATCCTCGCATGCATATCCCCATCATCGGCAATGGCGATATAGACTCTGCCGAAAAGGCTCGTGAAGCTTTCGACAAGTATGGTGTCGATGGCATCATGATAGGTCGCGCTTCGTTTGGGAGACCTTGGATTTTTGAGGAAACGAAGTTTCACGTTGAAAACACCGAAAACTCTCGTCTCTCAACTCTCGACTCTCGTCTCTCAACTCTCAGAAGGCTTGTTCTCGACAGCGTGAAATACTCTCCTAACGGCGAACTCGGTGGCATTCTGCATGTTAGGCGCCATCTTGCGGCTTCGCCCATCTTCAAGGGCATACCAAATTTCCGCCAAACCCGCATACGCCTTCTTCGTGCCACAACCACTCAGGAACTCTTCAGCATCCTCGATGAAATATCCGATCTACTACTTGCCACCGATTAGTTGGTTCCGCTCTTGGCTCTCTGACCCCAATCCGCAGTTTGATTTCGAAGCTCCCTGCCAAAAGCAACCCCTTCGAAACCACTGCATTATCGACTCACCCAACGGTCCACTCACACTCACCATCCCCGTAACCCATCATTCATCCCCCAACACCCATCACTCCAGTCCTGTCCTCAGTTCTCACGGCGATTGGCGCCGCAAACACTGGCACGCCATCGAGACAACATACTACAACAGTCCTTTTTTCGAATTCCTGCAAGACGACTTTCTCCCCATCTATCAGCACCCCTACGAATACCTTGCCGACTTCAACCTCGCCCTCATCGATGTGTGTTTCTCCTTGCTCCCGGTTCCTGAGCCTGTCGAAGGAGCTCCCTCCCCAAAGCCTTACTACCAAGTCTTCTCTCACAAACACGGTTTCCTCCCCGATCTCAGCATAATCGACCTTCTTTTCAACATGGGCCCCGAATCTCCGCTGTATCTATAAAAAAAGGATTGGTGCTTTATGAAGCAGGTTTTCGTTTTCGTCTTGGTTTTCGTACAGGGTCTCGTTTGTTCGGCCCAGACTCTTTCGTGGGACGATTTTGTTGAAAACATCTGCGACTATACCAATCTCGACGACGAGGATATCGACGAAGAATACCTCCTCCAGCTGAAGGAAATCCATGACAATCCCTACAATCTCAACGACGTAACCCAGGAACAACTTCTTTTCCTGCCTTTTCTCAGCGAATCGCAGGCCAAGGATATAGTTGACTATGCATCAACCCACAGCCCTGTCTACACTCTCGGCGAACTGATGTTCATTCAGAGTCTCAGCCAGCACGACAGGCAGATGCTGATGCTCTTCTGCCGTGCCGGCGATGTTCCTGGCAAAGAGAGTTCTGCCCTCAGCGCCAAAAACCTCCTTAGTCATGCCAGGCACGAGGTTACGCTTCGCACCGATATCCCTTTCTATACCAAGGCTGGCTACAAGGATGTGGCTGACAGCATTTTGGAATCTTCGCCCAACAAGGTCTACAAGGGAGATCGCTTCTATCGTTCCATGCGCTATCGGTTCACATCGATGAACCACCTCGATGCGGGTCTGCAGATAGAGAAAGATGCCGGTGAATACGATTTCGACTACCTGTCCTTCTATGCCCTTCTTCGCAATGTGGGCCGAATACGTACCCTGGCCTTGGGCGACTACAGGGTGAGTTTTGGTCAGGGACTCGTGGTCAACACCAATATGGGTTTTGGCAAGGCCATGATGCTCAGTGCACTTTCCAGCATGAATCGCGGCATATCTAAGCATTCCTCGATGTCGGAATCGGGCTATTTCCGTGGCATTGCCGCAACCATCGGCTTGTACCATGGACTTGACATCTCTGCCTTTGCATCCTATCGCAACCGCGATGCCACCTTGCTCAACGACCAAACCGACAGCGTATCGACCTTCAAGACCGATGGCCTTCACCGCACTGCACTCGAGCGGAGCAAAAAAAACAACATCTCCGATGCTTCATTTGGCGGAAACCTGCAGTGGCGTGGACTTGCTGGGGGAAAAATCTCCTTGGGACTCACATCCATCTACACCCATCTTTCCAACATCCTGGCTCCTCGCTACGACACGGCCTCTACGCTCTACAGGGCTTGGTATCCCCGTGGCACTGATTTCTCCTCCTACGGTCTGTCCTACAGCTACATGGGCAGCAGTTTCCTCTTTCGCGGCGAAACGGCAATGAACCACGATGGGGCCATGGCCACCATCAATACGGCTCAGTATAAACCTGATGGATACAATGCCATCACACTTATCCAGCGCTACTATCAGGCCAAATACGCCACTCTCTATGCCAAGTCTTTCGGTGAGAATTCTTCTCCTCAGAACGAGAGTGGAGTCTATCTGGGCTGGAACTCTTCCATGGTGCGCAACCTGATGATTTCTGTCTATGCCGATTGGTTCTATTTCCCTTTCCGCAAATACCAGGTATCTGAACCTTCTCAGGGCCTCGAACTGCTTGCACAGCTCACCTACACGCCTTCTGACAAAGCTTCCTTCGACCTGCGCTACAAACTCAAGTCGAAGCAAAAGGACTGTTCCTACACCATCGACGACATCGACTACACAGTCTTGGGCCGCTACACCACCCAGAGTCTGCGGCTCCAGCACAATCAGGTTCTATCGCCTCTCTTCACCCTGCGTACCACACTTGCCGGAACCTATCTCGGCAATCCTCTCAGCGATGACAACTACGGATTCATCATCACCGAAAATCTGAAATACACGTCATCTCTAACCAAACTCTCCCTTTCGGCTTCGTGGTTCAACACCGATTCCTATTCCTCGCGCATCTACACCTACGAACCCACACTGCTTTATTCCTTCGGCATGACATCGTTCTACTACAAAGGCCTGCGCCTCGCCCTCGTGGCTTCGCTGCCTATAATAAATAACATGACCCTCAATGCCAAGTTGGGTTACACTTCCTACTTTGATCGTGAAACCATCGGCACAGCCCTTGAGCAGATTGATGCCTCGCACCGCACTGATCTTCAGCTCCAATTGCGCTATAAGTTCTGACAACCACTCGCTCACAGAGCAATTGAAAAAAATTTTGCTTTGTGTACTTGGTTGAGGTGCTTCTTGAACTTGGTTGAGGTGCTTCTTGAACTGGGTTGACACGCTTCTTGAACTGGGTTGACACGCTTCTCACACTATGCTGATGTGCTTCTCGCACTATGCTGATGTGCTTCTTGATCTATACTGAGATGCGAATACATCTAACCCTCCGTGCCTCAACATCTAAACGATGATGCGTCGTAATCACCTTAAGCACTTAGACCTTATCACCTTAACCTCTCAGTGCTTAACACCTTAAGGTCTCAGTGCTTAATATATTAAGGTCTAAGAGCTTAAGGTGATAACCTCTAAGACGTTAATGTGATCTCGTCGCATCAAAGGTCAGATGGGGAGCGTAGTCACACTTGATCAAGAGCGCAGAGAGACCAGATCAAGAGCGCTTTCAGGATAGTCTGAGAGCGCGGTTAGGATAGACTTAGAGCATAGTCAGGATGGTTCCCAAGCGTTGTTGCCAGACTCGGCATCGGTAGTCGTGGAGGTTCCCAACCTACGTCGGCGGAGTATTTCCCAGGTCTTTTTCCCAACTTTTTAGCCAACAGCCAATGCCAACAGCTCGCTCAATAGAGCGATTGAAAAAAAATTTTGCTTTGTACGGATTTTTTTGTATATTTGCATCGTCCTTTCCATCAGCAGAGCCCAGAAAGTGGGTAAGCAGTGGGGACAAAAAGCGATCTTTGAATAAAATAAAAGCGTTTACTTGACGCTTTGTTCTTGTCGCTTATTGTCTATCAGTGATTTAATTACGGAAATGAACTCCTCTATTTTATCCATCAATGGCATGACATCTTTTTCTTCTATAACTACCCAGTCGTCATAATCGCCAGCCTGACGGAATTCGAAGACCTGACTGTAAAATGCGCCTATATCCTCAGAAACAAGACCAGTTTTTACAAAGTGCAATCCAAACATTCTGATTACACCAGAATGGGTAGAGGCCGCTATGCCATGTTGGATAAGGAGAGCACTTACCACATAATAGCAAGCATAATACATTCTGTTTGCTGCAGCGTACCAGAATTTACCTTCAACAATACCTTTCAGTTCACGCAAAGTCTCGTCAGCATGTTCAATCCTGACATCCACTACCGATTTTCTGTCCTCTGGTGTCAGCATAGCGCGATCCCCTCTCTTTCAATATTATTATAGAAAGCACTGCCTCTACGTTTCAGCCAATCATTCAGTGTGTATAATTTAACACTGAAATATTCTCCGATGTTCCACCCATAATTGACAAGCGGGTAGGCATATTTCTTGAAATCAGGGCTTTCAATCCGAGGCTTGTCAAGTAGCAGGAGCATATCCCAATCCGACTCATCGCGAGCATCTCCACGCGCTCTGGAACCAAACAATACCAATTTCGCCCCACTCGGCAAGAGCGGAACCAACTGTGTTTTTACATTGTCAATTATGTCCTTGTAAGAATGCATATTTTCTTTTCCGATTGCAAAGATACGAAAAAAATCTGACATCACCAAACTTTTTTCAACTTTTTAGCCAACGGCCAACAGCCAATGCCAACAGCTCGCTCACAGAGCGATTGAAAAAAAATTTTGCTTTGTACGGATTTTTTTGTATATTTGCGTTTGCGATTGGTACCTTGGTGCCTATCGTGACATATTGAGGAAAGTGTATTTCACTTATTCCATCCTTGTGAACTTCAGCAACTCACAAACTTTATATTGGAATAGTTGGAATCTCTTCTCCCTCTTGGTTGGTATATCCATATCCTTATGCGATATCCCCAAGTGGAGTAGTGAATTCTTACTATCTATATAAAGGGGAGCTGAAGCCCTACAAGGAAGATAGTAGGGATTTCGGCTCCACTTTTTCTTTGTATGTCTTTCCGTGATAAACAATTAACGATTGCACCTTTGAGCCGATGGTGTGCAAAAAAATGTATTATGAAACATAAAAGTGAATGTTGGATAGAAAAACACTGGTTATCTATCTCGGTTGTTCTTGTTTTTATCTTATGCCTGTGTATCGAATTTCGCTGGATACAAATTCCATGCAATTCTGTTCGTCTGGCTGAAACTACAAACAAAATTATGCTGACACTGTCATACAGTTATATCGCATCTGCCTTGTTTTATTTTGTTCAAAGCTTTTACCCCAGAAGAAAACATCAAAAACAGATGAGACCATACATAAGGCAACGAATATGGAGAATGTTTGAGGTGATACGTCAATGCAAGCAAATGGCATATCCGGTATTCTCGTTCGAGAAGCATTCGGAGTCCAAAGAAGAATATCTGCAATCTTTTGAGAAAGTAGATTTCTCACAAGATTATCCATTAAGTCACAAAACTTACAAAGAGCGTTTTGCGGAATTACAGAGGGAGGTAAGAGAAATTGCTGACAACTTACTTGCATCAAAAGAATTTATGGAGGAGGAGTACTTCAATTTTGTTATACAAGTATCTCAAAGTGTGTTTTTAATCAATGACTTAATTTTCAATTACGACAATTGTGAAGAGATTTCTTTCCAAAAGGAAGAAGGGGCAGCCATTTGGGACTTGTATGAACTAGCAAAGGATTTTATGGATAAGCACCACTAAACCACACGCATTATGAATAAAATTAGTTATCGTATAGGTAAACAGACCTATAACTTTGATACAGATTTGTGTATTAAGGAAAATACACTTGAATTGGAACTTGACATATGCCTATTCATTGTAAGGAATCTTCCAGAATGTTATAAAGGCAAATATGTTTGTCCAGAAGAAGTTGTATTTAAGGATTATACTAAGATGAAGCAAATGAAAATAGATCACTATGAGATGCCTATCCCAACAGGGGTAGTTTCCGATATGAAAGAAACAGATATACTTAAAAATACAGATTCTTATGAAAACAATTAAACAAATCTTTTTGCTCTGCTTATTCGGGATGATAGGCACAGCCGTGTTTGCAGAAAACACAATAACGTATAAAGCTTCAGCAAAATTAGCAGAAACAACCAGTTATTACTTCGAAGGTTTGCACACCAATGCTTTCAATGTGTCGATCTCATCGCATACCTTTTCTAACGATACTGGTACCATTACCTTTTCTGGCGATGTAACCACGATTGGAGATTATGCTTTTCGTGATTGCTCTGGCTTAACAAGTGTTACCATTCCTAATTCGGTAACTTCAATTGGATATGAAGCTTTTTATGATTGTTCACGCTTAACAAGCGTTACCATTCCTAATTCGGTAACTTCAATTGGATATGATGCTTTTTATAATTGTTCAGGCTTAACAAGCGTTACCATTCCTAATTCGGTAACTTCAATTGGAGTGCATGCTTTTGAAGATTGTTCCAATATCACTGATGTAAATATCAACATCGTTGACTTTGCGAATGATAATATTGTCTATAATGAATTTTCATCTGCTAATAAGCATTATTTATATAATGGTGCTGAAGTAGCCGGCAATTTTACCATTCCTTCTGGTTGCACATCTATCGGTAAAAAAGCTTTGAGCGGTTGTACTGGTTTAACAAGCGTCACCATTCCTAATTCGGTAACTTCTATTGGATGGTATGCTTTTTATGAATGTTCAGGCTTAACAAGTATTACCATTCCTAATTCGGTAACTTCAATTGGAGGTGCTGCTTTTTCTGGTTGTAAAGGCTTAACAAGCGTTACCATTCCTAATTCGGTAACATCAATTGAGGATTATACTTTTTCTGGTTGTTCAGGCTTAACAAGCGTTACCATTCCTAATTCGGTAACTTCAATTGGAGGTTCTGCTTTTAGTGGTTGTACAGGCTTAACAAGCGTTACCATTCCTAATTCGGTAACTTCAATTGGAAATTATGCTTTTTGTGGTTGCAAAGGCTTAACAAGCGTTACCATTCCTAATTCGGTAACTTCAATTGGAAAATATGCTTTTGAGGATTGTTCAGGCTTAACAAGCATTACCATTCCTAATTCGGTAACTTCAATTGGAGATCATGCTTTTGGTTATTGTTCAGGCTTAACAAGCATTACCATTCCTAATTCGGTAACTTCGATTGGAGGTTCTGCTTTTAGTGGTTGTACAGGCATAACAAGCGTTACCATTCCTAATTCGGTAACTTCAATTGGAGAGAAAGCTTTTTCTGGTTGTACTAATGTCAAGAAACTTATATACGCAGAAGGCACAAAAACCGCATTACGTACATACTTAACATCCATAACAAGCGTTACTATGCCTAATTCGGTAACTTCAATTGGTAGTTCTGCGTTTAATGGCTGTAAAGGCATAACAAGCATTACTCTTCCAAATTCTGTAACATCAATTGGAAGTTCTGCTTTTTCTGGTTGTTCCATTAACAACATAGAAATACCGAAAGCCGTAACATCAATTGGAAGTTATGCCTTCAGTGGATGCTGTAAGAATCAAACAAGCCTTTTGCTCCCTGGTTCTGTTACATCAATAGGTGAGAAGGCTTTTGAGGGCTGGGAAAACCTGGAATCTCTGTATGTATTCTGGAACAAACCAATACAGGATGTGGCGGCTAGTGCATTCCCTGACAACTCTGGATACTATCTGATTACACTCTATGTGCCAACTGGGACTAAGAAGAAATACGAGTTGGTGGATGTGTGGAAGAACTTCTACGACATTCAGGAGTGGGATGCTCCTGCTTCAATCAACGACCTTATGGGTGGTGAGTCACAGCAGCAAACCACAGATGGCACAATCCACACCATCTCTGGCCAGCAGGTTACAAACCCAGTAAAGGGTCAGGTTTACATCATCGGTGGCAAGAAAGTGCTGATGAAGTAACGACACGGCACAATACAGCCACACACTACTATCCACAGCTGCAATTCCCAGTTCATTCGGGGGTTGCAGCTGTTGTTTTTTATGTGACACAGCAGCAGCGTAGTGGTGTAGCGGTGTAGCGATGTAGCGGTTATTGGCAATTTCGCAAGGGCGTTAGGAGCGATTGGCGGACTATCGTCCCTTCAACTCCACTTGAACTCCCTTTGAACTCCACTTGAACTCCCCTTCAAGCGCAGTTAGGAGTTATAACACCGCGCAACCAGTATCACCATCAAAACATTTCTGCTTTCAGGGCATCGCCTTGGGGGTTGAGTGGACCGAGACGAAGGGTCACTATCTGGTTGTCGAGCTGGGACTGATTTGGGAGTTCGACACGGATGTAGTTGTCGGTGAAGCCGTTCATGGTCTTTGACCTTGGGGAGGAGTGCTCTATGAGGGCGGTGCGCTGTGTACCGATAAACGAGGTGTAGAAGGCTCGTGTTTTCTCTGCAGAAAGGGCCAGCAGTTGTTGACTGCGGCGGTGTTTCTCGGCTGGATCTACTGTGTGTGGAATCTCAAGGGCCTTGGTTCCTGGGCGCTCGGAATAGCTGAAGACGTGGAGTTGGCTGATGTCGAGACTCTCAATGAAACGATAGGCTTGGTCGAAACACTCTTCGGTCTCGCCTCGCATACCCACGATGGTATCTACCCCTATGAAGCAATGGGGCATCACATGCTTTATGCGCTCAATCTTCCGGCGGAAGAAGTCGGTGTCGTAGCGGCGGTGCATAAGCCGTAGCACTTCGTCGCAGCCACTCTGGAGTGGTATGTGGAAATGGGGCATAAAGGCTCGTGACGTGGCACACCAATCGATTATCTCATCGGTGAGCAAGTTGGGTTCTATGCTCGATATGCGATAGCGCTCTATGCCTTCTACCTTGTCGAGGGCCTGGATAAGCTGGAAAAATGTCTCGCCTGTGGTCTTGCCAAAATCGCCGGTGTTGACTCCGGTGATGACAATTTCCTTGCCTCCTTCTGCTGCCACGGCTTCGGCCTGACTTACCAACGACGAAATGCTGCCGTTGCGGCTTCGGCCACGGGCAAAAGGCACGGTACAGTAGGTGCAGAAATAATCACACCCATCTTGCACCTTAAGAAAATAGCGAGTCCTGTCTCCACGGCTGCAGGAAGGGAAGAATTGGGAAGGGGAGTTCAAGGGGAGGCTCTCAGCTCTAAGCTCTAAGCTCTCATCTCTCAGCTCTAAGCTCTCAACTATGCGGTCTATGATTCCAGCGCGTTGCTGGGCTCCGACTACGAGGTCCACGCCTTCGATGGCGGAGATGACTTCGGGTTTGAGTTGGGCATAGCACCCCGTAACCACAACGAGGGCATCGGGATTTTCCTTTATGATCTTATGAATGGCTTGGCGGTCTTTGCGATCGGCTACTTCGGTTACGGTGCAGGTGTTGACAATGCAGATATCGGCCCCATGGGAGTGGTCCTTGGCATTGAGGCGGGTGACACCATACCGCTCAAGGGTTTGCGCAATGGCAGAGGTCTCTGCGTAGTTGAGTTTGCATCCCAGGGTATAGTAGCAGGCTGTCTTTCCAGCAAGAATATTGTAGTTGAGCATGTTTGGTTAGGGGTTAGGAGTGAGGAGTGATATTTGGTTAGGAGTGATTTTTTAATTGTGAGTACAAAGTTACAAAAAAATTTTGTGGTTTCAAAATAATTTTGTAACTTTGCATTCAGAAAACCTTAAACAAAGAAAAAACAGTATGGACAAGAAACCTTATGTTATCGGTGTTGACCTCGGTGGTACCAATACCGTTTTCGGTGTTGTGGATGCCGAAGGTAATATCGTATGCGAAGACAGTATAAAGACCAAGGCCTATCCTACAGCAGAAGAATTTGTTGCTGCCGGTGTGAAGTGTGTGTTGCCGCTGATTGAGAAGGTGGGTGGCAAGGACAAGATCCAGGGCGTATGTATCGGTGCTCCAAACGGCAACTACTACACAGGATCCATAGAGTTTGCGCCAAACCTCTGCTGGGGAGACCGTGTGCCATTGGCTCAGATGTTCGGCGATGCGCTGGGCATTCCTGTAAGGGTTACCAACGATGCCAATGCTGCAGCAATGGGTGAGATGATATATGGTGCTGCGCGTGGTATGAAGAACTTTATTGAAATCACCCTTGGAACCGGTGTAGGCAGCGGAATTGTGGTAAATGGCGAGATGGTATATGGCAGCGATGGATTTGCAGGCGAACTGGGTCATGTGGTCATCTTCCCAGGCAACGAAGGACGTCCTTGCGGATGTGGACGTCGTGGATGTCTCGAAACCTATTGCTCGGCCCGTGGCATAGTCCAGACAGCACGCGAGGTGCTTGCAGCTTCAGACAAGCCGTCCCTTCTGCGCGAGAAAGACCCAGCCGATATCGAGAGTGTTGACGTAGGCATCGCAGCCTCCAAAGGCGACGAACTGGCAAAGGAAGTGTTCGAACGCACAGGAGACATATTGGGCTTTGCGTGTGCAAATTTTGTCACCTTCAATTCACCAGAGGCATTCATCTTCTTCGGAGGACCTATGAAGTCAGGCGAATTCATCATGAAACCACTCGTGGAGTCCTACAAAAGCAATTCTCTGCAACTTTTCCGCGACACTCCGAAGTTCCTGATATCTACTCTGATGGACCGAAATGCAGCCGTTCTCGGTGCAGCAGCATTGGGATGGGAGTAAAAAAAGTGAAAAAAAATTTGGTGGTGTCATAAATTTTTTGTAACTTTGCACTCGCTTTTGGAATTCGTACATTGTATATGACCAAAATTGTACATTGTACATGACCAAATTGTACATAACTTGGTGCCTTAGCTCAGTAGGTAGAGCATCGGACTGAAAATCCGTGTGTCCCCGGTTCGAATCCTGGAGGTACCACCACAAAGAGTCGTTAACTAACTTAAAAACAAGTTGTTAGCGACTTTTTGTTTTTTAGAGTGTAAAATTTTTGGTTAACTTTTGGTTAATTTGTTTGTTTTTTTCATTTTTTTTGCTTAACTTTGCACTCGCAAACATTAAAACAACTAAAACGATATGAGAACTTACAATTTTAGAGAAACCAACTCGCAGGAAGGGAGTTTGGTTACGATGGTAAAAAAGACCAATCCGTTTATCCAGTTCCGAGTTAACACACAAGTCGTAGTCAGTAAGGACAAGTGGTCGGTTGCTATGAGCAAGAGTAAGCAGATGCCGATGCTTGACCGCCTGCAGATTGCTTTCGGAGTTGCAGACGGCAAAGTTATTTATGAGCAGTTAACTTTAGTGGAGGATATTATTGATGACACGATGTCCAAACCAGAGTCTAAAGATGACAAAGGTAACTGGGATAGTGAGTTTATACGCACCACTATAAGCAGAGCAATCAAGTTGTTAATTGCCGAGCCTATACGCAAAGCGAGAGAAGAGAGATTGAAGGCACTGATGCGCCAAGCGCAGGAGCAAGAACAGGACACGCATATAAGTCTTATAAGTTTCCTGCACACCTTCAGCGAAGAGATACAAGAGGGTGGATTGTCCAATAAGAACAAGCAGTATGGAAACGGCACAAAGAAGGTATGGAAGACTTTTGAGAGTGTACTGGAAGGTTTTTACGATACACGCAGTTTCGATTGGGAAGATGTTAACCGCAGTTTGGTGCAGAGGTTTGTAGTGCATTTGTCCAAGAGTTATGCGCTTACCACTATTAACAAACATATAACCAATTTCCGCAGGTTTCTTTTCGTAGCAGGAGAGAGGCAACTGCACACTTTAGATGTCAGTGCAATATTCAAAGGTCAAAAGTTAGCAGAAGAGCAGGAAGAGAAAAAGATTGAAGTGTACTTAAATGAAGATGAGTTACAGGCACTTTATGAGATGAGGCTTGAAGGTCGCAAGGAGTTGTCCAGAGATATATTCTTGATTGGTTGCTATACTGCACAAGCATTTGCCGATGTCAGCAAGATAGACCGCAGTATTATATTTGGAGATGACAAAGATGTTATCCGTCTTAAAAGACAAAAGACTGGAACGAGTGCGAGAATACCACTTGACCTGCAGTTTAAGCACAACAATCTTATTCCGCTATTGGAAAAATACAACTATGATATTAAGTCGCTGAAGATATACGACACCAAGATCAATAAGGATATAAAGGAGATATTGCAGGAGTTGTCGGTGTCAGTTCCTTCACTCGCAGAGCAGTGTGTTACAATTCTTACGAAGACCGAGAAAGCACTTGAGGAAGAGGGTAAGCGAGTATTTACACGCAATGCCGACGGAGAGGTTATCAAACCAAAGTATGAGTGTGTTTCAACTCACACTGCAAGACGTAGCGGTATAACCAATTTGGTATTGACTGATAAATATTCCCTGTACAAGATACAACAAATCGCGGGACATAGCAGTGTTGACCAGACCGAGCAATATATTAAGTTATCCGGAGAGGATATAGCCGAACACATAGCAAAAAAAAGTGATAGAAATGTGTAGAGGTCTTTTATTTGTCCGCTGTCCGTCCGTTTGCTTATGTGGACAGGTCGGACAGGTCGGACACCTATTATATTATTAACAATTCAAAATTTTCAGCACTATGGAAACAAAGATTTCAGCGCAGTACGAAAGCGCACAACAGGCACTGGATTTACTCTGGAACAAAGGAGAAAAAACTGATTATTCATCTATGGACGTGGAAACCTTTTGCGATTATCTCAACTTGGTATATCGCAAATGTCTGGAGAGGTTATTGGACGAGAGCAAGGAGATCGGTTTTTACAAGGAACAGGAAAGAGAGAAGGCAATTATGATTTGCCAGTTCTTGGAATGTATTGAGGAAATTGTAATATACCCCTCCCCAAAATTAGACAGGGTTTAACGTTTGTTTAATTAACTCTGTTT